>Ga0075154_10000088_pt1 | contig 71361 bp, 57 predicted proteins | sample JI71714BDNA_FD_70965 | JGI IMG/M metagenome (GOLD analysis project Ga0075154, IMG submission 70965) | Wastewater effluent complex algal communities from Wisconsin, to seasonally profile nutrient transformation and Carbon sequestration -... | ecosystem: Engineered > WWTP > Effluent > Algae... | reverse complement strand
GCATCCCGGGGCGCGGGGCAGGCCAGCCCTGCCGCTCCCAGCCGGGGCCGGGCAGGGCGCCGATCAGCGGGCGGCGATCGACGGTCACTGCCCGCAGGCCCACGCCCTCGGCAATGTGCTGCAGCTCGACCGCGCCGAGTCGCGCGGCTTTGGCCAGCAGCCGCTCACGATCGGCCTCGCGCGGACGCAGGTCGCGGTCGTCGATCGCATGGGTGCTGCCGATCACCGCCTGTCCGTCCGCCAGCGGCAGCAGATAGCCCTCGTCGACCACGGCATGCCTCGGTCCCTCGCGGACCGAGATCTGTGCCCACTGACCGCGCAGGGCGCGCAGCGGCAGCGCGACATCGACGGGCAGCGCGGCGGCACCGGTGGCCAGCACCACCGCATCCCCGGCGGCGGTCCAGGCGTCGAGGTCCCTCGCCGACACGTGGACGCCGCAACGCAACCGCGCGCCGAGCCGGTGGATCAGCGCGGCCTGCAGCGCCTCGGCATCCAGCACGCCGCCCATCGGCAGCCACAGGCCCTCGGCGCGGGTTTGTGCCCAGGCCTCCGGCAGCCCGGCCGCCCAGGCGGCGGCTTGCTCGCCCGGCAGCCGCTGCAGCACGCCGGCTGGCTGTGGTTTCAGGCCCAGCGTACGCAACTGCCGCAGCGCGGCCAGCAGCGCGTGCTGCTTCAGCGCCACATCCAGATCACCCTCGGGCCCGATCGGCGGGTGCAGCAGTACCGCACGGTGTCGACTGGCCGCGCTCGCCGGGCGCGGCGCCTGTTCGTACAGGCGCACCGCCAGCCCGGTGCGCAGCAGCGCGCTGGTGATCGCGAGGCCGGCGATCCCGGCACCGACGACATGGACTTGCTTCGGCGGCGTTGATGGCTCCGCGGGAACGCGCTGGTGCATGAGTTGTGCGGCAAGGCATTCGCGCTTGCGGCCGAAGCCGGGCCGTTTCTCGACCTCGAAGCCCAAGGCAGCCAGCGCGCGCTTCAGCGCGCCGGTGGCGGCGTAGGTCGCCAGCCGACCGCGCCGCACCAGCAGGCGCCGGACTCCGCCCAGGACCTCGGGCGTCCACATCGCCGGATTGCGCGCTGGCGCAAAGCCGTCCAGATAGACCGCGTCGACCGGCTCGCTCAGTTCTGCCAGCGCCTCGGCCACCTCGGCATAGATCAGGAGCAGCCGAACTCGGCCACCTTCCAGTTCGACCAGGTGGACGCCGCCCAGCGCCGGCGGCAGCCGTTCGGCCAGGCTGGCCGCGGCGCGGGCGTGGCGTCGACCGACATGGGCGCCGGCCAGCGTCGCGGCCGGCAGTGGATGCGCCTCGATGGCGAGGTAATCCAGCGTCGCCGGCCGCGCAGGGTCTGCCCGCCAGGCGGCCCAGGTCGCGAGAAAGTTCGTGGCGGCGCCGAAGCCCAGCTCCAGCAGTCGGAACTGGCGTCGATGCGCCCAATCGGCCGGTAGATGGCAGCCGCCGAGAAATACCCCCTCGGCCTGCGCGTCCGGGCCGTCGACGCTGCCGTAGCGGTCGGCGTAGTCCAGATTGGCCAGCAGGCCATCCGCGGCCAGCGTGACCGCGGGCGGGGTCAATCGGGTGCGCATCAGCGCTGGCGCTTCTGCGCTCGCTCGGCTTTTTCGAGGAAGGGATGAATCGCCTTGACGACCAGTCCGGTTCCCACCGCGATCAGCGTCAGCATGACCAGTGTGTTGAACAGGCTGGTTGGTCGGAAATAGATGTGCAGATTGCTGATGATGCCGGCGAAGATGATCAGCAGGCCGCCGCCCACCAGCCCCCAGCCCCACCAGCTGTCACCGTCGAAACTGACCCGGCCGAGGCCGATGATCAGTGGAATCAGCGACATGCCGAAGGCGTTGTAGCCCCAGATCATCCACGGTCCGCTGGACACCTGCACCTGCTGGGTCAGCAGGTAGGCACCGGTGACCATCAGACCCATGCCCCACAGGAAGGTACCGACGCCGCCCGGGGTGCCGCCGGCGCCGTGATCGGGGAGTTGACTGCTCATCGCACCGGGTCTCCGGGTCTGGAGGTGGTCCAGCTCAGGCTGGAAAACGCGCGCTTGAATCGGTCGACCAGCGAGCTGGGCGTTGACGGTGGGGCCGGCGGCGTTGGCGGTGCCGGTGGCGCGTAGGACAGTGCCGCGAAGCTGAACCGGCCGTCGATGGCCTCGTTCGTGCAGCGCAGGGCCTCGACCGTGAAGCGGTCCCAGCGCAGGAAGTGCTGTTCCGGCACCAGCACCCAGCCCGGCATGTGGCGTTCCGGATTCAGTGGATCGAAACCGCGAGCCCCCGGCAGCACCTGAGCCTGCAGCAGCAGGCGCCCATGCAGCCGGAACGCCATCGCGTTGAAGCAGAAAAACGCAAATGGCTGGCCGTGCAGCAGCAAGGCCGGTCGGTTGTACAGTGAGCCGCTGCTGACGCTCGGGTGCGCGCGCAGTATGTAGGCCTGGATCGTGTCGAAGCGGGTACGCGCGTTTGCCATCTGGTGCTTCCCCGGGGCCGATCAATCGTAGCGGCAGGCGCCGCTGCTGGACGCGCTAGCGTGCACCGCATGTCGGCCGGATGCCACCCTTGCAGCAAGTTCAGCCGGATTGCCTTGACCTTCCGGCCCTGCCCACAATCGACGGATTCTCCAGGGTGACGGGACCGATGCGCGAAGAAGAACCGGATCTCGACAGCGTCCGCCAACTCGACACTCTGGGTGCGGTCGGCCAGCTGGAACGGCACAGCGACGAGGAGGTCGCGGCCTTCCTGTGTCAGCTGGGCCCGGCCCGCGCCGCGACCATCCTGGCGCATTTTCCGGAGCCGCGCCGCCTGTCGATCGCGCGGGCGGCGGCGGCCAGCCAGACCGATGCGTGGGAGCTGCGCGAGCGCTACCCGATGGACAGCATCGGGCGGTTGCTGGACCGCGCACCTGCAGCGTTTCGCCCGGAAGCCCGGGTCGCTGACACGACGCTGGTGCTGCGCGATGTGGTCCGGCAGGTGCTGGTGACTTACATCTTCGTGGTCGACCCGAATCACCGCCTGCTGGGCGTGGTGACGTTCCGCGATCTGCTGTTTGCGGATCCGGCGGCCACGCTGGAGTCGGTGATGTTGCGCAACCCCTTCTCGCTGCGGCCAGAGACGGGGGTGCTGCAGGCCATGCACGACGTGGTCACCCGGCATTTCCCGGTCTATCCGGTCTGCGACGCCGATGGTCGTCTGCTCGGGATCGTCCGTGGGCCGGAGCTGTTCGAGGAGCAGGCCTTCCAGATCAGCGCCCAGGCCGGTGCGATGGTCGGTGTGGATCAGGAGGAGCGCCTGGCGACGCCGTGGTGGCGCAGCTTCCGCTTCCGGCATCCGTGGCTGCAGCTGAACCTGATCACGGCTTTTCTGGCGGGTGCGGTGGTCGGCTTCTTCCAGGACACGGTCAACAGCATCGTCCTGCTGGCGGCCTTTCTGCCGGTGCTGGCCGGGCAATGCGGCAACACCGGCTCGCAAGCGCTGGCGGTGGTGCTGCGCGGGATGACGCTGGGCGAGGAACGGGCGCAGCACTGGCTGCCGCTGGTCGCCAAGGAGGCTTGGCTCGGGGCGTTGAACGGCTTCTTCGTCGGTCTGATCGCCGCTACCGGCATGTTTGTTTATGCCGCCGGCCAGCACGCTGACAGCGCGGTGCAGCTGTCGCTGATCACGCTGGCCGCGATGACCGTGTCCTGCACCGCCAGCGGCATCTTCGGTGCCGGCGTGCCGCTGGTGCTGCGCCGACTCGGCGCCGATCCGGCGACCGCATCGACCATTTTCCTGTCGACCGCGACCGATGTGGTCAGCATGGGCGTCTTCCTCGGACTTGCGACCTGGTGGCTGCTGTGAAGATTCTGGTAACGGGCGGTGCGGGTTATGTCGGCAGCCACGCCTGCAAGGCGCTGGCGGCGGCGGGTCATGAGCCGGTGGTCTACGACAATCTGAGCACCGGTCATCGTTGGGCGGTGCGCTGGGGGCCGCTGGTCGAGGGCGATCTGCGCGATCGCGACCGGCTGGCGCGGGCCTTCGTCGAGCATCGGCCGGAACTGGTGATGCACTTCGCCGCCAGGGCCTATGTCGGCGAGTCGGTGACCGACCCGCAGCTGTATTACGACAACAACGTGGGCGGGACGCTGTCCCTGCTGTCGGAGATGCGCCGCCAAGGGGTGCGGCGCATTGTGTTTTCCTCGACCTGCGCGACCTACGGCATTCCGCGGGTGGTGCCGATCGGCATCGATACGCCGCAGCAGCCGGTCAATCCCTACGGCCACAGCAAGCTGCATTGCGAGCAGATGCTGCGCGACTTCTGTGCGGCCTACGGTTTCGCGGCCGTGGCGCTGCGCTATTTCAACGCCGCCGGCGCTGACTCGGACGGCGAGATCGGCGAGGCGCACGAGCCGGAGACGCATCTGATCCCGCTGGCGCTGGCCGCCGCCGCCGGCGACCGCGAGGTGCTGGAGGTCTACGGCGACGACTGGCCGACGCCGGATGGCACCTGCGTGCGCGACTACGTGCATGTCGAGGATCTGGCGCAGGCGCACGTGCTGGCGATCGCGCGGACCGAGGCTGCCGGCTTCCAGGCCTGCAACCTCGGGGTCGGCCGCGGCTTCAGCATCCGCGAAGTGCTGGACGCGGTCGCGCGGGTGACCGGCCGGACCGTCCCGATCCGGCAGGCGCCGCGTCGGGCCGGCGATCCGCCGACGCTGGTGGCGGCGCCGGGGGCGGCCACCGAATGGCTCGGCTGGGAGCCGCGCCACATCGCGCTGGATTCGATCATCGACACGGCCTGGCGCTGGTATCGCCAGCCGCCGCGCTGAGTCCGCCGGATGACCGGTTTCCTCGCCGCGGTCACCCCGCTGCTGATCACCTACAACGAGATCGACAATCTCGCGCGGACGCTGGCAGGGCTACGCTGGGCCCGGCGCATCGTGGTGATGGACAGCGGCAGCACCGACGGCACGCTGGACCTGCTCGCGGCTGATCCGCGGATCGTCGTGCTGCACCGCAAGTTCGACGACTTCGCCCGCCAGTGTCAGGCCGGGCTGGCGGCGATCGACACGCCGTGGGTGCTGTCGATGGACGCCGACTACCGGATTCCCGACCCGCTGGCGGCGGAAATCGACGCGCTGTCGCCGGCCGACGCGGTGGCCGGCTTCCAGATCGGCTTTCGCTGGAGCGTGCATGGGCAGCTGCTGCGGGGCGCGCTGTATCCGCCGCGGGTCATGCTGCACCGGGTCGAGGGCGCGCGCTATTACATGCTGGGCCATGGCCATCGCGTGGCCGTCGACGGTCGGGTGGAGGCACTGCGGCACTGGGCCATCCACGACGATCGCAAGTCGCTGGCGCGCTGGCTGGCCTCGCAGGACAAGTACGCGACACAGGAAGCGGCCACCTTGCAGGTAGCGCCGTGGGCGAGCCTGCGCTGGCAGGCCAAGGCGCGGCGCCTGATGTTCGTGACGCCGTGGCTGGTGCCGCTGTACTGCCTGACGGTGCAGCGCGGCCTGCTGGACGGCAAGGCCGGCTGGCACTACGCGCTGCAGCGCGGGATCGCCGAGGCGATCATCGCGCTGAAGCTGGTCGAGCGACGGTTGGGTCTGACGCCGCCCGATTGAGCGGCGGCATCCGGATCAGGGTCGGCGAAACCGGTAGTGGCCGACCCGCCATTCCTTGCCGGCGTCGTAGCCGAACAGCTCGGCGCAGGCCATGTAGAACATCCGCCAGCGCTGCAGCCAGCGGGCGGCGTCGGCCTTGCCGTAGGTCTGTTCGAAGACCGGCAGGATCGCGGCGCGGTTCTGGTCGGTCAGTTCCAGCCACTGGTTGCTGGTGCGCTCGTAGTGCGTGCCCGGCAGGTCCCAGGTCTGTTCCAGCTTCAGGTGCTCCTGGAAGTGGCTGAAGGTGTCCAGCGATGGCATCTGGCCGCCGGTGAAGAAGTAGCGCGCCATCCAGTCGTTGTCGCCGTCGACCTCGAAGGGATAGATCACCTCGCGGTGGCAGAAGATGTGCACGAACAGCGCGCCGCCCGGACGCAGCCAGCGATGGATGCGCTCGAACAGCGTCCGGTAGTTCTTCAGGTGCTCGAACATCTCGATCGACACCACCCGGTCGAAGCTCGCTGCCGGCAGCTCCAGCACGTTGGCGTCGCGGGTCAGGATCGTGACGTTCGACAAGCCGCGCTCGCGGGCGCGGGCCTCGATGAACTGGCGTTGCGGCGCCGAGTTCGATACCGCGGTGATCCGCGCCTTCGGGAAATGCTCGGCCATCCACAAGGTCAGCGAACCCCAGCCGCAGCCGAGTTCGAGGATGTCCATGCCGTCGGCCAGTCCGGCGCGCTCGCCGTACAGCGCCAGCATCGCCTCCTCGCCCTCGGCCAGCGACTCGCGGCCGGTCGGATAGAAGCAGCTCGAATACTTCAGCCGCGGCCCGAGGCAGTTGACGAAGAACGGCGGCGGCACTTCGTAGTGCTGCTCGTTGGCCTTGGCGGTCTCGATCGCGATCGGCGCGGCCTTCAGCGCGTCGATGCGCTGCTGCTTGCGGGCCTGCCAGTCGCCGGCGTACTCCTGCGTCAGGCGTTCGCGGCAGAGCCGGCGGATGCCGTAGCGGATCAGGGCGTCGGGCAGCAGGCCGCGTTCGGCGAGGTCGGTCAGGTTCATCGGGAGGTTCCATCGGCGGCCGGTCTGGCCGCGGAGCAGGCGGGCCGAACGCGGCCCGCGGTGGAGGTCAGCCGCGCAGCCGCGGCCACCAGGGGAAGAATCGGCTGGTTTCCTGCTGGTAACGCCGGTAGTCCTCGCCGCGCGAGCGCAGCGATTGCGCCTCGCAGAACGGAATTCCGGTGATCCAGTTGAGCGTCACCAGCATCAGCACCGGGCCGATCAGCGACCAGGCCCAGATCGGCGAGCCGGCAGCGATGCCGACGTAGGCGAACCAGTGCAGCCACTCGAAAAAATAGTTCGGGTGTCGCGAATAACGCCAGAGACCTTCGCGGCAGGTGCGGCCGGCATTCCGGCTGCTGCGGCGGAAGCGCTGCAGCTGGAAATCGGCGATCGCCTCGCCGGACAGTGCCACGCACCAGACGACCACGCCGATCACGATCGGCAGCGTCAGGGCCGCCACATCGTTCTGTGCCGCGATCCAGAAGGGGATCGAGAACAGCACGACCAGGACGGCCTGGGCCTGGAAAAACAGGAAGAATTTCAGCTGGTTGTCCTGCCAGTGCTGACGCAGGAAGGCGTAGCGGCCGTCCTCGGATTCGTGCAGCACCCGCGACATCACGTGCAGCGACAGGCGGAAGCCCCAGATCGAGCCCAGCACGCCGACCAGCAGGCGCGGCAGCAGCGCACCCTCGCCGGTGGCGCTGTAATAGAGCGCCGCGCAGGCCAGCAGGCCGGCCCACATCGCGTCGACCATGCCGGCGTTGCGGGTGCGGTACTGCCACAGGAACGCCGCCGTCATGACGATTGCCGACGCGGCCCAGACCACCGCGACATCGGCTGCGAAAAAGCCGAGGGTCATGCCCCGCCTCCGGCCGCCGGCGCCGTGCCGCGCAGCCGCTCGGCCAGCCCGACCAGCAGCGGCGTCAGCACCGCCCACCCCGCGCCGATCACCGCGAGGGTCGGCCACAGATCGCCGACGAAGGTCACCGCATGCCAGGTCCGTCCGGCGATGAAGTAGGCCAGCGCGCCGCCAATGAAGCCGAACAGCACCGAAGCCAGCGGCTTGCCGGCGAACCAGCGCATCGAGTGGTTCAAGGTCAGCGCGAAGCCCACCCACAGGCCGACCATCCACAGCGGCGCCAGCTCGCGCCACGGGAAGGGACTGGAATAGACCACGAGGCCGGCCTGCAGGATGGCGGTGTCGAAGATCACCCCGAGTCCGACAGCGATGCCGATCAGCTGCAGATCGGCCTTGCGCCAGGCCGAGCGTGGCAGCTGCCAGACCAGCAGGATCGCCAGCGGGATCAGGCCCCACCACCACGATTGCTGCCCGGCACCGGCAACGAAACCGAGCCAGGTCATCTGGAAGAGAACGACGTTGACCAGGATCGGGTTCATATGCTGGGTTTCAGGTCCGGCAGATACTGACGGCGGACGTTGCGCGGTTTGGCCAGCAGCATTTGCACATCCCCGATTGAGCGTTCCAGAAAGCCGCCCTCGCAATAGGCGAAGTAGTAGTCGAACTGGCGAACGAACTCCGGGCTGTAGCCCAGTTCGCGGATCTTGGCCTCGTTGCCGTGGAAGCGCTGCCGCCAGGCCCGCAGCGTCAGTGCGTAGGACGGGCCGATGTCTTCCAGATGGCTCAGCTTGAGATCGCCGGAGCCGGCTGCTGCCGACAGCATCGCGCTGATCGACGGAATGAAGCTGCCCGGGAAGATGTAGCGCTTGATGAAGTCCACCGCCTTCAGCGCCACTTCGTAGCGGTGGTCCTCGATAGTGATGGCCTGGATCAGCGCGAGACCATCCGGTTTCAACAGCCGCGAGACCTGGTTGAAATAGGCGCCCAGATACTGGTGGCCGATCGCTTCGATCATTTCGATCGAGACCAGCCGGTCGTATTCACCGCGCAGGTCGCGGTAATCCTGCATGACCACGTTGACGCGGTCAGTCAGCCCGGCTTCGGCGACCCGCTCGCGCGCGCGCTGGTACTGCTCGGCGGAGATCGTGGTCGTGGTGACATGGGCGCCGTAATGCTGGGCGGCGTGCAGCGCGAAACCGCCCCAGCCGGTGCCGATCTCGACCAGCGACATGCCGGGCTTGAGATCCAGCTTCTGGCAGATCCGGTCGAGGCGGCGCAGCTGGGCGGTCTCCAGCGATTCGTCCTCGTGCGTGTAGATCGCCGAGCTGTACATCATCGTGCGGTCGAGAAACAGCTCGAACATCGCATTACCGAGATCGTAATGCGCGGCGATGTTCTTCCGCGCACCGTCGCGGGTGTTGCGGCGGAAGCGGTGCCACTGCGCCAGCGCCCACGCGCCGACGCTGGCCAGTCCGCCCTCCATCCGGTCGAGCAGGGCGCGGTTGCGGACGAAGATCCGCACCAGCGCGACCAGATCGTCGGCGACCCAGTCGCCGCTGATGTAGGCCTCGGCGACGCCAACGCTGCCGCCGGTCACGAGTTGCCGGTACAGCTCCGGATCGCGGATGTGCAACGTGGCTTTCAGGGGCGCGGGACCGGCACTGTCACCGAAGCGCCAGGCGTGGCCGGCTTCGATCACGGTCAGCTCGCACTCGGTCAGCTGGGTGAGCAGGGCGAAGACTCGCCGGCGGAAGAAGCCATCGACGTCCGGGATGGTCAGAGCGGGGACCGTGCGGATTTTCTCGGGCCAGGGCAGTTCGGGATTCATCGGCGGTCGTTGGCGGTGTCGGCGGTTTCGGCAGGCAACGTCGCCGGGCCCTCAGTGGCCGGTCGACGACGTCTTCGGGTTAGCGTAGAAGGGATTGCGTTTGAACCGAATCAACAGCGCGTTCCAGTAGATCCGGGCGGCGACTGCAAAGGTCATCGGCGGGTAATGAAGCAGGCAACGGGCGAGCGTGCCAGCGCTGATCGGCTTCCGTCGCAGGGCCAGCGAGGCGTCGAATTGTACCGGACCGTGACCGCTGCCGGCTTCGGTGCTGGCGTCGCGGACTTCCATGTGGATGGTCAGTGACTCGCCCGGGGTCGTGAAGCGCCAGTCGTACTGCCGGTCCATCGGCAGGAAGGGCGAGACGTGAAAGCGCTTGTCGAAGTCGAAACGCCAGGCCGAGCCGGCCCGCAGCGCGTCGGCCAGCGGCAGCACGTAGGCGTGGCGCTCGCCCCACGGGGTGTTGGTGATCTCGGCGACGATCGTGTGCAGGGCGCCGTCGGCGGCGTGGCAGTAGTAGAAGCTGACCGGGTTCTGCACATAGCCGAAGTAACGCAGATGCGTGAGCAGCCGGATCGGTCCGGTCGGTACCGGCAACCCGGCTTCGGCAATCCGCGCGCGAACCGCCTCCTTCAGCGGCAGCTCGATCGGGCCCAGATAGTCGGCGCGGCGAAACCAGGCCAGATTCGGCCGATTGGTGGACCACAGCCAACGCCCGGCAAAGACGCGGTCCAGTTCGTCGAGGTCCAGATAGAGCTGGAAGATCGGATAGCGGAAGGCATGTGGTGCCGGCCAGAAACGCCGGTGCTGCACGTGGCCGCGATAGATCGCGCTGACCAGGTCGCCAGCTTCCGCGTCGCTCACCAGCGCACACCCAGGCCCTCGGCGACCCGTACTGCCGAGCGCAGGCCATCCTCGTGGAAGCCCCAGCCCCAGTAGGCGCCGGCGTACGAGCTATGGTTGCGGCCGCTGATCTCGCCGTGTCGCGCCTGTGCCGCCACCGATTCCGGCGTGTACACCGGATGCTGATACTGCCGCCGCCGCAGGATCCGCTCCGGCTGGATCCGCTGGGTCATGTTCAGCGACACGATGAAGTCGGTCGGGCTGTCGATGCTCTGTAGCAGGTTCATGATGTAGCTGACCGTGCAGTCGGCGCCCGGCGTGGCCGGCACATGGCCCATCCAGCTGGCCCAGGCGCGGCGATCGCGCGGCAGGATCGAGCTGTCGGTGTGCAGGATGGTCTCGTTGGCCTGATAGCGGATCGCCCCGAGGATTTCGCGCTCGGCCGGGGTGGCTGCGGGCCCGAGGATCGCCAGCGCCTGATCGCTGTGGCAGGCAAACACCACATGATCGTGACGGGCTTCGCCGGCCGGGGTCACGACCGTGACCCCCTCGGCATCGCGGCGGACGGCGGTCACCGGCGTGGCCATCCGCCAGTCGGCGCGGGTGGCGGCGCGCAGTTTCTCGTGATAACGGCTGGAGCCGCCGGTCACCACTCGCCACGGATGCCGCTCGCCCAGCGAGAGCATCTGGTGGTTGGCCATGAACTGCACCAGATACCGCGCCGGAAAGCTGAGCACCTGCCGCGACGGGCTGCTCCACAGCGCGCTGGTCATCGGCACCAGATGATCCTCGATGAAGCCGGGGCCGTAGCGATGTCGTTCGAGGTACTCGCCCAGCGTCGGGCCGACACCCTCACCGTCGAGCAGGGCAGGCGCCTCGCGATAGAAGCGGGTGATGTCGTAGACCATCCGCAGGAAGCGCGGCTTGAACAGGTTGCGCCGTTGCACGAACAGCCGGTCGAGGTCGGTCGCGTTGTATTCGAGACCGGTGCCCTCGTGGCGGATTCCGAAACTCATCACGGTCGGCTGCGAGGGCACGCCCAGCTCGTTGAACAGGCGCGTCAGCAGCGGGTAGTGATGGTCGTTGAAAACGATAAAGCCGGTGTCGACCGCGTAATGGCGTCCGTCCAGCTGCAGGTCATGCGTGTCGGTATGGCCACCGAAGCGCGCCTCGGCCTCATAGACCGTGACGTGATGCTGGCGCGACAGCAGCCAGGCACTGCCGGCGCCGGCGATCCCGGAGCCGACGATGGCAATGCGTGCAGGGTGTGCGGAGTTCATGCTGCAGAGCTTAGCGGGGCCGCGTGTCGCTGGCGGGCGAAACCCGCGTCGCCTGGCGGCGAGGATCGCGGTTGGCGTCAAGCCGTGACTGCAGGTTGCGTCACAAGCTGACGTAGCGCGTCCTGCTTTGTGCGAACATCGTCACGCAGCCGCCGAGGCAATCGGCGCAGAATCGCAACGAGATCGTAACTTGCGGAAGTTCTGGCCATGAATGAACGCTTCGACATCATCGTCATCGGCAGTGGGGCCTCCGGCCTCAGCCTCGCGCTCGGTGCCGCCGGCGCTCGCGTCGCCGTGGTGACCCGCGGGGTGGTCGGGCTGGACGGCGCAAGCTGCTGGGCGCAGGGCGGCATCGCTGCGGCGGTTGGCCCGGGGGATTCCACCGGCCAGCACGCGCTGGACACGCTCACCGCTGGTGGACGATTGAACCAGCGCAGTGCGGCGCGCTGGCTGGCCGAGTCGGCGCCCGAGCTGATCGACTGGCTGACCCAACTCGGCGTGCATTTCGATCGCGTGCAGGGTCGTCTGGCGATGGCCCGCGAGGCGATGCACAGCTTTCCGCGCGTGGCCCATGCCGGCGGGGACGCCACCGGCGCCGAGCTGATGCGCGCGCTCCGCGAAGCCGTGGCCCGGCGTCCGAACGTGGTGCTGCACGAGTTCACCGAGGCGGTCCGGCTGCGCAAGTGCGGCAATCGCGTCGTCGGTGTCCGCGTCCGCGACGCCCGCGGGATCGAAACCGACCTGCTCTCCGCGCACGTCGTACTGGCGACCGGTGGTCTGGGGCAGCTGTATCGCCACACCAGCAATCCGGTCGAGTGTGATGGCGGCGGTCTGGCGCTGGCCCATGCGGCCGGCGCCGAACTGGCCGACCTCGAATTCATCCAGTTCCACCCGACCGCATTGGCGCCGCGGATGAATCAGGATGCCGACCAGTTGCCGCTGATTTCCGAGTCGGTGCGCGGCGCCGGCGCGATGTTGCTGACCGACGGCGGCCAGCGATTGATGGCCCTGCATCCGCAGGGTGATCTGGCGCCACGGGAGACCGTCGCCCGCGAGGTCCAGCAGGCACTGGATCGCGGCCAGCGGGTCTGGCTGGACGCCCGGATGATCGGGCCGACGCTGCCGAACCGGTTCCCGACGGTGTTTGGCGCCTGCATGGCCTTCGGCATCGATCCGCGTCGGGATCTGATCCCGGTCGTGCCGGCCGCCCACTATGCGATGGGCGGCGTCAAGGTCGACCTGCACTCGCGCAGTTCGGTGGCCGGGCTCTACGCCATCGGCGAGGTGGCCTGCACTGGCGTGCATGGCGCGGGTCGGCTGGCCGGCAATGGTCTGTTGGAGGCGATCGCCTTCGGTCGCGAGCTGGGTTCCCGCTTGTCGCGGCAAGGCGGCATCAACGTGCCGGCGCCGGACGACAGCAACGTCCGCAGTCTGCAGATGTCGTCGGCCAGTGACCGTCTGGTGCAGCAGAAGCTGCGGCAGATCATGACCGCCCATGTCGGCGTGATCCGCACGGTCGACGGGCTGATGGAGGCGCTGGACCACCTCGACGTGCTGGAGCGCCGTCTATTGCCCGGCGCCCGGTCGCTGGACCGCATCCAGGTCTGCCGGCTGATCATCGAGTCGGCGCTGGCCCGCTCCGAAAGCATCGGCGCGCATTTCCTGACCACCGCGGCTGCCGGTCGCGCCTGGCGCAGCTCGGTCGCCTGAGCACCCGCCGTCGGGACCTCCGGCGGCTGACAGCACGCGCAGCGCCTGCGAATAATCGACCGTGCGGCCGGCTGGCCGTCGGGCATGGAGAGCGCTGTGGGCAAGGTGGTGGTCGTGGGCGGCGGGCTGGTCGGGCTGGCGTGCGCGTGGTATCTGCGCCACGGTGGCTATGAGGTCACGCTGCTGGAGCGTCAGCACATTGCCGCCGGTGCGTCCTTCGGCAATTGCGGCATGGTCACGCCGAGCCATGCCTCGCCGCTGACCCGGCCCGGCATGGTCCGCAAGGGCCTGCAATCGCTGCTGGACCCGACCGCGGCGTTCCGGATCGCGCCGAAGGCCGATCGCGAGCTGCTGGCCTGGCTGCTGCGCTTCGCGTTGAATTGCCGCAAATCGCACTGGCGGCACGCACTGGCGGCCAAGCTCGCTCTGCTGAACTCCACGCGCGGCCTGCTGGATGGGCTGCTGCGCGACGCCAACATCGACTGCGACTACCAGCCGTCCGGCACCCTGACTGCCTACCTGTCGCAGCATCTGCTCGACAGCGAGATTGCCGCCCACGAGGCGATGCGGCCGTTCGGCCTGAATTACACGGTGTTGTCGCGCAGCCAGCTGCAGGCACGCTTCCCGGGCCTGCGCGACAGCGTGATCGGCGGGCTGGATGCGCCGGGCGATGCGTACCTGCATCCGGGCCGGCTCTGCGAGGGCTGGGCGGCCGCCTGCCGGCGGATCGGCGTCGAGATCGTCGAGGGCGTGACGGTGCAGGGCTTCCTGCGCGAGCGCGACAAGGTGTCCGGCGTGGCCACCAGTCAGGGTCCGATGAAGGCGCACAAGGTGGTGCTGGCGATGGGGGTCTGGTCGCGGGCGCTGGCCGCCGATACCGGCGTCGATCCGCCGCTGGTGCCCGGCAAGGGCTACTCGATCACCATGCGGCGCCCGCCCGGCCTGCCGGATGCCTCGATCCTGCTGAAGGACGTGTCGGTCTGCTACACGCCGTGGGGCGAGGAAGTGCGGCTCGGCAGCACGATGGAGTTCACCGGCTACGACGATTCCCTCAACCGCGCCCGACTGGACGCCTTGTCGCGCGGCTGGCAGCGCTTCGTCGAGACGCCCCTGCCGGTCGAGAGTGGCCGGCCGTGGACCGGCTTCCGGCCGATGATGGCCGACGAGTTGCCGGTGATCGGCCGCTCGCCGAAGCTCAAGAACGTCTTCCTCGCCTTCGGTCATGGCATGCTGGGGCTGTCGATGAGCGCCGGCACCGGCCGTCTCGTCGCCGAACTGATCGCCGGCCTTGCGCCCCACGTCGATCCCGCGCCCTACAGCCCGCTGCGCTTCGCATGAACCGCCTCCGATCACTGACCGCCACGCTACTGCTGTTGGCCGTGCTGGCCAGCGCGCCGCTCGCCGCCCAATCCGGCGGCGAAACGCCCTATCGCGCGCTGTACGGTGCGCTGTCGCCCAGCCTCAAGCTGGCCGGCTACAGCCGACTGAAGCCGGTGCAGCGGATCGTCAGCAAGAGCGCTGCCGTCCCGCCCGGCGACATCCGGGTCAGCATCCATGCCGCCAGCGGCGTGATCGAGCTGACGCCGGCCGCCGACGGACGCGTCGAGTTTCCGATGACCGAGGCGCTGCTGGCCGAGAACCCGCCTGTCCGCAGCAATCAACCGCGCGGCAGCCTGAGCGTCAACGTGTCCTTCGAGATCGATCTCGGTGATGGTGACGGCTTGTCCTACACGGCGCTCGCCGAGGGCATCGACCAGGCCCAGCAGGCGCTGGGCGCCGTCGAGCCGGCCCTGGCTGGACGTCGGGTTGCCGGCATCGAGTTCAGTTTCCCGCCCGGCAGCAACGCGCAATTGCAGATCGTCGACGCCAAGCTGGAAGAGTTGCTGGTCGCCGACCGCGCCGGCTTCGTCCGGCTGCGCAACGACCCGCGTCTGCGCGAGAACGGGGCGATGGTGCGCTGGACGCCGCGGCCGTTGCGCGCCGTGCCCTATCTGACCTCGCTCTGATGCTGCACGGGTCGAGCCCGGGCTGGCTCCGGTGACTGCGGAGCCGGCCTGTCGCGATACACAAAACGTTGCCTTTGGGCGGCATGAAGCGTCTGTGAGGTGGCGGATTGGGGATAGAGTTCAAGCCTGTCCCCAAGTTCAGCCTGACCCGACATGCTGGAGCGCCTGAAGCGCGATTTCCAATTGGCCGTGCTGACGCTGTTCGGCATGTCGGCGGTGGTCGGTATCCTGCCTTTCGCCGTGTACCGATTTGCCACCGGCGAGCTGCTTGTCGGTCTGGCCGATGCCGTGGTCGTGGTCGGGATCAGCACGGCGGTGCTGCACGCCTGGATTACCGGCGATACCCGCAAGGGCGGCCTGTTCATGGTGATCTGCAACACCGCGGCATCGATGCTGATCACGGTGCTGTTCGGTCACCACGGGCTGTTCTGGGTCTTCGTGGTGCTGGTCACCAATTTCTTCCTGACCAGTCGCCGCGTGGCGCTGGTGGCCAACACGGTGCTCCTGGTGGCGGTCTGGATGAATCCGGGCAGCTACATTTCGCTGCACGACCGGATTTCCTTCATCGTCACCAGCACGCTGGTGATGGTCTACACCTACATCTTCGCCTACGTCACCGCCACCCAGCGCGAGCGGCTGGAGTCGCTGGCGTCGCAGGACGCACTGACCGGCTGTGCCAACCGGCGCGCGATGGAGCTCGAACTGGAGCGCAGCATCGCCATCCACCGGCGGGATCGCACCGCCTTCAGTCTGGCGGTCTTCGATCTGGACCACTTCAAGAGCATCAACGACCGTTACGGCCACGAAGCGGGCGATCAGGTGCTGGTCGACTTTGTCGAACTGCTGCGCCAGCGCACCCGCAGGAGCGACCAGCTGTTCCGGATGGGCGGCGAGGAGTTCGTGCTGCTGATGCGCGACACCGACCATCAGCAGATGGAGGTCGTGCTGCACAAGCTGCATCGCGCGGTGCAGGAGTCGCTCGGCGGCATCGGCGGGCCGGTCACGGTCTCGATCGGCGGCACCCAGCTGCGCTCCGGCGACGGCTGGGCCGACTGGCTGTCCCGCGCTGACGCGGCGATGTATCGGGCCAAGAACGAGGGCCGCGATCGGGTCGTGGTCGACGGTAGCGACTGAGCAGTCCGCGACGCGGCGCCGCCAATCGGTGGACGTCGAGACCGCCGCGCGACCGTTACCTCGACCGGTCGAGCATCCCTCAACTGCCGCGAAACAGCGGGTCCAGCGTCAGGGCCGGTGGCCCGGACAGCAAGGTCTCCTCGCCGTCGAGCTGCATACGCAGGCCATCACCGAGCAGGCCACGGACGGCGTCGATCGGGCGCAGGGCCGTCACCGGCACGGCCAGGCCGGGCAGGCGCGGAATCCAGAAGCGTGGGCGGAAGCAGACGGTGTCGGCGGTGCAGCCGATATCCACCATCCGGGTCAGCGTGCCGCGGCGGCGCTGCAGCGTGCAGCCGGCGTACCAGCGCACGCCGGGCGGCCACGGCCCGACTTGGCGGTAGCGGGCGGCGAGTGCGGGCCAGCCGAGCGCGCGACTGAGCATGGCCTGGGTGAACAGGCTGAGCCCGATGCCGGCCGACAGCCCGCCGAGCAGTATCCAGAGCGGCAACAGCGACGGGGCTGAGCTCATGGCGCCTCGAAGCCGTGGCGGAACAGCGGCCCGCCGTTGGCGTCGCGCCAGTGCTGCAACAGTGCGGTCAGCGCCGCTGGCGTGTTGGCGGCCGGGGGCTGGCCCGCCTGACCGGCTCGATTGACGCCGTGGCAGCCGTCGCAGGTGCGGATCTCACCGGGCTGCAGCGTCAGCCAGAAGCGCTCGCGGACCACCGGCGTGCCGTCCGGGTGGGTCTGCTGCCACGACAGCGCGCGCTGCGCCGGCACGGCGATCGCCACCGAGCCGTCAGCGTGGATGCGGCTGCTGCCCTCGGGGCTGCCCGGGTGCGGCGGATTGAAGGCCAGCGCTGCGGGCTCGTGCAGGAAGCGGGCCAGCACGCGCCGGCCGGGGCGCGGCGTGGCGCCGCCGAAGGTGAGGCCGCGCAGCTGGTCGCCCTGCACCACCTGGAAGTGGGCAATGTCGTAGATCGTGCCGCCGCTGCCGACGGTCTGGACACCGCCCGGCACGCGCAGGTTGTAGGGCTGCTGGCGGTCGGCGTCGTCGCGACTGGTGGCGTTGCGCACCACGATCAGCGCCAGCCCGCGCTCGCGCAGGCTCTGCCGGAAGGCGGCCTCGTTGACGCCGGCGGTGGTGAAGGCCTGCAGCTCCGGCGCGGCCAGCGGCGCCTCCTGCGACGCAGCCGGCACAGTGCGGGCGCGCACCTCGACCGGGCTCAGCTCCCACAGCTCGCCGCTGTAGCTGATCGCGATGTCCGGGCTCCACCAGTTCACCGTCTTCGACAGCCCCGCGGTCAGCGTCGCGCCGGCGGTCTGGAAACCGCCGCTGCCGGCGGCCATGAACTTCAGGCGGAAGCGGTAGTTCGGCACCGGCGCGGCGTTGGTGCCGAGGTTCTGCAGCGCGCCCTGCTCGCTGGTGTGGGCGACCACGATGCGGCCGTCCGACAGCGCCAGCGGATTACGGTAGTGGCCGCTATGCGTCGGGCCCGGCGTGGTGCCGAAGGTGCTGCGCGGCGTCAGGTACTGGATCTGCACATCGTCCGGATTGCGGCTCGGCGGCGCCTCGAAGCGGATCAGCTGGCCGGCGGCGTGGGTGCCGAACTCCGGCGCGTCGATCGCCACATAGCGGCCCGCCTGGGTCGGGTCCTCGGCCAGCTGGAACACGTTCAACACCGCGTTCGGATTGGTGCGACCGGAGCTGCCGGCGATGAACTCGCGCAGGTTCGGGTCGTCGCTGAAGCTGCGGTCGAAGTAATCGACCAGCTCATGCCGACCCAGGTGGTTCAGCAGCTCCAGCGTGCTGCCGTCCTGCGCCAGCTGCCACGGGAAGAAGTTGTTCATCCGGAAGCCGTTGATCGTCGAGCCTTGCGCGGCGACCCGCGGCTCCGGGAACACCTCCAGCCGGGTCGGCAGGATCGGCGCATCCGCCGCCTCGCTGGCCCAGTCGAAGGTGCCGAAGGAGTTGCCGGCGGCGTCGGCCTGCTGGTCGCGCTGCAGATGGTCCCAGCGGGTGAACAGCAGACGGCCGAAGCTGTCGACGAAGGGGTCGAAATCGCCGGAGGGCGAGTGATCCAGCAGCTTCAGCGCTCCGGAGCCGGGCTCCAGCCGCCACAGCCCGGTCAGCGTCGCGGTCGATTCGTACTCGTCATGCTGCGGATACAGATGCGCGGCGCCGTTGCGCGGCCGGTCCGAGGCAAACACCAGGCTGCCGTCGGACAGATAGGCCGGCATCACGTTGTTGAAGGCGGCCGGCTGATTGGCCACCCGCGTGATCACCGCGGTCTGCCCGGTGGCCAGCCCCGTCACCTCGTAGAGCTGCCAGCGGAAGGTCGGCTGCTGGAATTGCTGCGGCGGCGCCCCGACCACCATCGAGAACACCGCCTTCGTGCCGTCCCAGTGCACCGCCGGATCCCGCACCGCGATCGACCCGCTGCCCTGGAACCCGGCATTGCCGAAGCCCGCCTCGCTGGTCAGATTGCGCAAGCTCCCGTCCGGATAGCGGATCCACAGATCGCCGCCGCGATACACCCGCGACGGGTCCGCCAGATGATTCGCGAAGGTCGAGCCGATCGTCGCGAAGTCGATCGGCACCGGCACCTGCGTCACGAACAGGATCGGATGCGGCGTCGCCTGTGCCTGCGCGTTCGCTGCGAATGCGGCCAGCATCGCCGCCGCGTACCACCGTGCCACTGCGCCTTGCATGGAACCCTCCCCGACGATGGCCGCCAGTCTGGGTGGTGCAGTTTGCGCTTTTCGCGTGGTGGTTGGCGGTTTGGTGGGGTGTCGGTGCCGGGAAGCAGGTCCCGCATCGTTCGCCGTGCCGTTGCTGCCGGAGGGCCAGCCCGAGCATCACGATCTGCCGACTGGCCGTGCGCTGGTTGCGGGTGGCGAGAGCGGTCATCATCCGTCGCCCTGAGGTCCAGCGTTCCAAGGAGGCTTGTCATGGCCACACTGATTGTGGAAATCGACGACGCACTGGATCAGGTTCTGACCAGCGAGGCCATGAGAAATGGCCTGTCAAAAGCCGACCATGTGCGCCAGCGGCTGCGCGCGGATTTGCTTGTTCAGCAGGCGATTGCCGCTCCGGAAACTGCAGCCGAATGGCTGAGTCAGCTCCGTGAGCGTTTCGCCAGCATCGGGTATGCGGAGGATCTGGTGGCGCAGATTCCGCCGCGACATGAGTTGCCGCGTAGCGCCGATTTTCGGAGCCTTGATGATCTGTCTGGACACCAATGTCATTTCCGAGTTGGTTCGCCCGGTTCCAGATGCGCGGGTGTTGCGCTGGATTGTAAGACAGCGACGATTTGAGCGCCTGCTGGACGCAGGACGCAGGAAGGGTTGATCCGTAGGAAACAACTGCCTACGTTGCAAGTAATTCTGTCAGTCGATCCGCGCATGGCCACGATCACCGTTCGCAACCTTGACGACGCCACCGACCGCACCCTGCATCAGGCGGCCGACGCAAGCCCGCCGAGCCCGACCGGCGCGGCGTTCCTCGCGCAATTGCGAACCCGCTTTGCGCACAGGTATGCCGAAGATCTGGAATTACCGCCGCGTGACAACCCACTGCGAGAGGTGGATCTGGGCCAGCCATGATCGTTCTTTCGCGCTGCTTTTCTGTAGCAGGCCGCTGCGTATGCTGATTCGGCCTTCAGGAAGTAGCTAATCGAAGCGCCGCTGCGATCGTCGCTGCGGCCATTTCGAGTTCGCTTTCGGAATGATTCGCCATGACGCAACACCGGAGCCTCGGCGCGTCTTTGGGAACTGCCGGGAAAATTACTGGGACTACAAATAGTCCTCGCTCTCGACAGATTTTCGTGACCCGATAAGCGATTTCATTGGTCGGCATCAGGATGGGGACGATGGCGGCAACCAGATTCTCTGGGTGAAGCACCGGCAGGCCATGATCCAAGCACAGGGCAGCAAATCGGTTCCGGTTGCGCTGTGCCTGACGGGCGAGGTCGGGGTTTTGAATTAGCGTCTGCAGATTGGCCAGAGCGGCACCCAGCACTGGCGGCGGGATTGCGCCGCTGAACAGGTAGCCTTTCGCATTATGCTTCAAGGCTGTGACCAGATTGTGGTTTCCGCAGATGAAGCCGCCCTGTGCGCCCATCGCTTTTGACAGCGTGCCCATCTTGATGTCGATGGCATCCGGCGGCAATGAGAAGTGATCCTGAACGCCCATGCCGGATTGGCCAATAACGCCAAAAGAATGAGCTTCATCAACCATCAGTTTGGCGCCGTATTGACGGCACAATTCAGCAATTTCCGGTATCGGCGCGACATCGCCTTCCATCGAATAGACGCCATCCACCACAACCAGGGTTCTGCCCGGTCTGGAGTTCGTCAGCAACTGCCGCAGTCGCTCGACATCGTTGTGGGGAAATGTCAGAAAGGTCGCCCTTGACTGAATGCAACCCTCCACAATGCTGGTGTGGTTGAGTGCATCGCCGATCACCCGATCTCCGGGGCCCACCAGCAACTTGATGGTTTCGACATTGGTGATGTACCCCGAACTGAACAAGCAGGCCGCATCAGCGTGGAGTGCCGAGCACAACGTTTGCTCAAGACTCACGTAAAGCGTGTTGTATCCTGCAAGAATTGGTACTCCAAATGTACCGGCTCCGAATTTCCTGGCAGATTCAAAAGCGCCGTCCAGCATGGCCTTGCTGTTGCTCAATCCGAGATAGGAATAGGAGCCCATCGCTATTTTTGGATTGCCTTCGGTATGGAGTGCTGTGCCAGCGGTTTTGTCAGTCAGCGGATGAAATAAATACAGTTCACTTGAGCGTATTGACTCTGCTTGTGCCGTCATTGATTTGATTCGATCATCAATTGTATCGCTGAAGTTCGACTCAGCAGGAGTGCATTTCGGATTGCTGCTGAATATTGCATCGGCAATCTCCTGGATCGACAATTTCAGTAGCGATTCCGCATTTTCAATAAAATTGGGGGCTGCATCTGCGTGTAAATTTCTATCTGCAAGTCGTGAGGTGAATTCGGTCAGCATTAGAGAATCTAAACCAATGTCGCCCAATTTTGTTTGGCTGTCCACGGTGGTCAGTGGTTGCACCCCCTGATCTCGATAAATGTCAATTATTATTTCAATAACTGCGCTAGATGTGGCGCATTGGCTATTCATTTGGGCGGTTCTGCGTGAGTTCTGAAAAAAGGTTCTTGCAGACTGATCTTTGGAGCTTTCCACTTGTTGTTCTGGGCAGCTTTGATGGTGCGACTGTGAACTCATCAATCAAGAGGCCAGTGCGCTGAAGGATGTCGGCCCTTAGCTTTCCAAGCGATTCATTAGTGATCAAGGCATTGCTCGCTTTTTCGAGAATCACAATGACTCTCTCTCTTTGAATTGAATTGTCCAATATGGAAAGCACGGCAATGGCCGAAATTGGTAGTAGTGCCTCCTGCGCGGCAATCATGGCTTCAGATTCAATCTCGGAACAATCATAGTTCGAGCCTCCTCTGATGATGACATCTTTTCGTCGTCCGCATATGTACAGCTGGTCGTCGATCATAAAGCCGTCATCACCGGTATCCAGCCAGTCATCTAAAATTGGTGCGTTTTCTCCCCAGTAACCTGCGGTCACCGTTGGCCCCTTGATCAGGATCTTGCCTCTCGCGGGTTGCTTCAGCGCCAATTCATCTGGGCCGACAATTTTAACTAACATGGTATCGACAATGGTTCCGCAGGATGCGAATTCGATGGCATCGGATTCGCTTGTGGTTCTTGTTATCGCGCCTGTCCTGAAGCTCTCGCGAGATATTTTCTCTATTCTCAGCGACGATTCTATCTTGGTTGTTGAGACTGCCACCACTGCTTCTGCAAGGCCGTATGCAGGCCTTATGATTTCTTCAATATTCAAGAAAGGCTGAAGCAATTTGATCGACTTCTGGAGTCGCTTGGGAAACACGGGCTCGGCTGCAAGCCAGACATATTTTAGTCCAAAATACTCATCGTCTGAAGTCAGCTTTGATATCCTGGCGGTCAGCAAATCGACCGACGATGGAGTTAGTGCTGATATGGTTGCGCCATGGCGCTTGATGGACTTAAACCACTGAATTGGATCTGAAACAACGCATTCAGTAGGCATCATCGTGCATTTCAGTCCAGAAGCAAGAGGAAATACGACGCCTGCGGCCAGCGCAAAATCGTGGTAAACCGGGAGCCAGTTGAAAATTATAGAATTAGAATCATATCTTGTCCCTCGTGAAGCAATATCGCAATGAAGCAACTGCTGGTTTTGTCGAATCATCACCGCCCGCGGTTCCCGCGTCGATCCCGAGCTGAACTGCAACACCGCCAGATCTTCCGGCCGCGGTCGCATCGTGTCGTCCACGGCGGCCGGGTCGATGTCGCCCAGCTTTTCGGCGGCGAGGTAGTGCTGGTCGGCGCCCAGCGCGGCGCGGACGGTGGCTTCGACTTCGGCGTAGCCGACCACGATGCGCGGGCTGACCTTGGCGATCATCCGCTGCAGCTTGTCGGCGCTGGCCGCGGAGCGGGCGCCGCCGAGGCGGTGCGGCAGGACGACGATGGCGGCGCGGGCGAACCAGGCGGCGACGATGGTGCGGAGCAGCGGCTCGCTGGTCGGCACCACGACCGCGACGCGGTCGCCGGGGACAACGCCGAGACGGCGGAAGTGCAGCGCAAGGCCGGCGGCCTCCACGGCCAGTTGCGGGCCGGGGTACTCGCGGGTATGGCCGTTGCCGTGGTCGAAGGTGAAATGCACCCGCTCGGGATGCGACAGGAAGCAATCGACGACGGTGCCGGCCTCGGGTGGAATCATGGCTGCGTCCGCAAGAGAATCGCGCGCTCAGTGCACGACCCGTGCCAATGCGGAAATGGCGTCCGGACGCGGAATCGGCGGACGGCGTCGACGTGAGATGCCACATCTCCCGTGGGAGTCGCGCGTGAGGTGTGGCTGGCCACGGTGAGGTGGCAGCCTGGTCGGCTCAGGCCCGGCCGAACGGCAGATACAGCGTCAGCGCGCCGGTGCAGGTACCGTGAACCTCCTGTCCGCGCCGATCTGAGGGCAAACGGTGACCGAGCTGGCGGCGTCGCGGCCAGAGCGTCATCCGCTGCTCCGTCAGACGCGAAGCACCAGTTCGCTGTAGGGCTCGAGTTGCGAGTCCGCCGTCAGTAATCGAAAGGGTTCGCTGATCGCCTGCGCCACCAACAGGCGGTCGAAAGGATCGGCGTGGTGCAGTGGCAGGGCCTGCACCCCTGCCGCGTGCTGATCCGTGATCGCAAGCGACCGGAAGCCGCTGGCACGCACCGCGTCGGCGAAGGTCGACGCATCGACGTCGATCTTGCCGAGTGCACGCTTGATGGCGATTTCCCAGACGGACACCGCCGAGACGTAGACCTCAGTCGCGTCGGTCATCATCGTTCGTGCTCTCACGCTCAACCGCTCGTGATCGGCGATCGCCCAGAGCGCGATGTGGGTGTCGAGCAACAGACGCATCAGCCGTCGCCGACGAAGCTGGCCAGGACGTCCGCGGGCAGCGGCGCATCGAAATCCTCCGGCACCCGGATTTTTCCTTTCAGCACGCCGAAGCGAATCGCCGGCTTGCCGGAATCCAGCGGGACCATCCTGACCATCGGCTTGCCGGCCTTGGCGATCACCACCTCGTTACCCGCGGCCACCTCTTCGACGATCCTCGACAGGTGGGTCTTGGCTTCGTGGATGTTGATCGTTTCCATCGGTCCAGCTTAGTCTGGTCTAGTCCACTGGGCAAGCGCCTGGACGAGCCGGCGCAACTGCGCGCCTCCGATGCCCTGCTCGACGACCGGGTGCTGGACGGCTGATCCGCCCAGCACCCGGCAATATCGAGCGGTCTCAGGCCGCCCGCGTGAAGCCCATCGGCCGCATGCGGGCTTCCGGTTTCAGCGCCACCTCGGCGCGGGCCCAGGCCAGCAGGTCCCTGTCGCTGACGCTATCGGACATGGCGATCCGGCGGCACAGCGCGGCGAGGTCGCCGGGCAGCAGGTGGCGCAGGTCGGCGAGCGCGTGGGTGAGGGCGTCGGTGGACAGGGTGCGGGTGATGCCCAGTCGCGTGCAGTAGTCCTCGACCATCAGGCGGCGCTGGGTGTCGTCCAGCCACTGGAAGGCGAACTTGAAGTCGAAGCGGCGTTGCGCGGCGGGGTCGAGGCCGGCGGCCCAGTTGGTCGCGGCGCAGAACCAGCCCTCGTAGGCCTCCAGTTGCTTGAGGATCTCGTTGACCTGGCTGCGTTCCCAGCGCTGCTGGTGCTCGTGGCGGGCGCTGAGGAAGCTGTCGGCCTCGTCGAGCAGCAGGACGGCGCCGTCGCGTTCGGCACGCGCGAAGCTCTCGGCGATCTGCTGTTCGGTTTCGCCGATCCAGGGCGAGAGCCAGTCGGAGGCGCGCTTGACGAGCAGCGGGCGGTCGAGGCGCTGCGCCAGATGCGCGGCGAAGGCGGTCTTGCCGGCGCCAGACGGGCCGCTCAGCAGGAGCCGTGCGCCGTCCAGTCGGCGGAAGCGCTCGATACCGTCCAGCCCGGGCTCGGTACGGACCCAGCGCAGGTCGTAGGGCACGGGGTGCTTGCGGCGCAGACGCTCGCGGCCGGTGGCGCGCAGCCGGGTGTCGAGGGCGTCGAGCAGCGCGCGCTCGGGTTCGGCCATCGCCTCGGCCTCGCGAATCGCCATGCCCAGTTCGGCCGGGGACAGGTCGTCGCGCTCGGCGAGCGCTGCCAGCGTGGCCTGGCCGAGTCCGAGTCCGGCGGTCAGCGCGGCTAGCGTCTGCTGGCGGGCCGCCAGCCCCGCGATCGGCACTTCGAGGATGCAGGCATAGCGGCGCAGCTGTGCTTCGTCGAAGCCGGCCAGCGAGTTGCTGACCCAGATCGTCGGCAGCGGCGCGTGCTCCAGCTGCTCGTGCAGCCAGCCCTTGAAGGACACCGCGCGGGTCTTGCCGTCACGGCCGACGTCGGAGGCGCGCATCACGTCCTCGACTTCGTCGAACAGCAGCAGCGCGTCGCTGCGACCACCGAGCATGCGCTGCGCCTGGGCGAAGGCGGTCAGCCGCTCGGCGTGCTCGATCGGATCGCCGTCACTGTCCTGGGTGGGCACGGCGTACAGCGGCCAGCCGAGCTGATCGGCAAGGACGTGGGCGAGCTGGGTTTTGCCGGTGCCGGGCGGGCCGTACAGCAGAATGTGCGTGCCGGGCTGGCGGCTGCGCAGTCGACCGAGGATCCGCTGGATGCCGGTATCGAGCGCCGGATAGTGGCCGAGCGTGAGTCGCGCCGCCGGGCAGACGCTGAAGTAGCTGCCGGTCAGGGTGTCCAGGGTGGCCGAGTCGCTGCTCAGGTAGTCGATCAGCTCATCGCGCAATTCGAAGCGCTGATCGAGGCCGTAACCGCTGACGCGGTCGACGTCGATCAGGTCCAGCCGCACCAGCGTGGCGCGCTTGAACAGCATGCGTGCCAGCTGACGATGGCTCAGGCCCAGCACCTCGGCCAGCAGCCGCAGGTGCGAGATCCAAGAGCGGGGCAGCAGATCGGCGGCGGCAGCGATCAGCTTGTACAGCCGATCTTCGAGGTGCATCTCGGCGAGCACCGCGAGCAGTCGCGTCTCCTCGTCGGTCAGGGCGTACAGCCGGGCCAGCGGCGCGAGCCGGTAGCGCTGGAGCAGGGCCGCGAAAAGCTCCGGACCCAGCTCGTCCAGCGGCGCGGCCGGTGGCCGCAGCGCCTCGGGATCCAGCCCGGCGCGGGTGGCCAGTTCGGTGAGTTTGTCGGTGGGCGTGCCGGCCAGACAGGCACTTTGCACGCCTTTGAGGAAGCGCAGTCGCAATGCGGCGGACAGCGGGCAGCCGCTGTCGCTGAGTTTCTTTTTCATGAAGCCTCGTGCGCCCGCGGGCGCAGTCGCCCGGTCAGGCGTGACCGGAAAGCAAGGAAAGCAGTGAACGACCGACTGGACGTCACTGTGCCGTCAGTTCGGCAACCAATCCTTCTTCGAGCTGGAGGCAATCACACGCATGGCAGCGGCCGCTTCCGGGCAGGTCATGGCGAAGCCGCGGAGGCTACGCCGGCGATGGGGGCATGGCAAGCAGCGCGGGACCTTACCTGCCGCGGGCATCGACGGCCGCGACCGATCCCCGCCGCCGCGTGAGAAACCCCTGCAGCCGCGCCGCGGCCGGCTGGGCGATGGCGTACAGGCACGGGATCAGCACCAGCGTCAGCAGCATCGAGGACAGCAGGCCGCCGACCACCGCGACCGCGAGCGGCTGCATCAGCTTGCCGCCGGCGTCGAGGCCGATGGCGAGCGGCAGCATGCCGACCACGGTGGTCAGCGTGGTCATCAGGATCGGCCGCAGGCGCACCGCGCCGGCCTCGATCGCGGCGGCTTCCAGCGTCAGGCCCTCGGCGCGGCCGCGTTCGATGTATTCGACCAGCAGGATCGCGTTGTTGACCACGATGCCGATCAGCAGCACCGCGCCGAGGAACACCGGCGCGGACATCGGCGTGGCGCTCAGCCACAGCGCGAGCAGGGCGCCGCCCAGCGCCAGCGGTGCGGCGGTCAGGATCACCAGCGCGTTGGTCAGCTGCTCGTACTGCACCACCAGCACCACCAGCACGAGGAACAGCGCCAGCAGGATGACCAGATTCATTTCGCGCTCGGTCTCGGCCAGCGTTTCGAACTGGCCGCCCAGCGCCACGCCGTACTGGTCGGGGAAGTCGATGTCGGCGAGGCGGCGCTGGACCTCGGCGAGGATGCTGCCGACGTCGTTGTCGGCGGTGTTGAAGTTGCCGACGATGCGCTGGATGCGCAGCTGGTTCTCGCGGCTGATCTCGGCCGGTCCCTCGCCGAGGCTGAAGCTCGCGACCTGCCGCGCCTGGATCGGGCCATTGGCGCCGTTGGCGACGATCACCTCGCCGAGCCGGTCCAGGTTCTCGACCGCTTCGCGCGGCAGCCGGATGCGGATGTCGTACTCGTTGACGCCGGTGCTGTAGCGGGTCGGCACCACGCCGGTGACCGCCTGCCGCAGCGTGCGGGCGACCTGCTGGACGTCGAGGCCGAGCGCGGCGGCGCGTTCGCGGTCGACTTCGATCTGCAGCGCCGGGGTCTGGTCGGCGTCGTCCATCTCGACGCCCTCCAGCCCGGGAATGCCGTCCATCGCCCGGATGATCTGCCGCGCTAGCCCCTGCAGCGTGTCCAGGTCCTCGCCCAGCACCTTGATTTCGAGGTCGTTGCCGGACAGCGCGAAGTTCAGCCCGCGGATGCCGTTCGGCCGCACGACGATGTCGGCGCCGGCGATGTCCAGGTCCATGACGCGCGCCTGCGCCTCGCGGGCCCAGCGGCCGACCGGCCAGTCCGGGCGGGTGCTGGCGTCGCTGAGCTGGATCGTGAGCCAGCCGCGGCCGGCTCGCTCGCTCAGGTTGCCACCCCAGACCGCGCCGCCGGACACCGCGAAGATGCTCTGCACGTGCGGCAGGTCGCGCAGCGCGGCCTCGACCGCGCGGGTGGCGCGGTCGGTGGCTTCCGGCGTGGTGCCGGCGGGCAGGGCGATGCGGGCATTGAGGCTGCCGTCGTCCAGCTGCGGCAGGAACTCGTTGCCGAGCTGGCCGGCCAACGGCAGCGCGGCGACCACGCTGGCGATGCTCAGGCCGACGACGGCCCAGCGCCACGGCAGCACCGCCGCCAGCAGGCGGCGATAGCCGCGGGTCACGGCCTGCATCAGCGTGTCGAAACCGCGGAAGGCGAAGCTGCGATCGAAGCCGGAGCGGAAGCGCAGCCGCGCCATTTGCGCGGCCAGCATCGGCACCAGCGTCAGCGCGACCGCCAGCGAGGCCACCACCGCAAAGGAAATGGTCACCAGCAGCTCGCGGAACACCAGCGTCGCCAGCCCGGTGATCAGCAGGAAGGGCAGCACGGCGGCGAGGTTGGTCAGCGTGCCGGCCATCACCGCCGAGATCACCTCGTCCGCGCCGGCGTGGGCGGCCTCGACCGGATCCTCGCGGTGCTGGGCACGCAGCCGCTCGATGTTCTCCAGCATCACGATGGCGTTGTCGAGCAGCAGGCCGACGCCCAATGCGAGTCCGCCGAGGCTCATCACGTTGAGGCTCAGGCCCGCGCCGCCCATCAGCGCGAAGGTGGCGAGGATCGCGAGCGGGATCGACAGGCCGATCACCACGCTGCCGCGCACGCTGCCGAGGAAGAACAGCACCACCAGCATCGCCAGCGCACCGCCCAGAATCGCCGCCGAGGTGACCGAGGCCACCGAGCCGCGGACGAAGTAGGCGCCGTCGCGGGTGCTGCTGAAGACGAGATCGTCCGGGATGAAGCCGGAGTCCTTGAGTGAGGCCAGCCGCGCCTGCACCGCATCGACCACCTCGACGGTGTTGGCGTCGGGCTGCTTGAACACCGACAGCTGGGTGGCCTGCTCGCCGTTGAGTCGCACGAACACGCGCTGCTCGCGGAAGCCGTCGCGGACCTCGGCGACGTCCTCCAGCCGGATGCGCTGCTCGCTGCCCGGTAGGGTCAGCAGCACCTGGCCGACATCTTCGGCGGAGCGGAAGCGGCCCTCGGTGCGGGCGCGGACGTCCAGACTGGTCGAGGTGATGTTGCCGGCCGAGACGTTCTGGTTCTCGGCCGCCACCTGCGCGGCGATCTCGGCGAGGCTCAGGCCGTAGGCGCTGAGCCGCTGCTGGTCGACGATCACCTCCAGCTCGCGCTCCTGACCGCCGACGGTCAGCACGCCGGACACGCCCGGAATCGACTGCAGCTGCGGCGCCAGCCGGTTGTCCAGCCAGTCGCGGACCTCGCGGGCGCTGCGTTCGCGCGAGGAGAAGCCGGCCTCGAAGACCGCCTGCGCGCCGGGGTCGAACTTGGTCAGCCGCGGCGGCTCGATGTCGTCCGGCAGCTGGCCGCGGGCACGCTCCATCAGTCGCGAAGCGTCCTGCAGCGCCAGATCCAGATCGGTGCCGTAGCGGAACAGCAGGCTGACGTCGGTGCTGCCCTCCTCGGCCTCGCTGGCCATCAGCGTCAGGCCCTCGGTCGAGGACAGCTGCCGCTCCAGCGGCCGGGTCACTTGCTCCTCGATCACCTCCGGCGCAACGCCGGGATAGCTGACGTCGACGCGGATCAGCGGGTAGACCACCTCCGGCAGCAGGTCGACCGGCAGCCGGCCGATGAAGAACAGGCCCAGCACCAGCACCACGCTGGTGATCGCCGCGGTGCCGATCGGCCGGCGGATCGCCGCGTGGGTCAGGCCGCGATAGCGCGGCGACGCGGTCTCGGGCGCGCTCATGCGCCGGCTCCGACCGACTCGACCACCCGCACGGCGTCGCCGTCGGCCAGATCCAGCGGACTGGTGGCGACCAGCTGTTCGCCCTCGCTGACGCCCTCGACGATCTCGCGCCAGTCGCCCTGCACCACGCCGACCCGCACTGGCCGGCGCTGCAGCGTGCCCTCGGCGCCGATCACCATGACGTAGGGCTCGGAACCGAGCGCGACCGCCGCGGCCGGCACGGCGACCACCTCGCGGCGGCGATCGACGCTGAAGCGGGCGCGCGCCAGATAGCCGGGCCGCACGCCGTGCGTGGCGTAGGCGCCGGGCAGCGCCAGCTCGACGGTGACCAGCCGGCTGGTGCGATCCGCCGACGGGAACACCCGCCGCACCCGCGCCTCGACCGCGGTCTCACCCAGCGCGTCGATCTGCACCGGCACCTCGGTGCCGACCTCAATCCCGGCGGCGTCCAGTTCCGACACGCCGAGCCGCAGCACCAGCTGGTCCAGATCGGCCAGCTCGAAGGCCGGGGCGAGGCGCGCCACCGCGGCCCCGGGCTCGATCCGCCGCTCGATCACCACGCCGTCGATGCTGGCCGCGATCCGACCGAAGTCGATCCGCGTCTTCCACAGATTGACGTCGGTCTCCGCCACCTCCAGCGCCGCCTTCGCCCGCACCACGCTGGCCTGATCGACGAAGTTGCGCTCGCGCAGCGCGTCCAGCCGCTCGAAGTTGGTGCGCGCCTCGGTCAGCGCGGCGTTGGCGCGGGCCAGCTCGGCCTGCTGCTCGCGAACGTCGATGGTCGCCAGCAACTGCCCGGCGCGGACGCGATCGCCGGCCTCGACCAGCACCCGCTCGACCACGCCCTCGGTGCGGGCGGCGAGTTCGATGCGGCGCAGCGGCTCCACCGTGCCGGCCACCAGCACCTCGCGCTCCAGCGTGCGCCGCGCCACCGTGTAGGCGCGTACCGGCAGCTGACGATCTTCCCAGCCGCCGCGGGCGCCGGATCCGCCTGACGAGGGGGCAGGGCTGTCGCCGCCGCAAGCGGCCAGCAACAGAACGAGAGCAACCGCCAGAGCGGTCGCGAGGGGGATTCGTGTCGACATCCGTGAAGGCTGACGAAGCCGGCGTGCATTGCCCGTGCACCGGGTGCGAAGCGACTGCGGCTGGCGCGTTGCCGATCGTGACCGGCGGCGGCAGCACCGGCCGCGGGCGGCGTCCCGGAACTGTCACGCGACGGACTTAGCGTCGCCGCTCTTTCTTCACGGAGTCGTCCGATGCCCGCCCGTATCGCCCTGGTCGCCGCCCTCGTGCTGAGCCTCGCCGCCTGCAGCGGACCGAGCGCCGACGTTCCGTCCGTCGCGCCGGCCGTGCCTGCCACGCCGACCCCGACAGCGTCGCCGGCGCCGGCAGCGGCGGCCAGCGCGATCTTCCTGCACCCGGACGGCATGGGCGCGAACACCTGGATGGCGACGCGACTGATGACGGTCGGGCCGGACGGCCGGTTGGCCTGGGACCAGTTGCCGCGTGTCGCGATGTATGTGGGCCCGACGACCGACGCGGTCAACCAGAGCTCCAACGCCGGCGCCACCACCCATGCCTACGGCGTGCGCGCGAAGCTGGACAGCTACGGCGCCATCGACGGACAGCCGCCGGTCGCGGCCTCCGGCAAGCCCCTGAGCCTGATGCGCGAAGCCCAGGCCGCCGGCAAGAAGATCGCGATCCTCAATTCTTCCAGCCTCACCGAGCCCGGCACCGGCGCGTTTCTGGCCTCGGTAGCCAACCGCGATGACGAGGCCGAGATCGCCGCGCAGATTCTGGCCGCCGGTCCGGATTACGCCCTGGGCGGCGGCGAGATGTTCTTCCTGCCGAAAGGCGTGCAGGGCCGCCATGGCGAAGGCGCCCGCGAAGACGGCCGCAACCTGATCGAAGAAGCGCAGGCCGCCGGCTACACCGTCGTCTACACCCGCGAGGAACTGGCAGCCCTGCCGCGCGAGGCCACCCGCGTGCTCGGCCTGTTCGCCCATGAGGAAACCTTCAACGAGGGCGACGAAGCGGCGCTGGCCGCCGCCGGTCTGCCGCCCTTCCAGCCGCAGGCGCCGCGCTTCGACGAGATGCTGGCCTTCCTGCTTGAGCGGCTGCGCGACGCCCCGCAGGGCTATTTCATCGTCGGCAACGAGGAAGCCACCGACAACCTCAGCGGCGAGAACAACGCCACCGCCACGCTGGAAGCCGCCGCCGGCGCCGACCGCGCGATCGCGCTGGCGCTGACCGAAGCCGGACGCAACCCGGCGCTGACCGTCGTCGTCGCCTCCGACTCCGACAACGGCGGCATGAACGCCACCAGCGACGACTTGAACGACTCCGAAGACCTGCCGCGCCCGCTGCCCGCCCACACCGCGGTCGGCTCCCCGCTGGACAGCGACAACGGCGAACCCTTCCTCACGCCGCCCGACCGCGACGGCAACCGCATTCCGTTCTACATCACCTGGGCCAGCGACTCCGACAGCGCCGGCGGCCTCGTCGCCCGCGGCATCGGCCCCGGTGCGGAGCGCATCGAGGGCACGATCGACGCCACCGAGGTGTACCAGGCGCTGCGGCAGGGGTTGTTCGGGCAGGCCCCTTGACTGGTGGGCATTGACGGTTAAATCCGCGCCCGCCTTTTGAGGGGCGGGCGACCCGCCCTTCGAAGTGCTTGGCCGGCACTTCCACGGTTTCAATCCGCGCCCGCCTTTTGAGGGGCGGGCGACTCCAGCACGTCCTGCAGCAGCGGGTTGCCGTCGAGGTTTCAATCCGCGCCCGCCTTTTGAGGGGCGGGCGATCGGGTTCTCCGAACCGCTGTGGCGGTACATCCAGTTTCAATCCGCGCCCGCCTTTTGAGGGGCGGGCGACGTACCCGCGCCCAGGCTCCGGGTCATGCGTGATTGGTTTCAATCCGCGCCCGCCTTTTGAGGGGCGGGCGACCCGGCGACCCCGCCGATCAATCTGCGCACTTCGTCGTTTCAATCCGCGCCCGCCTTTTGAGGGGCGGGCGACATGTAGGACCACGGGTCGTCGCCCGGCAAGCCGTCGTTTCAATCCGCGCCCGCCTTTTGAGGGGCGGGCGACGGCGCTAGGCGTCAGCTTGCCGCAGGCCGTGCGCGGTTTCAATCCGCGCCCGCCTTTTGAGGGGCGGGCGACGAAGCCGGCCGACCTCCGCCGCGTTCGCGGTGCAGTTTCAATCCGCGCCCGCCTTTTGAGGGGCGGGCGACGCAAGGGCTACACATGCCGGCAGGACGCAGACGAGTTTCAATCCGCGCCCGCCTTTTGAGGGGCGGGCGACCGCCTGCAAGGAAGCTGTCTGGTCGCGAGATTGGGACGTTTCAATCCGCGCCCGCCTTTTGAGGGGCGGGCGACCGGCCCACGAGCGCGCGGTCCGCAAGCTGGTCGAGGTTTCAATCCGCGCCCGCCTTTTGAGGGGCGGGCGACCCTTGACCCCGTGATAGATCCGGGTCCGCGGCTTCGCGTTTCAATCCGCGCCCGCCTTTTGAGGGGCGGGCGACCCTGAGCACCGAGGGCGAGTCGCCCTACCTGCGCGCGTTTCAATCCGCGCCCGCCTTTTGAGGGGCGGGCGACGCTCCCGTTCCTGACCGTGCGGGCGGACGACGGCCAGTTTCAATCCGCGCCCGCCTTTTGAGGGGCGGGCGACACGACGTCGATGGTGCGGTTCGTCAGCACCCTGGAGTTTCAATCCGCGCCCGCCTTTTGAGGGGCGGGCGACCAGCTTTTCGCGGGTCTCTCGGTCGTGGTCCGTTGGTTTCAATCCGCGCCCGCCTTTTGAGGGGCGGGCGACCAGCGTGGCGGGCGATGGAGAGCGGCAATGGAAGGTGTTTCAATCCGCGCCCGCCTTTTGAGGGGCGGGCGACAGGCGCCACGGTGCAGGTCTATGAGTGCACCGACGTTTCAATCCGCGCCCGCCTTTTGAGGGGCGGGCGACTGTCACTGAGGACCACGCCATGACCACCACCACCGGTTTCAATCCGCGCCCGCCTTTTGAGGGGCGGGCGACCCGCAGTCGCGCTGTTCGCCTTGGCGGCCGCCGTGTTTCAATCCGCGCCCGCCTTTTGAGGGGCGGGCGACCTATATTGGTTCAAGCGAACGCCGACGGATGGCGAGTTTCAATCCGCGCCCGCCTTTTGAGGGGCGGGCGACTGTCGCTACCGGGGGCCTGCCGTGGGAAGAACCGTTGTTTCAATCCGCGCCCGCCTTTTGAGGGGCGGGCGACAGCTTCACGACGGCAGGCGAGCGCGCGAGCGGGCTTGTTTCAATCCGCGCCCACCTTTTGAGGGGCGGGCGACCCGGAGTAAGCGCGCAGGTTCGACAGATCTCGCCCAGTTTCAATCCGCGCCCGCCTTTTGAGGGGCGGGCGACGGCGAAGGCCCGATGCGGCAGGGGATGGCCGAGATTGTTTCAATCCGCGCCCGCCTTTTGAGGGGCGGGCGACAAGACTGGCTGCTCAGGGCCTGGTAGCGCTCGAACAGGTTTCAATCCGCGCCCGCCTTTTGAGGGGCGGGCGACCCTTCGCGACACCGCGGCCGACACCCGGCAGATCCTCGTTTCAATCCGCGCCCGCCTTTTGAGGGGCGGGCGACAGCGCATCCCGTCCGATGTGCTTCTCCAAGTGGAGTTTCAATCCGCGCCCGCCTTTTGAGGGGCGGGCGACGACACGGCCGGCGTACTGGCGCACGAACACGCGCGGGTTTCAATCCGCGCCCGCCTTTTGAGGGGCGGGCGACAGCTGCGCGGCGTCCTGCTGCTGATCGCCGGCGCTGTTTCAATCCGCGCCCGCCTTTTGAGGGGCGGGCGACCGAGTTGCTGTTCTCCGGTTTCCGCTACTGTTGCGTTTCAATCCGCGCCCGCCTTTTGAGGGGCGGGCGACCGGCAGCTATCGCGCCGCTTCATGCGAGGTTTCCGTTTCAATCCGCGCCCGCCTTTTGAGGGGCGGGCGACGCCTGTGCTACGCGCAGCCGTTTGCCCACCCTGCTGTTTCAATCCGCGCCCGCCTTTTGAGGGGCGGGCGACGGGGCCGATCCTGCTCGCTGGTTTGGCCACGTTGTTTCAATCCGCGCCCGCCTTTTGAGGGGCGGGCGACGAGGTTGCGGATTGCGGTCGCGTAGGCACCGATGGTGTTTCAATCCGCGCCCGCCTTTTGAGGGGCGGGCGACGACCGCCTCGTAGGTTTCCGATCCGATCTTCTTGATGTTTCAATCCGCGCCCGCCTTTTGAGGGGCGGGCGACCTCCGGCGCGAGGACCGTCATGGTCTTGCCGCTCGGGTTTCAATCCGCGCCCGCCTTTTGAGGGGCGGGCGACCTGCGGAGTACGGCGCCGCGCTGCTCGCTTCCGAGTTTCAATCCGCGCCCGCCTTTTGAGGGGCGGGCGACGCTCGACAACCTGAGCCGCACCCGGCACATGGTCGCGTTTCAATCCGCGCCCGCCTTTTGAGGGGCGGGCGACGCGATTACGCGGCCGCTTGAAAGCGTTGTGCGGTGTTTCAATCCGCGCCCGCCTTTTGAGGGGCGGGCGACATCACACGAAGTTGGTGCAGCGTCACCGGGCAAGAGTTTCAATCCGCGCCCGCCTTTTGAGGGGCGGGCGACGCGGTCGGCCCGGTGTACAGCTCGTTGGCGATCGCGTTTCAATCCGCGCCCGCCTTTTGAGGGGCGGGCGACGCCGGCAGCGTGTCAGAACGGGCGGTCATCGTCGGGGTTTCAATCCGCGCCCGCCTTTTGAGGGGCGGGCGACCCAAAGCGCTTGGGTTGGTTTTGGTTCCGTTACGACGTTTCAATCCGCGCCCGCCTTTTGAGGGGCGGGCGACCGGCACCGCTCGCTTTTCCGCGGGAAAGTGTATCGTTTCAATCCGCGCCCGCCTTTTGAGGGGCGGGCGACACGATTGATCCGCCAGCGCCGCCGCCGGATCCCGTTTCAATCCGCGCCCGCCTTTTGAGGGGCGGGCGACAACTGCCGACGGTGTGTGTGGTGAATCCGGACGCGTTTCAATCCGCGCCCGCCTTTTGAGGGGCGGGCGACCCGGACCGTCGCCCGGCTTGCGGTCGGGAATTGCGTTTCAATCCGCGCCCGCCTTTTGAGGGGCGGGCGACGCCAGCATGACGACATCCTTGCCGGTGCGGCGCAGGTTTCAATCCGCGCCCGCCTTTTGAGGGGCGGGCGACCTGGAGACGCTGCGAACACTCGCGCTTCGTTTCCAGTTTCAATCCGCGCCCGCCTTTTGAGGGGCGGGCGACGCGACGCGGAGGGCCTGCCAGCAAGCCAGCGGCGTTTCAATCCGCGCCCGCCTTTTGAGGGGCGGGCGACAGCTCAGCTTGGGCGCACGCCGGATCCGCGCCAAGTTTCAATCCGCGCCCGCCTTTTGAGGGGCGGGCGACCTCGGTGGTGTCGCCGATGTCGGCCGCGCCGGTGACGTTTCAATCCGCGCCCGCCTTTTGAGGGGCGGGCGACGCGCCACGGGTAACAACTGAAACACTACGCAAGGGGTTTCAATCCGCGCCCGCCTTTTGAGGGGCGGGCGACGACAGCCTGCGGTCGCTGAGCGTCTCGTTGCGTTTCAATCCGCGCCCGCCTTTTGAGGGGCGGGCGACTCGGCCACGACGTCTCGGCCGGCTTGCATCGCGTGGTTTCAATCCGCGCCCGCCTTTTGAGGGGCGGGCGACCGCGTCGGATGGCCCGTTGAGGCTCCGCAGCGTCCAGTTTCAATCCGCGCCCGCCTTTTGAGGGGCGGGCGACCGCGAACCTGTCGTCCTTGCGCTGCTGATCCGGGTTTCAATCCGCGCCCGCCTTTTGAGGGGCGGGCGACCGGCGGCGCCTTGGCGAAAGCGGACTCGCTCTGTCGGTTTCAATCCGCGCCCGCCTTTTGAGGGGCGGGCGACGGGAGTGGCTGTGAAAATGCAGGACACGACGCCGTTTCAATCCGCGCCCGCCTTTTGAGGGGCGGGCGACGAAAGCACGCATGAATGCATTGCATATCTATACGGTTTCAATCCGCGCCCGCCTTTTGAGGGGCGGGCGACTCCACCTTGGCAAGTGGATGATTTGCAAGGCTCAGGTGCGCGTTTCGCGCGAGTCTGGAAAGCATCATCGTGCGCAGTGGGATTGGCACGCTTGTCTTTCTTCGGGAAGCCTTGCAGATCAATGACTTGTGATCTGCGCGAACCTGTTGGGCGACGGGGCGTCGCTTGGGGTTCGCGTCAGACCACCAAAGGGCCGTCGAAGTCTATCGCACGGAAGTTTCCGTGTTGTTTGATGTTGAGCTCGACGGGCTCATGGAGGCGATAGAAGCGCAGGCAATCCTGCGCTGGATCAATGATCGCGAGCAGGCGACGTTCCAGTTCCTCGAACTGCATTTGGCTGACTCGGCATTCGAACACGGATTTCTGGACACGCTGGCCCACGCTTTCACAGGTTCTGGCGACTTTGCGGAGGCGGGCGCGGCCTTCGCTGGTTTCGGTCGAGACGTCGTAGCAGGCAATGACCAACATGGCGGTTCAGCGTTGCAGGTAAGGAAGATAGGCGGGCAGGTCGCCGCGCAGCGTTCGTGCAAGGACGCGGGCCTGGACTTGCGGCAGCAGGCCGCAGGGGATTTCAGCATCCAGCAGCGGATGCGTCAGCTTGTCCTGTTTTCGAGCTTGCCAGGCGGTCGCAACCGTGCGTCGTGCCTCGTCGCCGAGCAGTACGCCGCCGCCTTCGGTCACTCGAAAGTCGTCATTGCCGATCTGGCCGCGGTTCACCAGGGTGAGTGCGGTGCGGTCAGCGAGGACGGCGCGGAACTCCTCAACCAGATCAAGGGCGAGTGCAGGTCGCCCGGGTCGCAGGGCGTGCAGATAGCCCATCTGCGGATCGAGGCCGACGGACTCCAGTGCGCTGCGGCATTCATGGGTGAGCAGCGTGTACAGGTAGGACAGCAGGGCGTTGCAGCGGTCGCGCGGTGGACGCCGGCTGCGGCCGTCGGGCGTGAACGCCTGGCGGCGGTCGGCTCGGATCAGGTACTGGAAGGCGCCGAAGTAGGTGCGGGCTGCTTCGCCTTCCACACCGCGCAGCGCATCCAGGTTCTCGGCTGCAGTGGCGGCGCGCAGAGAGGCGTCGAACTTCAGGACCGCGGCGGCGAGGGCGGCTGCGTCGGCCTCGGACTTTGCTTCGCGTGCGCCGCGTTGCAGGACGGTGCGGCTGTTGCGTAGCTTCCCGAGCACGAACTGCCGTGCATGTGCGAGCGTGCTGTCCGGATTGTCGAGGGCCTGGTGTTGTGCCTGCCGCAGCAGGACGTTGCCGGTCAGCGGGCCTTCGATCCGGGCCAGAAAGCGGCCGGCGCGATCCAGCAGGCAGATGCCGATGCCGGTCGCGGCGCAGCGGCCCATCAGAGCGGGGGACAGGAGGACGTCGCAGACGATGCCGCTCAAGTGATGCAGCGGCACGCGGAGTCGGGTTTCGCGCTCGATGTCGACGCGGATGGTGTCGTTGTCCAGATGCAGGTAGCTGCCGCTGGTCATGACGTAGAGCGTGTTCTGCAGGGTGTAGCTGAGGCTCATGGCGCGGTCAGTTCTCGCAGCAGTGCGGCGTAGCGGGCCTGTTCGGCGACCGGCGCCGGCTGGCAACGCTCGATAAGCGAGCATTCGCGGCAGCGGGCGTCGTTCACCGGTGGTGGCAGCTTCGCTCCGCGCAACATCGTGCGTACGGCTTCGATGGCGGCGATCACTTCGGCGCGCAGGCTGTCGTCGATCCGGACTTCGCGGCGGCGGCGCGAACTGTGGTGATAGATCGCGCCGGTGCGCACCGGCTTGCCGGTCATTTCTTCCAGACACAAGGCTTGCGCGGCCAGTTGCAGTTCGTCATGCCGACGTTGGCGGCGCGCACCGTGCTTGTACTCGACTGGATAGGGTGTGCCGTCGGCCGCGAACTCGACGACGTCCGCCTTGCCGATCAGGCCCAGGCGCTCGGACCACAGCGGCATGGCCCGCTCGATCCGCCGGCGGCCCAACTTTTCCAAGCCTGGTTCGTCGACCAGTGCGTGCACGGCGCGGCCGCGCGAGGTATGCAGGTTTTCGTCGAAGGCCTGTTCCAGATTGATCAATGCGCACTGGCGCGGGCAGTAGCTCCAGTGCTGGAGCGCGGACAGCGGGATGGGATCTTCCGTGTCCACGGGACGTGCTACCGGAAAGGTCGCCAGCGGGCGGTGTCTTCCGTGATGACGAAGTAGCCCCCGCTGCGGGCGTCGATGCTGTCCAACATGGCCAGCAGTCGAGAGGCGGGTTCTTCAACGCCGTAGCGCGACAGGCGGAACAGGACCAGTGCCGGCGGCGCAGTGTGCCCGCGCCGATAGATCAGTTCGCCGTAGTCCATGTCGAAGGTCAGCAGCCAGCGCTGCTCGGCGACGGCACGAGCCAGCACACGGATGTCCTCAATACCCGGCGAATCCTCACGGATGGCCGCGATATCCAGACCTTCCTCCCGCAGCCGCCGGATCGACGGCGCGGGCAGGTTCTCGTTCGCGAGCAGACGAGGCGGCCACATGTCAGGCAGCTGCCCTTCCCGCGGCAATGTAGCGCTCCTCCCGCAGCATGTCGGCGGCAAAGGCCAGTGCAGCGTGGATGTCGTCGGCGCGCAGGTGCGGATACGCCTCGATCAGCGTCGCTGCATCCCAGCCGGCGGAGAGGCGTTCGAGGATCAACTCGACGGAGATGCGTGTCCCGCGGATGCAGGGTTTGCCCAGCATCACCTCGGGTCGGGCTTCGATACGGCTCTTCCAGTCCATCTCAGCACCTGCGGGTCAGTTCCACACCGGTGGCGACGTTGGTCGATTCGCCGACGGCAAGGCTACGCCCGTCGAAGGCGACGGCGTAGTCATCGAAGCGCCGCGGAATCGCGATTTCCGGCTTGCGGGCGACTTGAAGCCGATCAAACAGGCTGTGCGCCGGCGCGTTGCCGAGTTCGCTGTCGTGCTTGAACACGTAGAGCCCACGAGTCGCCATCTGCCCGCGCGCTGCCGAGCGGTCGTGCTCGAACATCTGGGCCAGCGCCTGCCACAGCAGGTCCAGATCCTCCGCGGAGAAGCCCGACTGTCGGGCGAGGAAGGCGGACACGAATCCATGCGCGACATACAGGCCGTAGGGCACGGTGTGCTTGCGACCCATCGTGCGGTTGTCACCGCCTTGCTTCTCGGCTTCGGCTTCGGTGGCGACCGCCATCCGGGTGATGCTGTGTTCCTGCGCGACGATCGGGTCGACGGAGCGGCCGAAGGTCAGCTGCACCGGGCCGCGAACCTGACCGCAGTTGACGCCGGTGGACATCACAGCGCCGAAGGTGCGGACGTCGTAGAAGTTGCGACACATCCACTGGCGCGCGTCATCGACGTGGGCGCCGCCCTTTCGCTTCTTGTCATCGCCGGTCAGTGCATCGGCTTGGCCAATACCGACATACGCCCGTTCGTGCTGCTTGTTCAGTACGGCCCGCTCTTTCACATAGATCTCGTAGGGCGGCTGTTCGCCCTTCGACAGGCCGATGAAGTTGCGGATTTTGCGCTTCAGGCAAACGTCGGTCACCAAGCCGAGCCCGGTTTCCACATCAAGGCGCGGCAGATTGCCGGCGTCGGGGTCGCCGTTCGGGTTGCCGTCGATCACATCGAACAGCAGGGTGAAATCATAACGATGGACGATGCTCATGCGGTGGTCTCCTGCTCAGAGTTGCTGCGATACGTGGAAGCATGCTGGCGTTGATGGTAATAACCCACGGCGAATCGACCCTGTTCGACCAGCGGCAGATTGGGCGGGAAGGGCAGGTCGGCGGGCAGTCCGTCAATGATCGCGCCGACCAGCTTTTCGAGATTCTGGGCGCGGCCGCGATTGTCGAGCTTGCCGAGGTGGTGATTCTTCAGGCGATTCAGAGTCGGGAAGACGGCCAGCGGGTTGCTGGACGCGGCGCCGAAGTAGCGGTCCCGAATCGTGGCATTGAGCCCCGGATTCGCTTCTTCCTGGATGCGTTCGAGAACGGCGAACAGGCGGCCCAGGCGGTAGGCCACATTGGTGTTTTCGGGGTCCAGGGACACGGTGAGCTTCTCCTTTTCATCGGTGGCCATGCGATTCAGGCAGGCCTTGATTGCAGCGGCGCGGGGATAGTTGATTTCCTGCTCCGCGCGGCAGCGGCGTATCGCGGCCTGCAGCCAGGTCTGCGGATAGACGGCACCGGTCAGAATGGAACGCATGATGTCGCCGCCTAGGCTCGGCGGCAGGTTGTCCAGCTTGCCTTGCAGTGCGCAGGCGCGCTGTAGCCGGAGCAGGGAGAGCAGGTCGGATTCCTTCGGTCCGTGCGCAATCGCAATGTCCTCGAACCAGCGCGCGAAACGTCCCGCCATGCCCGCGATGGTGTCGACATGCCAGAAGCGCACCGATAGTCGAGCAGCGTTCGGCGCCAGTCCCAGCACGAAAAAGCGCTGTGTGGCATCGGGGTGAAGGGTGTACTGGCCGCTCCGCACCGAGTCGTAGAGCCGCGCAACGCGGTCGGTATTCGCAGCGGGGTCGTCTTCTGCGGTGTATCCGAGCAGGCTCAGGAAATCACCCTGTTCCATCGCGCTGTCACGCTCGGACCAGAACACCATCGAGGTATCGCCGACTTGCGCGCGCTGGCGGGAGCCGCGGCCAAGCAGATCATTCAAGGCCGTGGTGTATTTCGCGGCAGCATCCTTGCCGACCGGTGCGTTTGCGCCCTGTTCTTTGCCGAAGGAAACGAAGGAAGCTTGATTGAAGGAGACGATGTTCGCGCCGGAGGTTTGTGCGCCCCAGACGCCCTTGATCGCGGAATGAAGGCGCTCGATGGGTGCAGGCTGACCGCTGATTAGGCAAATGCCGGCATCCTCCGTCGATGAACTGTCAGACAGCGCCGAACGTACGGCGGCTCTCTGGCAGACCATGCCCGAATCATCGCCCGAGAGCTGGAAGCTCATCGGCGGATTGGTGGTGCGAATCTCCTCCCAGAGCGGTTCGCGCGCAAGTCGTTCGATGTCCAATGAATCAAGGAACGACAGAACAGCCTTGATGCCGGCATCTGCTTGCGCCTCAGTGGGGAGTTCAAGGATGCGTTGTCGAAATGCGGAATGCTGTTCCCGGAGGCGATCTGGCTTCGAGACCTTTCCCTTCAATTCGACTGGACAACCCAGGACGTATTCCGCGGTATCCCAGAGCAGATTAGCCTTGACGCCTGATGTTTTCTTCTCGCCTTGCGGCACCGTTCTGGGCTTGGCGCGCTTGGCTTTCCCGGTGCCTAGGCGCATATCCAAGAACTGAAGGAAGTTGCCCTGGCTGTCGATTTCAACGAGAAACGGGATTTCCTTGTTCTCGAAACCGAGTGGAGCGGGTTGATCGCTGGCGTCGCTGAGCTGCGAACGCCGATCGTAGAGGTCAACCAGGCTCTGCAGAATCATCCGCGCACCTCCGTGCTGTTCCAGGCTGGCACCTGCACGACGCCCTGTTGCATTGATGCCTTGAAAAAACGCGGCTTCGGATCGGCCGGTGTCGAGAAGTCGAGGTCATAGAGCATGTAGCCGAACTCGCGGCTTTCTGGCAGTGCAGCTGGTTCGGATTCCAGGTTCTCGATCAGTCGCACGCGCGCGGCGAACTCGCGACAACCCAGGTAGGGCTGGTTGACGCACTGGCCGCGGCTGGCGCGGCGGCGGAACATCTCGGCGAACTTGCCGGCGTTGTCACCGTTGCTGGCGTTCTCGCTCAACTCGAAGCGGGCGTGCAGCCGATAGCGCACGTCGCGCAGCAGCAGGCTTGCGCGTTGCTGGCGGTCCTCGTCCGCGTATAGCGCCAGCGCGCCGCTGCCGCTGCGCATGGCGGACTTGACCAACTGCGAGGACACCACCGAGCCCACTTCGTTGCGGCGCAGGCTGGTCCAGCGGATCGGGCTCAGCACGTCGATCTTCTGAACTTGCCAGCGGATCGCCGGCTTCCAGCAGATCGACTCGAAGATCGCGCGTGCGGCGGAAGGCGTGATCACGTCGTAGGAGACGCGCTCGACCTTCATCTCCGGCCGGGTGAAGCAGGCGAAATCGCCTTGGACGTCCAGTATGAATCCTTGCATGGGAGCTCCATCAGACCATCAGGAGAGTGCTGGCGTCCGGACCTTGCAGCAGCAGTCCCGACACTAGATCGTATTGTGCGGGAGAAACGAGCTCCCATACGCCGGGGAAGGGTTCGCGAACTTCGCTGCGGCGCTGGAGCTGGTGGAAGTCGCGCCGGCTCACGGTGACCGTGAAGCGCTGCAGCTTGCGCAGGGCCGGGCCCTTGGCCGGCAGTGTCATCAGCAGCTGGTGCGCGTCGGCGTAGCGGGTATCCGCAGCATCCGACTGGTACGGCACGAGGACGGCCTGCTGGTCGTCGTCGATCAGCTTGAAGAGATCGGCGGCCTCGCGTATCCGCATATCCCGCGGGTTCTTCAGCAGCTTCACGATGTCGTGCTGGTCCAGATTCGGCTTGCTGTAAAGCGACTTGAAGTACCGAGTAAACAGCTCCGGCTGCAGCGGGTCCCCGGCATGCGAGTTCAGAACGCTTCTGCACGAATGGGCGCCCATGCGCTGCAAGCCTGGTGGAGCTTCCTTGGGCGGAACGAAGACGACGACGCGGCCCGGCTGATCAAGCAGCCCTTCGCGATTGCAGCGCCCGGCCGCCTGAGCGATTGAGTCCAGCCCGGCCATCGCCCGGTAGACCACCGGGAAGTCGACGTCCACGCCGGCTTCGATCAGGCTGGTGCTAACGACACGCAGCGGCTCACGATCGTTGTTCTCGCGTTTCTCGCGCAGCCGCGAGCGAATCTGCTGGATCAGGTCGGAGCGATGCGCGCCGCACATCCGCCCGGACAGATGCAGGCTGCCCGATGGCAGCAATGCATGCAGGGCCTGCGCATCGGCGCGGCTGTTGACGATGATGAGCACGCAGTCGTGCACCTCAATCTGTCGCGCCAGTTCCGGCCAATCGGTCGCTGTCGTGAAGTCGGGCAGCTCCACTTCAACGCGCTTCAGTCGGCGATACAGGTCCTGCGGGTCCGATACCAGCTCGGTTGGCGTAGGCAGGCCGCGGAAGTGCTCGCCGAAGCTGCGTCGATCGGTCAATGCCGGCTGGGTCGCCGTACACAGGACGATGGAGCAGGGGTAATGCCGGCCCAGCAGGCGCAGCACATCGACCACCGGCTGCAGAAACGGCGGCGGCAGCATCTGTGCCTCGTCGAGGATCACCACGGCGCCGAGGATGTTGTGCAGCTTCCGGCAGCGACTGGTGCGCGCGGCGAATAGCGACTCGAAGAACTGCACATTGGTGGTGACGATGATCGGCGCGTCCCAGTTTTCGGTCGCCAGTCGTGCGCGCTGGGTTTCGTGGTCGCGCTCGAAATTGCTGTGATGTTCGACGACGGCGTCGCCGAAGATCCCGCGGAACACGTCTGCCGTCTGTTCGATGATGCTGGTGTACGGAATGACGTAGATCACCCGCTTGAAGCCATGCCGCAGCGCGTGCTCGAGCGCGAAGGCCATGCTGGACAGGGTCTTGCCGCCGCCGGTCGGGACCGTGAGCGTGTAGAGGCCGGGTGCGCCGGCGGCGCGCTGTCGGCAGTCTGCAAGGATTTCGGCACGCAACTGATGGACTGGGGTTTCGTTCTTGAAGCCCGCCATGTGCGCGTCAAAGCGCGGCTTCAACGTCGCGAGCGTCGGGTAGGCGCCGCGCTGGCGTGAATGGGCTGGAGTGCTGAAGGCTTCGCTGTCGAGGACATCGGCGTCGACCAGACAAGAGAACAGCATGCGCAACCAGGTGGCGTAGGCCAGCGGTTCCCGTTCCTGCGAGCCGGGAATCCGCGGCAGCCCGGGCATCGCAGATTGCAGGATCTTGGCGGGCGGTCGACCGCGCAGCGCGGCGTCCAGACGGCCTTTGGCGCTAACTCGCAGCAACCGCTCCTCCAGCTCGGCCTGGTCATACAGGCCGGCATGGTGGGCGGCAATGATGTGCGCGACCGGTTCGCCCAGGACGCCCAGCGTGGCCAGTGCATGTGCGGCGCCGGCGCCGGAGTGATCGACTTTGCCGCTGTCGGAGATGCCGGCATCCTCTTGATCAACTTCCACGCCGTTGGCATCGAGCAGATAGCGCTGGAAGTCCGCGGCGTACTTGCCGAGGTCATGCCAGATCCCGGCAAGGGCACCCCAATCTTCACAACCGATGCTTTGCGCGAAGGTCGATGCCCGCTGAGCAACACCTTGCAGGTGGTCTTCGAGTGACTGGAATCGCACCTTGCCACTCGAATCCTGGACTGCTCGTGCGTAAGCCACGATGGGGTTCCTTGTCTTGGTCTTTATTGGGAGCTGCTTGCGCCAAACACCCGATCAGCCTCCCATGGCCCTGTCTCACCGCCTGAGACAGCAGTCCACACGGAAAACACGCCAAGAACCACTCGGCGATGAGCAGGCCGGATCGTCAAGGATTGTGATTTGGCGGCGGTGTATTCCAGTGGGTCGGTAACCCGGCTCCACACATCGACTGTGCTTCGGCAATCCGCCTGGTGGCGTTGCTGCGCTTCGACATCCCACCACCGGACGTCGCAGCGCCTATGCTCGGGCCATGACCACGCCACAGGGTGATCCGATGCGACTACTGTCTTCCGCCGAGCTGTACGCCCATCTGCGCGCGAGTGCGCGGGTGCTCAATCGGGAGGCGTTGATCGAGAGCCTCGGCTTGCGGCACGTGCCGGAACTGGCCGCGCTGGATCAGGCGCTGGAGCAACTCAGCGAGCGTGGCCAGATCCTGATCAACCGCCGCGGTGGCTACGCCGTCGCCGAGCGTGCCGATCTGCGCGAGGGCGTGGTGATCGGTCATCCGGACGGCTACGGCTTCGTCCGCTTCGCCGCGGCGGCGGATGCCGCTCGCGAGGAGGATTGGTATCTGCCGCCGGTGCAGATGCGCTCGGTGCTGCATGGCGATCGCGTGCTGGCGGCGCTGGCCGGCGCGGATTTCCGCGGTCGGGCGCAGGGGCTGGTCGCGCATGTGCTGTCGCGGCGGCCGTCCACACTGGTCGGGCGCTATGTCGAGGACGCCGGCTTCGGCCGGATCGTCCCGGATGACCGGCGGATCCATCTGGACTTTCTGGTGCCGGCGGGTCAGCAGGGCGTGGCCGCGCCCGGCGACGTGGTGGTGGCGACGGTGCTGAGCTGGCCGGAGGCGCAACGCCTGCCGACGGCACGGGTCGAGCGGGTGCTCGGTCAGGAGATCGGGCCGATGCAGGCGATCGACGCGGCGATTGCCGCGTTCGCGCTGCCGGATGCCTTCCCGCCGGAGGTGCTGACGGCGGCTGCGAGTTACGGTGATGCCGTTCGCGCCGAGGATCTGGTGGGCCGCGAGGATTTGCGCGGTCTGCCGCTGGTCACCATCGACGGCGAGGACGCTCGCGACTTCGACGATGCGGTGTGGTGCGAGGCGCTGAAGGGCGGCGGGTACCGGCTGGTGGTGGCGATCGCCGACGTCAGCCATTACGTCCGGCCGGGGAATGCGCTGGACGTCGAGGCCCTGAATCGCGGCACCTCGGTGTACTTCCCGAACCGCGTGCTGCCGATGCTGCCGGAGGGCCTGAGCAATGGGCTGTGCTCGCTGAAACCTGCCGTGGACCGGCTCTGCATGGTCGCGGACCTGCGGATCAATGCCGAGGGCGAGACCACCCGGACCAAGTTCTACCGGGCGGTCATGCACAGCCACGCCCGGCTGACCTATCAGGAAGTCTGGACCGCGTTGAACAGCGATTTTGCCGAGGCCAGCGAGCGTGCCCGGTCGCGGCGGATCGAGCTGACCGCGCTGTATGCGCTGTATCAGGTGCTGCTGCAGGCGCGGGTCAAGCGCGGTGCGCTGGACTTCGAAGGCCAGGAAGTGCGCTTCGGCTTCGACGCCACCGGCGCGATCGCCGAGGTCACCCGCTACGAGCGTAACGATGCCCACAAGCTGATCGAGGAATGCATGATCGCGGCGAATGTCGCGGCCGCCCGCTTCCTGCATCGCGGCAAGGTGCCGGCGCTGTATCGCATCCACGCAGCGCCGCCGCCGGATCGCTACGGCATGGTCGCCGAGGCCCTGACCGAGTTCGGCGTGGTGCTGCCGGCTCGCGAACAGCTCACGCCGCTGGATCTGGAGCGCATCCTGCTCCGCGTCCGCGAACGCCCGGAGGGCCCGCTGATCGAGGCCATGCTGCTCAGGATGCAGAGTCTGGCGGTGTACTCGCCGGCCAACAGCGGCCATTTCGGCCTCGCGCTGCAGGCTTACGCCCACTTCACCAGCCCGATCCGCCGCTATCCGGACCTGCTGGTGCATCGGGCGATCGGTCATCTGCTGGACGGCGGCACACCGGGCGCCTACGTTCACAGCAAGGCGCAGATGGAGGATCTGGGCCGCATGACGTCGATGTGCGAGCGCCGCGCCGACGAGGCCACCCGCGAAGTGGCGGAGCGCTTGAAGTGTGCGTGGCTGGGCGAACACCTCGGCGCCAGCTTCGATGCCATCGTGACCGGCATCACCGGCTTCGGCGCCTTCGTCGAGCTGGCCGAGAACCGGATCAGCGGCCTGGTCCACGTCACGCAGCTGCCGAACGACTACTACCACTACGAGCCGGGCCGGCAGATGCTGGTCGGCGAGCGCACCGGCGGGGGCTTGCGGCTGGCCGATCGCATCAAGGTCAAGGTGATCCGCGTCGATCCGGTCGAGCGGAAGATCGACTTCGCGCTGCTCGGCACGCTGCCGAAGGTCAGCCGCGGCGCCAGCCTCGCCGGCCGGCCGTCGCCGCATCGCGGGCGTCGGCGCTGAGCCTCCGACGTCGCGTCACTGACGAAGCGTCGACCTGAACTGGAGAATCCTGCGCATTCAGCGCTGCTGAACTTCCGCGTTGACGCAACAGTCTTTTATCCTCAGCCATTCCAGCAATCCGCGCTCAAGGAGCACTTCCATGAACAACCCGCAGGTCCTTCCGCCGCCGCCACCGATGGTGCACGCCGGTGCCCTCGCCCAGAACAAGACCTTGCGCAATGCCTATCTGCTGCTGTCGCTGATGATGGGCGGTGCCGCACTGGCCGCTTTTGCCACGATGTCGATGGGCGGGCTGCCGATCAACAAGTGGGTCTTCCTGATCCTCGCGCTGGCCTTCCCCTTCGCGATCAACGCGGCCCGCAACAGCGTCTGGGGTCTGGTGCTGGCGTTCGCCTATTGCGGTCTGCTCGGCGCTTTCCTCGGTCCGGTCATCAAGGCCTACGCCTCGATGAACCCGATGATCCCGATCCACGCCTTCGTGACCACCGCGGCGATCTTCGTCGGCCTGACGATGTACGCCCTGACCACCAAGCGGGATTTCTCCTTCCTTGGCGGCTTCCTGATGGCCGGTTCGATCGTGGTGCTGCTCAGCGTCGTCGCGATCTGGATCTTCCAGCTGTCGATGCTGGGCGTGGTGCTGTCGGGCCTGATCGTGCTGCTGTCCTCGGCCTTCATCCTGTATGACACCCAGAGCCTGGTCCGTGACGGCGAAGCGAATTACATCGTGGTGGCGACCTCGCTGTTCGCTTCGATCTGGTCGCTGTTCGCCAATCTGATGCACCTGTTCGGCTTCATGTCGGACGACTGATTCCATCGCCGATCGGAATGCAGACGCCCCGGGATTCCGGGGCGTCTGCTTTTGCGGGCCTGAAAACCGTGCCGGATCGCCGACTCAGTCCTTGCGCCGGAATCGCGACAGGAGCCGTTCGACGCGTGGATCGGCCTGCAATCGGGTCTGCCAGTCCTTCAGCAATCGACGCGCGCGATTCGTCAGCTTCTGTTCCTCGATCGCCCGCTGCAGGGCTTCTTCCTCGCGCAGCCGCTGGTAATGCAGCTGGTCTTCCCAGCGCCGTCGCAGGGCTTCCTGGTGGACTTTCTGCTTCAGGGAATGACGGAATTTGTCCGGCAGCTGCTCGCGGGTCAGATCATGGTCCCGACAGGCCACATAGCGGCCGATCCGGTCGAACAGGGTCTCGTCGAACTGATCCACCGGAATGGTTTTCTGGATGATCGCCAGCCCTTCGAATCCGGCCAAGGTCAGCCGCAGTTCGCTGGATGTCGGCTCGGCGAGGATCGACAGCTTCAGCGGCAGCTTTCCGCGCGGCTTGAAACTGGCCTGCACCCATTGGCCGCGGCCGTCGCGCCGGCCATTCCGGAAGGCATTCACGCCGGCTTGCTGGAACAACTCCATGAGGTTGCGAATCCGGGTGCTGCCTTCGGCCGTGACCTCGGCACAGCGCGGACCGAGGATTTCCGCCTCGGCCTGCACGGTCAGTTCGGCCGCGCGAACCCGTTCCTCCAGCTGGACCGAATAGCGATGCTCGACACGGGCCACCAGCAGGCCGTAGCCGGCCACCGAATGCTCCAGCAGCTGTTCGGCGCGGACCTCCGTGAGTCCCGCACAGACGCGCTCCAGATAGCCGTGCAGGGCGCGCAGGGCGGGCAGCAGGGATTGCTCATAATGCTGCTTGCGTTCGCCGAGCTGTTCGGCCTCGGCGGCTTTCTGCAGTCGCAGGCGTTCGGCTTCGGCCTCCAGCGATTTCAGCAGGCTCATGACGGGTACCGGAACAGTCGACGAGCCCGGGAGCACCGGGCGACGGGTCGAGGATCGTCGCATGCCGCGAGGCCGGGCGGCGAGATGGGTGCCGCAATCCCCGCAGACACATTCGTCCGCTGATTCGTGCCGGCCCCGCCCCAATCACCCGCGCAGCTGAATCTTCGATGTCGGTAGCGGGACAAATTCGCGGCAGGGCGATGAATGGGTATTTGCAATTGCCTCGCTCATTGGTTAGCCTCCCAGCCACTTTCAACCGGAGTAAACCTGATGAGCATCGATCTCGAAGCACTGGATCTGAATGAACTGCGTTCGCTGGCCGCTCGCGCCCAGAAGCTCGCCGACGCCAAGCTGCGCAATCGCGCTGACGATGTGCGTCGCAAGCTGGTCACGATTGCCAAGGAAGAAGGCTACGATGCCTATGAGCTGTTCGGCGCCGAAGATGCCCCGAAGAAGGTGCGTCGTCCGGCCAAGCCGAAGTATCGCAACCCGGACGATCATGGCCAGACCTGGACCGGTCGCGGCAAGAATCCGAATTGGGTGAAGGCGGCGCTGGCGCGTGGTCTGACCTTGCAGGACATGCTGATTCCGGCCGCCTGATCCAGAGTCATCGTGTTGATGTCGACGGGCCCTGCGGGGCCCGTTGACATTTCAGACTGTGAAAAATGCATGCGGGCCGATCCGTTTCTGCTTACTCGCCAACCCCGCGCAGCAGACTCAGCAAGTCATCCAGACCCAGTCGGCTGCCGCCATCCTGCTCGGCCAGCATCGCGTCCACCAATTCGCGCTTGCTGCCATGCAATGACAGGATTTGTTCCTCGATGCTGCCGGCCAGCAGCAGCTTGTAGACCGTGACTGGTCGGGTCTGACCGATCCGGTGTGCGCGATCGGTGGCTTGCCGTTCGATGGCCGGGTTCCACCAGGGATCCAGATGGATCACGTAATCCGCAGCGGTCAGATTCAGGCCGACACCACCGGCCTTGAGGCTCAGCAGGAACAGATCGCCCTCGCCACGCTGGAAGGCATCCGCGGCCTGCTGGCGGGCCTTGCCGCAAGAATATTGAAGCGCCGCCGGTTCTCGTCCTCGCCCTCCTCCTGCAGCCGGTCCAGTGCCTGTTTGCGCAGCGCCTGCTGCAATCGGGCTTCATCAGCATCCGCTTAGATACGCAGCATCACCTCGGTGCGCGACGGCAATTCGTCCAGCACCTCGTGCTTGTTTCGACGCAGGATGAAGGGAGCGATCAGCGTGCGCAGCGTGGCGTTCGCACTGGCGGTGGCACGCTGGCAATCGGGGTGGCGAAACGCCGCGAGAACTGCTCCTGGCTGCCGAGCAGGCCCGGCGCGATGATGCGAAACAGGCACAACTCGCCGAGGTGATTCTCGATCGGCGTGCCGGTGGTCGCGATGCTGAAATCCGCTTGCAGTTGTCGGGCGGCCTGAGCGCGCAAGGTCTGTGCATTCTTGATCGCCTGAGCTTCGTCGTAGACCACGGTGGCAAAGGCGACGGCTTTCAGGGTCTCGATATCCTGCGCCAGCAGGCCATAGCTCAGCAGCAGCAGTGAGCCCGGCTCCAGGGCGGCCAGAGTGGCCGCGCGGTCGCCCTCGGCGTAAATCCGCACGTTCAATGCCGGCGTGAATCGAGCGGCTTCGCGCTGCCAGTTGCCGACCACCGACGTCGGCGCAATCACCAGTTGCGGTCCCTGCGATGCGCGGGATTGCAGGACCGCCAAGGCCTGCACGGTCTTGCCCAGCCCCATGTCGTCGGCCAGACAGGCGCCCGGCGCCCAGTGCGCGGAGCGCACCGGGGTCAGCTGCACCGGCCGGGCCGGCCAGTGCGGCGGCAGGCCGTCGGTCGCGTCATCACCACGGCGCTGCAGTTGCTCCAGCAACTCCAGCGCCTGTTCGGGATCGGTGAGATCCAGCGGCTCCAGCACGCCGGTGCCCGCCAGCAGCGGCAGTTCGCTGCAGAGCTGGTCCAGTGCATGCTGCTCGGCAGCCAGATCACGCTCGACCCGCACCGTCTCGCCATCCAGCAGCCCGTACAGCTCGGCGCTGCCCTGGCCGGGCGGGCAGAACACGCCGCCCTCGCCAAGCGGGCGCACCCGCAGCTGGAAGCGCAGGCCCGTGGGCAGCGGGGCAACTTGCGCGTGCAGGCGAGTGTCCAGCGGGGCGACACGACGGGCATCGAGTCCCGCACGGTTCAGGAGCGGCAACTTGCGCTGCAGCCCGGCGGTCAGTGCGGCCAGCTTCGGCACGGCGATGCCCGGGAGTTCGGCCTGTGTGCCGAGCGCCTGCGCCAGCGCCAGCGTCTCCGGGTCGTATTGCACCAGCGTGAGCAGGGACTTGGCCGCGTCGAATTGCAGGTGGCTGCCGCGCGATGCGGGCGGCGGGACCAGCTTCAAGGTCACCTCGCCGCGCTTGCCGCGGTCGATCTCCAGTGTCGGTCGCTGGATCGACAGCCGCACCGGCACGCCATCCTGCGCTCGACTGCTGCAGGTCAGATCGTCGAGGCCGGCCAGCGCGGGCAGGATCGGCCCGCGGGCGCAGCAACGTCGGAAACGACAGTCCGGTCCAGAAATGCAGGATGCCAAACAGGTACAGCGATGCCGGCGAGAAGCTCCCAGTCCAGCCGATAGTCGCCGTCATGGCCGTGCGCGCTGACCTCCAGCAGCACCTGACGGGCCTCGGCATCGAGCAAATCGAGCACGGCCTCGATGCGGGAGCTGTCCGGGTCCCGGATCGATTCGGTAGTCACCGATCAGAGTGCCTTGGCCAGGCGGAGGAAGCGCAGGTCGTCGCGCTTGGGCAGCCCGAAGCGCGGGTTGCCGTAGGGGAAGGGCGCGGTCTCGCCGGTCTCGGCATAGCCCTTGCGCCGATACCAGGCGATCAGTTCGGCACGGCTCTCGATCACCAGCATCTGCATCTGCGTGCAGTTCCACGCCTCGCGGGCGTGCGCCTCGGCGGCAGCCAGCAATCGGCCGCCGAGTCCGCCGGCCTGTCGGGTCGGATTGACCGCGAACATCCCGAAATGGGCGATCTCGCCGTCCTGCCGCACGTGGCAGCAAGCGAGCAAGGCTTCGGTGTCGCGCAGGGTCAGCAGGCAGTGGTCAGGTCGGCCGATCAGTTCGGCGACCGATTCGGCATCGGTGCGCTGGCCATCGAGCAGGTCGGCCTCGGTGGTCCAGCCGGCACGGCTGGCCTCGCCCCGGTAGGCCGACTCGACCAGATCGACCAGTGCGGGAATGTCCGCGGTGGTCGCTGCAACGAACCGCAATCCTGAAACCGCCATGGCCCCTCACCGTCCTTGCATGGGAAGGGGCGGGACCATACAACCGTACCGCCGGACAATCCCGCCCTTCAAGCTGACCGAGACGCCTGCCGATGAGCACCCCGACTGCCGAATCCCTGCTGCTGGAACCCGCGGGCCTGACCGAGCGCGATGTCGAGCGCACCCTGGCGCGAGTGCTGCAACCGGGCATCGACGCGGCGGACCTGTATTTCCAGTACTCGCGTTCCGAGTCCTGGTCTCTGGAGGACGGCCGCGTCAAGGAGGGCCACCACAGCATCGAACAGGGCGTCGGCATCCGCGCGATCGCCGGCGAGCGGATGGCGCTGGGCTATACCGATGAATTGCTGCCCGAGGCGATGCTGGCGGCCGCCGACACCGCCCGCGCGATCGCGACCTCCGGGGCGCCGGTGCAGCGCCAGTCGGCCTGGCAGCGGCGCTCGGCGCCGGCGCGTTACGCCGCGCTGGACCCGATCGAGGCGCTCGACAGCGCCGCCAAGGTCGCGCTGCTGCACGATGTCGACACGTTTGCCCGGTCGCTGGACCCGCGGATCGCACAGGTGATGGTCAGCCTGTCGGCCAGCGTCGATGCCGTGCTGCTCGCGCACTCGGACGGTACCTGGGCGCAGGATCTGCGGCCGCTGGTGCATTTCAGCGTGCGCGTGATCGCCGAACAGAACGGGCGGCGCGAGAGCGGCGGTGCCGGCGGCGGCGGCCGTTACGGCTACGCCGAGCTGATGCGCGGTGACTTCGCCCGTGAACAGGCCCGCGAGGCAGTCCGGATCGCGCTGATGAACCTGGTTGCCGACGCGGCGCCGGCCGGGATGATGCCGGTGGTGCTCGGGCCCGGCTGGCCGGGCGTGCTGCTGCATGAAGCGGTGGGCCACGGCCTCGAAGGCGACTTCAACCGCAAAGGCACCAGCGCCTACAGCGGCTGCATCGGCGAGCTGGTCGCGAGCCCGCTCTGCACGGTGGTCGACGACGGCACGCTGCTGGATCGACGCGGTTCGCTGAGCCTGGACGACGAGGGCACGCCGACCGGTGTCACCACACTGATCGAGAAGGGCGTGCTGAAGGGTTACCTGCAGGACCGACTCAACGCCGGGTTGATGGGCGTGGCCGCCACCGGCAACGGTCGCCGCGAGTCCTTCGCCCACCTGCCGATGCCGCGGATGACCAATACCTATCTGATGCCCGGTCCGCACGATCCAGGCGAGATCATCGCGTCGGTGGATCGCGGCCTGTATGCGGTCAACTTCGGCGGCGGTCAGGTCGACATCACCTCCGGCAAGTTCGTCTTCAGCGCCTCGGAGGCCTACCTGATCGAGGGCGGCCGGATCACCCGGCCGGTCAAGGGCGCGACGCTGATCGGCTCCGGTCCGGAGGTCATGCGCAACATCTCGATGCTGGGCAACGACCTGAAGCTGGATCTGGGCGTCGGCGTCTGCGGCAAGGACGGCCAGAGCGTGCCAGTCGGCGTCGGGCAGCCGACGCTGAAGATCGACGCGATCACGGTCGGTGGCACCCAGGCCTGAGGGATTCGGCCCGGACCGGGGCCGGCATAGACTTCCGCGCAACCTGCGAATCAAGGGAATCGATCGATGATGCAAAGCCGTTGCTGGAGCGCCGCGTTGCTGGCGCTGAGTCTCTCTCTGCCCCTCGCCGCCGCGGAGTTCCGCGGTCTGGAGCGCGAGATGAGTCCGGAGGAGCGCGCCCGGACCGGCGTGGATCGCTTGAACGCCGAGCAGCGTGCTGCGCTGGATGCGTGGCTGAAGCAGCGCTTCGCCGCCGAGTCGGTCACGTCAGCGCCCGTGGCTGCCACGCCGGCGTCCCCGGCTCCGGCGGCAGCACCTGCCGCGGCCGCCACACCGGCAGTCTCGGCAGCGGCTGCGCGTGCCGCCCTGTCGGACGCCTCGCAGATCGGCTTCAGCCACTACACCGGCGAACGCGAGGAGTTTTCGGCGCGGATCGTCGGGAGCTTCCGTGGCTGGAGCGGCCGTACGCTGTTCCGCCTCGACAACGGCCAGGTCTGGCAGCAGAGCGAATCGGGCAGCTACGAGCTGACCCTCGACAGCCCCGAAGTTCGGTTGCGGCCGAAGGCGATGGGCAGCTGGATGCTGGTGCTGAAGCACAACAACCGCGGCGTCCGGGTGCGCCGGGTCGAGTGAGTGCAGCGCCGTCCGCCTCGATGCCGGCGGGCCTGTACGCCGCCATCGAGGCCTGTCTGCTGGCCTGCGAGCCTGCCGCCAAGCTCGCGCTGACTGCGGCAGTCGCCGCGCGCGTCTTGGCCGGCGAGGAGCCCGCCGATGTCGATCACCGCATTCTGCCGCTGACCGTGCCCGGTCGTCCGGAGCGGCCCGTCCTGGTGGCGCCGCGCGAGTTGAAGCAGCGCAAGCTGAGCACGCCGCTGGGACGGGCGGTGCTCGTTCACGCCGTCGCCCACATCGAGTTCAACGCGATCAACCTGGCCTGGGATGCGGCGTATCGCTTCCGTCATGCCGGGCTGGACTACCTGCGCGACTGGGCCTCGGTCGCGGCCGACGAGGCTCGGCACTTTGCGTTGCTGCAGCAGCGGCTGCGCGAAATGGATCACCAGTACGGCGACTTCCCGGCGCACAACGGCCTCTGGGAGACCGCCGTGGCCACGTCCGGCGATTTCGTCGCGCGGATGGCGCTGGTGCCTCGAGTGCTGGAGGCGCGCGGACTGGACGTGACACCCGGCATGATCGAGCGGCTGCAGGCGGCGGGCGACCACGCCACCGTCGCGGTGCTGGAGGTGATCCTCGCCGAAGAGCTGCGGCACGTCGCGATCGGGGACCGCTGGTATCGCCGGGCCTGCGCCGACACCGGCCTCGACGCCGAGCCACACTTCCGGCAGCTGGTCGAAGCGCAGTTCCGCAACCTGCGCGGTCCCTTCAACCAGCCGGCCCGGCTGGCGGCCGGCTTCAGTCCGGCCGAACTGGCCTGGCTGGTCGACCAGGACCCCGCCTCGGCAGTCTGAGAGGATTTCGCGCCCGCTTGCGTCCCTGCTTCAGCCAACACGTTTGCCAAGGATCTCTGCCTCCCGAGCCAGCCCGGCGCTACCGCAGTGCCGTCAAGCTGTGTTAACTTCTTGGGTGTGCTGTCCGCAGCATGTCGTCGTTCGGACGTCTGAACCATCTCACAGGGGAGTACCCACGATGTCCCGTATCAAGTTCCTCAGCGCCGCCGTTGGCGCCTTGGCTTTCGCCGCCAGCTCCAGCGTCATGGCGCAGGCCTGCAGCATCGCTGCGTGGTCGAACGCTGCCACCACCACTGCCACGGCCACCACGCCTGCGGGCGGCGGTCGTTACAGCGGCTCCTGTGCTGCGGTCATTGCTGCTGCCGGACCCAATTCTTTCGTGGTCGACAATTCGCCGACCAACGAGACCAGCTACCGCGCTCGCGCCTACGCCTACACCTCTGACCTCGGCGGCGCAGAAGTCGACATCTTCCAGGCGCAGAATGCCGCGAATGCCAACATCATTCGGGTGACCTACACGGCAGGCACGGGCTTCCGCTTCTACGTCAACGGCGCCGCCGGCGGCGCGTCGCTGGGTACCGTCCCGGCCGTTGCCAACCGCTGGTACGGCTTCGAGGTTCGCTGGGCCAACAACGGCACCTTTACCGCGATCGTGCGTGGCAACGCGGAAGCCGCTCCGGCGCAGCCGCAGATCAGCGTCACCGGCTTCAGCAACGCCGCTGATCGAATCGAAACCGCCCGTCTGGGCATCCTGACGACCGCCGGTGTAACGGGCGGCGCGCGCTTCGACGATTTCGACTCGCGTCGCACCACGGATATCGGCTTCATCGTTCGTGGTGACGCGAACAACAGCGGTACGGTCACCATTGGTGACGCCGTTGCAATCCGCAATGAAGTGAACGGCACGCTGGCTCCCGGTCAGGCCGACTGCAACGAGAACGGCTCGGTGACCATCGGTGATGCGGTCTGCGTCCGCAACCAGCTCTGATCAAAAAGGAAAGCGAATCATGAAGAAGATTTTGCTTGCTGCTCTGCTGGCTGGTTCCGCGTTCACCGCGCAGGCCGCTGAGTTGGTGGTCACCTCCGTCGAGAAGGGCGGCGTGACCTTTGTTTCCTTCGATCTGGTCGACGCCAATGATGTCGCCGGTCTGCAGTTCTCGGTGTCCGCCGAGGGCTTGGCAGGCTCGATCGACACGGCCAACTGCGTTGCCGGCCTGCCGAAGAGCTTCAGCGCCAGCTGCAATGTCAAGGATGGCGTCGTGACGATCGCCGGCTTTGCGCCGTCCGCTGATGGTGCTCTGAGTGGTGCCAGCGTCGCTGTTGGCCAGATTTCCTTCCGCGCCAATGGTGGCGGCAAGGTTGCGGTCTCGAAGGCTCTGACGTCGAACTCGCAGGCTCAGGACATCGAGCTGCGCATCGCCGAAGTAAAGTAATCCCCACAGAGGTTCAACAACAACAATGAAAATCACGCGCCTTGCTCTCTGTGCTGCCATCGGGTTGTTCTCGATGGCAGCTTCCGCCCAGAACGCCGTGACCGTCGTGGTCCCGGGTGCGCCGGTTGCTGCCGGCGCCACCGGGAATGCAATCGTCCGGCTGGCCGGTACCGGCATTGCCGGTGCTAGCTTCCGTCTCTGCTACAGCACCACGATCCTGACCCCGGGTACGGTCGCGATCCCGGCAGGTCTGCCGGGTCTGTCGTGCAACGCGCCGAGCGCGGGCAACTGCCCGGCTGGCACGAATCAGGGCATTTCCTGCGCCGGCTTTGCGCCGGCCGGAACCTGGACGCTGCCGCAGGATGTGACCGTTCCGTTCACGGTTGCTGCGAACGCAACGGGCACCATCACGCCGCTCGCTTTCGGTACGCCGGCCCCGAACTACTCGGATAACAACGGCAATGACATCACGCCGACCGCGACGGGCGCGAACTTCCCGATCGCCGGTGTCGTCATCACTCCGCCGATCCTGACCTACGCTCCGACCACGGCTGCTGGCGTCACCTTCCCCTCCGGCGTCGCCGGTGCGGCGAGCTCGACCATCACGGCGACTCCGTCGGGCGGCTCGGGCACCGGTGCGGACGCCACCACGACTCTGAACACCTGCACGGCGTCGGCTGGCTTCACCATCAGCAACGCGCCGATCAACTTCAGCTTCGTCGGCAACACCACGACTGCACAGCCGATCAACCTGTCCTGCACCCGCGGTGCGGCCGCGCAGACCGGCACGTTGAATTGCACTGAAACGCGGGCAGGCGTCGCTCCTGCCACCCGCACCTGGAACCTGACCTGCCCGCAGGCTGTCGTGGTCTCCGGTCCGGCGCTGGCTTATGTGCCGGCTCCGCCGGGCCCGGTTGCCTTCGGCAACGTGACGATTCCGGCGAACTCGGTGCAGAACATCGCCGTGACCCCGTCGGGTGCTGCGGGTGGCGGTACGACCACGCTGGGTGGTTGCGCGATCACCGGCACCAACGCGGCTGAGTTCGCGCTGGTCAGCACGGCCACGCTGACCTTCTCGACGACTGCGCAGAATCTGGGCGTTCGCTTCACGCCGGCCCTGCCGGTCGGTGCGAAGACCGCCTCGCTGTCCTGCACGGAAACGGTGCAGAACGGCGCCACCACCACCCGCACCTGGAACCTGACCGGTTCGAGCGTGCAGGCACCGCCGATCTTTTCGGCCAATCCGGCGCCCCCGGGCCCGGTGGCTTTCGGTCAGGTCGTGGTCGGTCAGACGGCCTCCCGTACGATTGTGATTTCGAATACGGCCGCTGCCGGTGCGGCTAATGGCGTGCTGAATGGCTGTGTGCTGGCCAACGCTCCCGGCGTGACGTTGTCCCCGGCCTCCCTGAACGTTCCGCCGGGCCAGACTCGCGATCTGACGCTGACCTATACGCCGGCTTCGGCTACAGCGTTGCCGGCGAATGCAACGCTGAGCTGCAACAACCCGCTCGGTCTCGAGTTCAATGTGACCCCTATCTGGAACCTGACGGGTACTGGTGTTCAGCCGGCCGCAGTTCCGACGCTGGGTGGCTTCGGTCTGTGGGCGATGCTGGGCCTGATGCTTGGCACCGGTCTGGTCGTGGTCGCGACCCGCAAGCAGTAAGCAGTCGCTTCAAGCGTGCCGGTTTCTCCGGCACGCTACCAAGCAAGTGAAGAGGGGCGAGTCGAAAGACTCGCCCCTCTGCTTTGGTACGACACAAACAGTGTTGTGTTGACTACGCGTTCAACCGGCTGCGTCTTTGCGGAGTCGGTCCGTGCAATAGACCCGCGTTGGTCAGGAATGCGTTTGCAGTGTTGCCGTGGGAATATCGTCAGCATTCTTGATCACCTGACGCTGTGGCAGATAATGAAGCAGCAGGTCGGTTTCCTTCTTGACGACGCTGTAGCACTCGCAACTCAGCGATTCGAGTTTTGGGCGGTCAAGCACCTTGATCAATCCGCGAGAGTATGAAATGACGCGTTGTTGCTGCAATCCAGTGGCGGCGCCGGTGACGCTTTCGCGACGAACGCCGAGCATGTTGCTGATGAACTCCTGAGTCATTGTCAAATGATTGTGCGACAGCCGGTCCATGGACAGCAGCAGCCAGCGACAAAGCTGCTGTTCGATCGAGTGATGCCGGTTGCAAACTGCGGTCTGGGAGACTTGCGTAATCAGGGCCTGGGTGTAGCGCAGCATCAGCATCAGCAACTGCCCATGAAGGTTGAACTCCTCCTTGACCCGACGCTTGGGGAGGCGATAGGCGTAGCCGGCGCTCTGGACCAGTGACCGATTTGGCGTGCTTTCCCGGCCCATCAGCAAGCTGATCCCGAGCAGACCCTCGTTGCCGACCACCAGAATGGCCGTGTGCGCCCCGTTTTCCAGTACGTACTGCAGCGAGACGATCGAATCGGTGGGAAAATAGACGTGGTTCATCGGGCGGCCGGATTCATACAGCAGCGCGCGCAAGGGCAATTGCACGAGTTCCAGATGCGGAAACAGCCGGCCTTGAACCTCGGGTGACAAAGCCGCCAGCAGGTGATTCTGCTGGGGATGATGCGGTTTCGCGGACATCGTGGCCCTCTTGAAACTGGGGGTGTACGAAGCTGGCCGGCTGTCGATCGACAGTCAGCCAGCAGGAGGGGCCAGCCAACGATCGGCAGTCAGCCAGCAGGAGGGGCCAGCCAACGATCGGCAGTTGGCGTGATTCGGTTAGGCGTTGGATCGATAGATCAGGGCCGTCCGACGATCCCGTCGAGCGTGGCCTGCGTGATCGGATGGTAGCCGGGTCGCGCGGCGGCATAGAGGCGCTGGGCGCGCTCGCGGCCGGTGGGGGTTTTCAGCAGATCCTGATACAGCGGCACGATCAGTTTGCGGCGGCCGATATCGAGCAGATAACGGTCGATGGCGGCGTCGGCACCGGAATAGCCGCTGGCCAGTGCAAGGCGATAGAAGGCGTGGGCCACTTCATTGTTGCCGGTGCCGGTGAGTTGGTGGGCGCGGTCGAGGGCTTCGACACGAGCGACGGCCAGATCGCGTGGCAGGCCATTGAGGAAGCGCAGCCACTCCTGCGCGGTCCAGTCGGCGGTAGGCAGCGTCGTGGCGTCGGCGTCGGTCTTTGCATAGGCGCGGATCGACAGATCGACCTGGGCGAAGCGCAGGGATTCGGGCCGCGGCGCGAAGTCGGGGATGCCGGGCTGCTCGACGAAGGCCAGCACCTCTGCGCGGGTCAGCTTGCCGGGGTGCTTTGCCAGCAGTTCGCGGTCCAGGTAGGCGAGGAAGTCGTCGGTGGTGACGCTCCGGAAGGCCTGCGTGTCGAACCAGCCGCGCAGGAAGGGATCGAAGGCCTCGCGGCCGACGCGGGCTTCGATGAAGCGCAACAGCCACTGGCCCTTGTCGTAGGCGATCGTGCTCATGCCCTCGTCGGGATCGCGACCTTTCAGATTCAGCCGCAGCCGCTGGTCGGCTGCTGTCAGCGTCTTCAACTCGCTCTCCAGCCCGTCGACCGACAGCGCCTGTTCCATCAGGGCGCGCTCGCGGTCGAAGGCCACCTCGACGATTCGGTTCTCGACGTAGGTGGTGAAGCCCTCGTTGAGCCAGAAACTGTCCCAGGTCGCGTTGGTGACCAGATTGCCGCTCCAGCTGTGCGCCAACTCGTGGGCGATCAGCGAGACCAGGCTGCGGTCGCCGGCGATGAAGGTCGGCGTCAGGAAGGTCAGCCGCGGGTTCTCCATGCCGCCGAACGGGAAGCTCGGCGGCAGCACCAGCAGGTCGTAGCGGCCCCAGCGGTACGGGCCGTAGAGCTGTTCGGCGATGTCGATCATCCGCTCGGTGTCGACCAGCTCCGCCGCGGCGGCAGCAAGCCCGCTGGGCTCGGTCCAGACGCCGCTGCGCGGGCCCAGCGACTGGAACACGACGTCGCCGACGGCGATGGCCATCAGATAGCTGGGGATCGGCTGCGGCATCACGAAGCGGTAGTCGCCGTTCTTCGGTGCGTCCGGATTGTTGACCGCACTCATCAGCGCGCGCAGGGCCGGCGGCGTCTGCACGCGCGCGGTGTAGGTATATCGCACCGCCGGGCTGTCCATCAGCGGGATCCAGCTGCGGGCGTGGATCGCCTGCGACTGCGAGAACAGGTACGGGTGGCGGCGGTCGCGGGTCTGCGCGGGCGTCAGCCACTGCAGGCCACTGGCTTCCGGCGCGCTGCGGTACTGGATGCGCAGCTTCGGCACCTGCGCCGGCAGCGTGATGCTCAGCGCGCTGCCGAGAATCGGATCCTTGCGCCCCAGTCGATATGTAACCCGGCGCACCGAGCCGTCGGCGGTAATGGCGTGGACTGCGGCGATGCGCAGATCACGGCTGTCCAGCACCACGCGGCGGGCGGCCGGATCGCGCCAGTCCAGCGTCAGGTCGACGAAGCCGGCGAGTTCGCGGCGCTCGAAGTCGGCCTTCACGTCCAGATGCAGATGGCGGACGCGGACTTCGTCGAGATTGGCGTAGCTGTGCGGATCGGCGAAACCGTGGGCGCTGGCCAGCACGGTGGCGGCAGCGAGCGGCAACAGGGCAGGGCGCATGGCGTGAAGCTCCTCGTGGGCGCGGCCGAACGCTGGCGCCTCAGGGCGCCGGTGTGCCATCCGGCAGCGGGATGAAGTCGGGACGGATCGCGTTCTCCAGCGCTTGCAGCAACAGCAGCGTGAAGGCTTCGGGATGCGTTTCCATCGGATTGTGGCCGGCGCCCTCGATCACCTTCAGCTCGGCCTGCGGCAGTCGGGCTTGCGTGCGCTCGCCGACGGCGAGCGGCACCCAACGGTCCTCGCGGCCCCAGATCAGCGTGATCGGCATGCTCAGCTGCGTCGCGGTGTCGGCCGGCAGCGGTTCGCCGCGGCGGCTCATCCGCGCGAGAATCGCGGCCGAAGTGCCCTGCACCTGCATCGGTCCCAGATAGGCGTCGATTTCCGACGGGGTGGGCGTGCGGCCGTAGGCGCCACCGAGCAGCTCGCCGAATTTTTCCGGTGTGTACAGCCAGTGGCTGGCGTACCAGTCCACCCAGCGCGGCACCGGCGGATAGGTCACCAGCGTGCGCAGCGTGGTCCCGCGCCAGCTGCCGCTGCGCGAATCGCCCATCGCCGGACCGCCATCGACCAGCACCAGCCCCTGCACGGCGGCAGGGTCCGCCAGCGCCAGCCGAGTCACCACACTGGCGCCCATCGAGTGGCCGACCAGTGCGATCGGTTGACCTTGTCGCTCGGTCTCGATCAGCTGCCGGAGCTGGCCGGTCTCGTCGACGGGCAGCGGATCGCGGCCGCTGTAGCCGAAGGCCGGCAGGTCGATGGCCAGCGTGCGCCAGCCGCGCCCGTGCAGCACCGGGCGGGTGCGTTCCCAGTTGGCGGTGGAGCCGGAGAAGCCGTGGATCAGCACGACCAGCGGTCGGCCTTCGGGACCGCCGGCGCGGATGTGCCAGCGCACGCCGTCGACGATGGTGATCCGGCTGTCGGGGAAGGGCCGCTCCGGAAGCGCGGTCTGGACACCACGCGGCAACAGCCAGGGGAGCACCGACAGCAGCAGGAACAGCGCGAGCAGGGCGAGGCCGATGCGCTTCAGCCAGCGGCGCCAGCGCGGGATTGTCGCCATGCCGATTGCCTCAGAGGCCGAAGTCGTAGGTCATGTCCTTGTCGGGCAGGGCGAGGAAGTTGCCCTGCACGTAGTGCACCGAGTTGCTGAACAGGATGGTCATCGAGGCGGCGTCCTCGACCTGTTCGGCGACGGTGGTCTTGCCGAGATTGCGGGCCTGCTCGGTCAGCTCGCGGATCTTGGTCTGGTTTTCCTTGCTTTTCGCAAGCTCCGACATGAAAGAGCGATCCAGTTTCAGGATGTCGGCCGGGATGTGCTTGAGCAGCTGGAAGGAATTGAGCCCCGAGCCGAACTGTTCCAGCGCGAAGCGGCAGTGCAGCTGCTGCAGGCCGGTGACGAACACGCGGGCCGGCTTCAGGTTGGTCACCACCTTGCTTTCCGGCATCTCGAAGATCAGCCGATCCCCCGGAATGCGTGAATCACGCAGGCGTTGGGCCAGCCACGGCAGGATCGAGCCGTCCTCGATCGTCTGCGGCATGATCTTCAGGTAGAGGCTGGTGCGGATGCCGCGGCGATCGCGGTCGGCGATCAATCCGATGGCGTGGGCGATCACCCAGCGGTCGATGTGGGCGACGACGCCGAGCCGCTCGGCGATCGGGAAAAAGGTGCCCGGCATGACCAGCTGTCGCTTGTCGTCCAGCATGCGCAGCAGGATTTCGTAGTACTCGCCGGGTTCGCCGATCAGGCTGACGATCGGCTGGAAGAGCAGCTCGAAGCCATCGCGGGTCAGCGCGTTCTTGAAGCGCTGCATCCAGCCGTGCAGTTCGGCCTCGTCGGCCTTGTCCTGCGCGGCCGGATCGTTGATCTGGATGCCGTTGCCGCCGTTCTTCTGGACAGCGCGGCAGGCATCGACGGCGCGCTGCAGCACTTCGTTGGCGTTGGCGATCTTCTCGGTCAGCAGGCACACGCCGAAACTGCCGTTCAAGCTCAGGGACTGCCGTCCGGCCTCGAAGATCTGGTCGGACAGCGTCTTCTGCAGCTTGCGGCTGACCTCGGCGCAGGATTCGTGCGAGCGGCGTGCCCAGATGATGCCGAAGCCGCTGTCGCTGACCCGGCCCGCCTGATCCTCGGGGCCCAGCTGCGCCCGGATCAGGGCGCCGATCTGGCCGAGCAGCACATCCGCCCCGCCAACGCCGACGGTGTCCAGATGCTTCTGGTAATCGTCGATCTCGAAGTAGACCAGCGCCTGATCGGTCTGGCCGTTGACCGATGCAGCGACGGCGTCTTCCAGCGTGGTCGTGAAGGTCGGCCGGTTCAACAGGCCGCTCATCAGATCCTGCCGCTTCAGCGTATCCAGCTGCTCGGCCAGCTCGGCGCTGACCGTCTGCTGGCGGAAGATCATCTGCGTGCAGGGCTCACCGTCGACCGTGGCTTCCGACAACTCCATCACCGCGTCGAAGGTGGAGCCATCGGCCCGTCGGGCCTTCACGCCGAGCCGCTCGGGCGGCTTCTCGCCCTTGCTGATCTGTTTCAGGACGCCCTTGAAGATATCGGCGTCCTTGCCCGACACCATGTCGAGGATCGGCGTGCCCTCGATGTCCTCGAAGGATTCGATCGAGAACATTTCCAGGTAGGCCTTGTTCGCATAGACGTGCATGCCCTCGTGCACGTAGGCGATCGGTTCGCGCGAGCTGTCCATCAGCATCTTGGCGCGGCGCTCGGAATCGCGCAGGGCGGTTTCCAGCCGGCGCAGGCCGCGGCGGGCGCGCAGCGACTCCAGCTCGCGGCGCATGGTCAGCTGCAGCAATTCAGCGGGATGCCGCATCGTCACGGCCCGTGCGCCGTGCTTCATGGCGGTCAGCATCTCGGTCGCATCCAGCCGCTCGGCCAGCAGGACGACGGTCAGATCCTTGCCGGAGCGGCCAACGCGAGCAACGACATCGTCCAGCCGGATGCGCTTGGCGCGGGCGTTGACCAGCACCATGTCGAGCTGCTGCGCGGCCAGTGCCTCGTCGAGCTGATCGGCATCCTCGGCGCGAACCGGACGGACGGCGAGCCCGGCATTGCGGAGGATGCTGACCGATTGCTCGGCGTCCTCGACCGAATCCTCGACCAGAATCAAGCGGAGGACGTTGTCTAGCTTCGCCATGCGATCCCTTGGGCAGCCGACCAGCGGCGCAAATGTCCGGACGTAAGACTTTCCATCGTAGCAGATGCACCGTTCATCGCAGTGAGTCCGGCGTCGCACGAGCACCGAGGACCACCCGTTGACGTGGCGGTCCGACGCGGTCCAGAAAGGCCTCGAACGCGACTTCGGCGCGCTGCAGGTTGGCCGCCAGATGACGCGCGGTGTCAACGCGAATTGTCGACGGGTCATGCGGCAACCCGGGGTGCAGCAGGTCGTCGGCCAGTGCCGGCGAGCGCAGCCAGCGATCGATCAACGCGGCCTCGACCTCCAGGTGGAATTGCAGGCCCCACGCGCGGCCGCCGTAGTGGAAGGCCTGCTGCTCGCAGTGTGCGCCGCGCAGCAGCTGCTCGGCGCCATGGGGCCGGTCGAAGGTCCAGGAATGCCACTGGAACACCGGCGCACCGGTCTCGATCGGAGCCGTGACCGGATCGAGACGTCCCGCGTCGGTGGGCGTCACCGGATACCAGCCGATCTCGGGTTGCGGCATGCGGCGGATCCCGGCACCCAGCGCATGGGCGATCAGCTGCGCACCGAGGCAGATGCCGAGCAGTGGAATCCCGGCCTTGAGCGCCTGCTCGATCTGCACCAGTTCCCGGCGCAGATGCGCGCGCTGCGGAGCATCGACCACATTCATCGGTCCGCCGAGCACGATCAGTCCATCGTAGCCACAGACATCCGGCTCGGCGTCGGGGGTGCGTTCGAAGTTGACGAAGCGGATCCGGTGGCCGCGGGCGCGGATCAGCCGGTCCAGCGTGCCGAGCGGCTCGGCAGCGACGTGCTGGAAGACCAGCACGCGCCCGGGTCGACGCCGACTGCCATCCGCCATCGGTTGCAGATCAGCGCGCCGCGACCAGCGTGCTTTCCATCGTCGCCAGCTGGGCGATGCGGTCGCCGACGTTGGCCTTGAAACGGGCCAGCTCGGTGCCGCTCAGCGGGTCGGCGGTGGGCAAGTCGACCGACAGCGGGTCGCGGTGCTGGCCGTTGACGTGGAACTCGTAGTGCAGATGCGGGCCGGTGGCGAGGCCGGTGCTGCCGACGTAGCCGATCACTTCACCCTGGTTGACCTTCGCGCCGACCTTGATGCCCTCGGCGAAGCCCTTCATGTGGGCATAGAGGGTGCGGTAGGTCTTGCCGTGCTGCACTTCGACCACCTTGCCATAGCCGCCCTTCCACCCGGAGAAAGCGACGGTGCCGTGGCCCGTGGCGCGGATCGGCGTGCCCGGCGGCGCGGCGTAGTCGACGCCCTTGTGAGCGCGCATCGTGCCGAGGACCGGGTGCCGGCGTGCCGCCGAGAATCGCGACGACACGCGGCTGAATTCGAGCGGGGTGCGGATGAAGGCGCGTTTGCGGCTCTTGCCGTCACGGCTCAGGTAATCGACGGCGCCTTCGACGCTGACGTGGCGGAACACCTCGAAGCGCTTGCCGCCGTTGATGAAGCTGGCGGCGAGGATGTCGCCGTCGCGTACCTTCTCGCCCTCGCGCCAGACCTCTTCGTAGACCAGCGCAAAGCTGTCGCCGGGCTTCAGATCGCGGACGAAGTCGATGTCGAAATTGAAGATCTCGACCATCTTCAGGACCAGCGCGTCGGACAGACCGGCATGGCCGGCGGAGCCGAACAGCGTGTGCTTGACCTCGACCGCGGCATAGCCCATGCGGCTTTCCAGCGGCCGGCTGATGACGCGACTTTTCAGGTCGTCGCCGTCGGCTTCGATCAGGTACCGCTCGTCCTCGGAGAGATCGAACTGCAGCGAGCGCAGCTTGCCGTCGACCACCTCGAAGACCAGTTCGTTGCCCGGATACAGACGCGCCAGCTTGCCGCTCTGCGGGCTGTGCTCGGTAATCTGGTGCATCAGGGCACCGGACAGGCCGAGCCGCGCGAAGATGCTGCCGAGCGTCTGGCCGGACTCGACCCGGACCACCGTGTAGCGTTCGTTCGACAGGCTGCTGGTGTACAGCGCCGGATCCCGGCCGGCGACCTCGGCGGTCGGCTCGATGCCCTCGAGGTCGGCGGTCAGCGTCTCCAGCGGCACCGGCAGCGTCACCATCGGGCCCGGCTGGAAGGCCGGGTGCACCGAGGCGAAGACCGGCAGCACGCTGGCGCCGGCCAGCAGCACCGCGCCGAAACTGGCGGCACCCACGGCGAGCCGGCGACCGGCCTGATGGCTGGGCAGACGGGCAAGGGCGTCGATCAATCGGGCACCGAGGCTGCGCTCCTCGCGCTCCGTGCCACTGGGGTCATCGGCAGTCCTGCGGACGGCCTGTTGCCGGGGAAGGGGCTGACGGATGCGGTCCGGCTCGGGCAGATAGATCACGCAGGAGGCTCCGGATTCGGTGGGCGGGAGCTGTCGGGGCCAGCGCGACGGAGCCATCCGATCGCGTCGGCCGGGAACGGGCGGTGGTGTTCCGGCGACAGGCGGCGGAAGGTACGGTGGTGGCGGTTTGATGTCAAAACTGTTAGTTGCCGGTGAACGGCGTCCTGATGCGGCGGAGCCGTCCCCGGCATCGTCTGGAGCGAGGTTCCTGCTAGACCCGGCGGACCTCGATCACGTTCGGCACGCCCTTCAGCTTCAGCAGCACCTGCTGCAGCTGCTCCTGATGGCCGATTTCGATGGTCGCCTCGATCTCGGCGGTGCGGGTCTTCGGGCGCACCTGCGAGCGGAAACCCAGCACGTTGACCTTGTCGGCGGCGAACAGCGAGCCGATGTCGCGGACCAGCCCGGTACGGTCGGCGGCGCGGATCAGGATCCGCACCGGGTAGCGACCGCTGGCCGCACCCCAACTGACCTCGGTGATCCGGTCCGGCTCGCGCTGGGCGAGTTGCTTCAGCGCCGTGCACCCGGCGCGATGCACGCTGATGCCGCGGCCGCGGGTGATGAAGCCGACCACCGCATCGCCGGGCAGCGGCCGGCAGCAGGCCGCCATGTTGACCAGCAGGTTGCCGACGCCACCCAGCACGATGGCGTCGCGGTGATCGCCGGTGGCTTTCTTCGTCGCGACCCGCTCGCTCTCGCTGCCGGCCGGCGGCGGGGCAGGGGGCTTGAGCAGATCCTGCGCGGCATGCACCAGCGTGATCGGACTCAGGTCGTCCATGGCGAGCTTGATCAAGAGCTCGTCCGGACTCTGCAGGCTGAGCTTCTGGGTCAGCGCCTCGATGGTGACGGCGGTCAGGCCGGCCTTGCGCAGCTCGCGCTCGTAGATCTCGCGGCCCTGGGCGAGGTTGCGTTCCTGATCCAGCTTGTTGAAGTAGGCCTTGACCTTCGAGCGCGCCCGCGAGGTGGTCAGATACGGCGAGTTCGGGTAGATCCACTCGCGCCGCGGCGGCAGCCCCTTCTGGGTCAGGATCTCGACCACGTCGCCGGTGGCCGGTTGATGGGTCAGCGGCACGATCCGGCCGTTGATCTTGGCCCCGCGGCAGCTGTGGCCGATCCGCGAGTGGATCGCATAGGCGTAATCGAGCACGGTGGCGCCGCGCGGCAGGTCGATCACCTCGTTCTTCGGTGTCAGCACGTAGATCCGCGGATCCAGCGCCTGGGTGTCGTAGCCCTGCAGGAGCGCGCTGTCCTCGGCGCCGTCCTCGCGGGTCTCCAGCGCCTGTCGCAGCGCGGAAATCCGCTGCTCGAACTCGGCGTCGCCCTCGCCGCCCTCCTTGTAGCGCCAGTGCGCGGCCACGCCCAGTTCGGCCTGCGCGTGCATCTCAGGCGTACGGATCTGCACCTCGACCGGCTTGTCCTCCGGGCCGTAGACGGCGGTGTGCAGCGAGCGGTAGTTGTTGCCCTTCGGCTGGGCGATGTAATCGTCGAACTCGGTCGGGATGTGCGGCCACAGGCCGTGAATCACGCTCAGCGCCGCGTAGCAGGTCGACACGTCCGCGACCATCAGCCGGACCGCGCGCACGTCGTAGAGCTGCTCGAAGCCGATCCGCTTGCGCTGCATCTTCTTCCAGATCGAGAAGATGTGCTTCGGCCGGCCGCGGACCTCGGCCTCGATGCCGGCGCTGTCCAGCGCCTGCCGGATCGTGTCGATCAGCCGGACGATGTAGCCCTCGCGCTCCTCGCGCTTCTCGTCCAGCTGCTTCGCGATCGTCTTGTAGTGATCGGGGTTGAGGTAGCGGAAGGAGAAGTCCTCCAGCTCCCACTTGAGTTGCGACAGGCCGAGCCGGTTGGCCAGCGGCGCGTGGATGTCGGCGGTCAGTCGCGCCGCGGCCTGCTGCACCTCCGCCGGCGCCTTCGTCAGCGCCCGCAGCTCGACCACCTGCTCGGCCAGCAGGATGAAGACCACCCGCACATCGCGGATCAACAGCAGCAGCAGGCGTCGGAGACCCTCGGCGTTGCTGCCGATTGGCCGATGCCGCCAGCACTGCCAGACCTTCTCCGACTCGGCGTGACCGAGCAGCAGCGCCGCGGCGGCCTCGCCGACCGCGTGCGCCACCGTGGCGATCTCCAGGCCGCCGGCCTGCACCAGCGGTCGGAGCAGCGCGGCTGCCTCGGTGGCCGGGTCGACGCCGATCTCGCGCAGCACCTTGAGCGTTGCGGCCAGCCGGCCGGCCGCCAGCTCGTTGCGCGCCAGCGCCGGCGCGATCAGTTCGTGCGCAGCGGCCAGCATCGGCGGACAGCCCTGCGCGAGCAGTTCGTCCAGTTCGGGTTCGATCTGGCGCGTCTTCACGGCGTCATCGCCCAGGCGAGAGAATCCGCGAGTCTAGCGGGCAGGGTAGACCGCACCCCGTGCCAGCAGTCGCTGCCCGGGGTCAGCCCGTCCGCAGCCAGCGCAGCACCTGCGGCGTGAAGTAGCTGAGGATCGCGTCGGCACCGGCGCGCTTGAAGGCCAGCAGGCTCTCCATCACCACCGCGCGTTCGTCCAGCCAGCCGTTCTGCGCGGCCGCCTTCAACATCGCGTACTCGCCGCTGACCTGATAGACCGCGGTCGGCGCACCGAAGCGCTCCTTGACCCGCCGGACAATGTCCAGATACGGCATGCCGGGCTTGACCATCACCATGTCCGCGCCCTCGGCCAGGTCCAGCTCGACCTCGCGCAGCGCCTCGTCGCCGTTCGCCGGGTCCATCTGGTAGCTGTACTTGTCGCTCTTGCCCAGACTCGCCGCCGAGCCGACCGCGTCGCGGAAGGGGCCGTAGAAGCTCGACGCGTATTTCGCCGAATACGCCAGGATGCCGACGTTGCGCTGCCCGGACGCCTCCAGCACCTCGCGGATCTGCTTCACGCGGCCGTCCATCATGTCGCTGGGCGCCACCCAGTCGGCCCCGGCTTCGGCATGCGACAGCGCCTGCCGGACCAGCGCGGCGATGGTCTCGTCGTTCATCACGTAACCGTGGGCGTCGATCAGCCCGTCCTGGCCATGCGTGGTGTACGGATCCAGCGCCACGTCGGTGATCACGCCGAGATTCGGATGCGCGCGCTTCAGCGCCCGCACGGTGCGCTGCACCAGCCCATCCGTGCGCCAGGCCTCGGCGGCATCCAGCGACTTCTGCGCGGCCCCCACCACCGGAAACAGCGCCACCGCGGTCAGCCCCAGCGGCAGCAGCTCGGCCAGCTCGGCGAGCAGCAGGTCGATGCTCAGCCGCTCCACCCCCGGCATCGACGCCACCGGCTCGCGCTGGCCCTCGCCCTCCAGCACGAACACCGGCCAGATCAGGTCATCCGCCGTCAGCCGATGCTCCCGCACCAGCCGCCGGGCGAAGTCATGGCGACGCAGCCGCCGCATCCGGGTCAGGGGGAAAGCCATCGCAACCTCCAGCAGTATCGAAACGGCGGCGAGCTTGCGCGGCCGGGGTCGGGCTGGCAAGCCGTCCGCCGGCTTCCCCGATGGCGCGCGCCGGGCTCCGGCAGCTTGGTCCGGGGCGACGGGCAGCTTCGCGATTCGGCCTGTACGTCTGGCGGCTCTGGAATACTGGCCGCGCCCTTCCCCGGAGCCGCGCTGATGCTTCTGACCTCGATTCGCCGCATGCCGCTCGCCTTGGCCGCGGCCCTGCTGCTCTGTTCATCGCCGACACCGGCCTGTGGGCCGGACCTGCCGCCGACGCTGCTCGATCAGCGCGAGGCCGCGCTGGCCTGGTTTCCGGAGGGCACGCTGGCCTTCGAGCTGTCGCGGATTGCTGGCGGGCCGGTGCCCGGTGCCGTGGTGTCGGGCGAGAGTCTGGGCTGGGCGGATCCGGCCGAGCAGCTGTTGAAAGCCGAGGTCGCGCTGCTCGGCGAGGCCGCGGCGGCGATCGCGATGCAGGCTCGCGAGGCGACGGATCCGGCCGCGGCGCGGCAGATCGCGGCCAGCCTGTCGCCCACCGATCAGGCTTATCTGGCCGGCGCGGTGGCGTGGCGACTCGGCGACGTCGAGGCTGCGCGGGTCGCCTTCGTCGAAGCTGCCGCCGGCGCCCAGCCGCGGGCGTTGTGGGCCGACTTCATGCTGGGCCGGATGGATGCCGAGGGCGATGGCGGGCAGGCGGCCTTCGCGCGGGTGCGGGCAGCAGTCACGGCGGGTGCGGTCGATCCGCTGGGCCTCGCGCTGGCCAGTCTGGGCGAGGAGGCGCGGAATCTGCTGGCAACGGGCGATCGGGTCGGTGCACTGAAGCTGTATCTCGAACAGTCGCGGCGCGGCTCATGGAGCGGTGTCAGCTCGGTGCGCATCGTGTTGAATCGCGCGCTGCGCA
>Ga0075154_10000087_pt1 | contig 71523 bp, 73 predicted proteins | sample JI71714BDNA_FD_70965 | JGI IMG/M metagenome (GOLD analysis project Ga0075154, IMG submission 70965) | Wastewater effluent complex algal communities from Wisconsin, to seasonally profile nutrient transformation and Carbon sequestration -... | ecosystem: Engineered > WWTP > Effluent > Algae... | reverse complement strand
ATTCCTTGAACCATTTCCGCGTCTCTTGCCCCGAATGCTTCGTTGCTCGTCGTCGCTGTAGCGCTGCTACAGCTTCCTTCTCGCGCCTCGCCTCGGGACCAGATCCATCGGAAACACTTCCAATGACTTTTGGGACCACCACACTAGCGGGCTCATGAAATGTCCAGCGTCGCCGTCGTCGCGTTTCTGGTGCTGCCGATGCTCGGCTTCATCCTCGCCGCGCACCGATATGGGCGATATCGGAACACGGAGCGCGTGCCTGCCGTGGTGGTTTCGCTGGGTCGGGCGCCCGCCGGCAAGGCCGGAAAAGCCCGCAAGGCCCGGGCAGGCGAGGCGGTTTGCGAGATCGAGTTCACGTACCAGGACCGCCGGTGGCGCGCGCAGCTGTCCGGCGCAGAGGCCGAATCCCGACAAATCGGCGATACGCTGACCGTGTATTTCCCGAAGGGGTTACCCGGGTCACCCGCCAAACCTCGTGTGTGGGATTTGCGTGGGTTCTGGATTGCCCTGATGTTCTGCCTGGCGCCGGCATTGGTGGCACTGCTGCTGCTGGGCGATTTCTGGCTGGCGCGCGAAATGCATGCCCGCGCGTTCGATCCTGCGCGTACCCATTACGTGGCGGCAAACGCCAGCGTGCTGCTGCATCCTTTCGCTGCCGTGTTTCCGTTACTGGCCAGTCTGTTGTTCTGGCAGGCATTTCGGCATCGGCGTCGATCGTGGTTCGACGCGATCACGCGCTTCGGCTTACCGGGGCTGGTGGTGACCGTGGTCACGGCCCACTGGATATTGCTGGACTGGCAGGCCATGCAGCGTTGTACTTCGCCGGAAGCGCTGGCGGGTTCGGAGCGGATCGAGGGCATGATCGGCGATGCCGGCCCCATCCAGAACCTTCGTGGGCGTGCGACCAATCGACTGGCGATCCACATCCAGGGCCGCCGGTTTGAATCGGCGGGCTTTCGGAACGGCTCCGAATGCGGCTTCCGGGCCTCGGTGGCCCAGTCGATGCCGCTGCCGACCGGGACCCGCGTGGAGATGCGCGTCGTCGGTGACGTGATCGTGGAACTGCGACGACTCCAGACGCCATGACCTGTCGCGCGGCGCCAGCGCCGCCCGCGGCGCCAGCGCCGCCCGCCGGCGCAGCGTGGGCGTCCGGCACCAGCGTAGCGGTGAGGACAGGCCGGAGACCTGCCCCCGCCGGTAACGCGCCTCGCACTCCAGAGTTCCGATCGCCGTCGCGTATCACAACGGCGATCAGACCCTCCTTGCGAACACGCGGGAGGGTCTGAACCAGTCGTCATCGCGAGGAGCGAAGCGACGTGGCGATCTGGCCCGCGTCTTCGAATCCATGGCTTGGATTGCTTCGCTTCGCTCGCAATGACGTCCCTGCGACTTCCTCAGCCCGGGGTAACCTGCAGGCATTGCTTGATGCTGTCGATATTGAATCTGACGGCATGTGGTGCGGCAAAGTTGGGCTTGTTGGCGACCAGGTCATTATACAGCTGCACGTTTGCGTCGCTGCCGATGAATACCGGGCTGAGATAGGATTCGACGTTCGAGTCGGGCGGGAATTCCAGCACCGCCTGGGCCGAAATGAACTCGCCATTGCTGTCGAATCCGGCCATCACCACATAATGCCCGTCTTTCGCCAGCGTTCCATGGCTTCTGCGAAAAACGAAGCTCCGGGATTCATCAGCGCCCGAACGGGGGCCGCCGCCGCCGCCGTCGTCGGAGGCGACGCAGAAGCGATCGTGGGTATTCGGCGGCGCCGTGTGCCGATCACGGAGGTCGTCGAGCGACTCTCCCAGGAGGGATGCCCGGCGATTGGCCGCTAAAGGCGCTGCGCCAGCGCCGCCAGCAGGCGCAGCGTGGGGGCGTCGGGCACCAGCGCGGCGGTGAGGACGGGCGCGGCGCGTGCGGGCTTCGCCGATCGCCGCGGTCGGTGGCGATGCGGGCGAGTCGCAGCTCCGCCTGCGCGCAGCCGGGGTGGGTGCAGGCGTCACTGCCGTAGGCGTCGATGGCGTCGAGGTAGGCCCGGCGCGCGCCGTCGAGGTCGCGCCCAGCGCGGGCCGCCGCGCTCGCCATGCGCGTCGATCCGTTCGAGTGCACGCGTCAGGGTCTGCTCGGTCGCCTCGAAGCGTCCGAGGTTCATCATGGCCCCAGCGCCACCGCCGCCACGCCGAGCCCAATCGCGTGGCGCTGGACGAAACACCGCAGCCGGTGGCTGCACGATCAGCTACAGCACGCTCGGCTCCCGCGCCGTCAGCGCCACCCTTGCCCCGGGCAACGCCGGTTCGACCTCGACCCCGGTGCAGACGCTACCTGCAGAGCGGGGCAGAGCTGCGCTGAGACTGGCCGCCCCGCGGTGCTGCAAGGCAGCGCGGGGCGGTTCGTTCGGGCCGAATGACCCGTGCACACGGAGGTCGCCCCGGAGGACCAGCGTCCGACCAGTCGACCCGAGGAGCGGGTGCCTGACCTTGCAATGACGCAGTCTGGACCCCGCCGGGCGTTGCGCCGACGAGAGTCGCGCCGCCGCGCCTGACCTCCGGCGCATTGACCGCGCCGCGCGCGCGGCGCAGCCTCGATTCATCCCTGCCGAGAGGTCACCATGCCGTTGTCGCATCACCTGCGTCCCTGCGTGCTTGTGGCGCTGCTCGTTGCTTCGGCGCTGGGCGCCAAGTCCCCCTCATCGGCCTTGGATGCGCTGGCCCGCGACGCGATGGCGGCCACCGGCGCCCGCGGTCTGGCGATTGCGGTCATCGACGGTGGCCGGGTCGCTGACCTCGGGGCGTGGGGCGAGCGGAACGCGGCCGGTGATCCCCTCACCGTCGACACCGTGATGTACGGCGCGTCATTGACCAAAGCCGTGGTCGGCTATCACGTGATGCAGCTGGTCGATGCCGGGCGCTTCGATCTCGACCGCCCACTCGCGGAGTATCTGGCGAAGCCGTTGCCGGATTACGGCGACGTCGAGGGCTACGCCGACTGGTCGCCGCTGGCCGATGACCCGCGTTGGCGTGCGGTGACGGCGCGGCACGCGCTGACCCATGGCGTGGGCTTCTCGAATTTCGGATTCCTCGAGCCGGACGGCCGCCTGCGTTTCCACTTCGATCCCGGCGCGCGTTACGCCTATTCCGGCGACGGTTTCATCCTGCTGCAGTTCGCGCTGGAGCAGGGCGTCGGGCTGAAGCTCGGCGAATCGACGCAGACGCAGGTGTTCGATCCGCTGGGCATGACCCGCACCAGCCTGCAGTGGCGCGCCGATTTCGCCTCGAACCTTGCCGACGGCTGGAGGCTGGATGGCAGCGTCGAGCCGCACGATGAGCGCAGTCGTCCGCGCGCCGCGGGCTCGATGGATACGACCATCGCCGACATGGCGCGCTTCGCGGCGGCCTACATCCGCGGCGACGGGCTCAGCGCCGATGCGCACGCGGCGCTGACGACGCCACAGCGCCCGATCACCACGCGCTCGCAATTTCCGAGCCTGCAGCCGGAACTGCCCGCCGCCGAGCGTCGTGCCGATCTCGCCGCCGGCCTCGGCGTCGTGGTGTTCGACGGCCCGCAGGGCCGCGGCTTCTTCAAGGGCGGGCACAACGATTCGACCGGCAACACCTGGGTCTGTGTACTCGAAGGTCGCCGCTGCGTGCTGATCCTGGCCAACGACGTCCGCGCGGAGGGCGCGTTTCCGGCACTCGTGGCGGCGCTGCTGGGCGAGACCGGCGCGCCCTGGCGCTGGGAGTACGGCGAGATGGCGTTCTGGAACGCGGGTTCCGCCCCGACGGATGGCGTCGATGGTGAAGCGCCGTGATTCCGCGGGCTGAAGCCGTTGCGGATCAGGGTGGTTGACGCGTCCGCCGCCCACCAAGTCGATCCATGATCGAGTAGCCATGCCGGACGCCGACAACTTCGAGTCGCCAGCTGTGCGGGTGGGCCGCTATGCCGCCGGGTTGACCATGCCGGCGCATGCCGATGGCCATCCGCGGCTGAGCATCGTGCTCGCGGGTGGGCTGCGCGAGCGCGTGCGGCGCGTCGACGTCGATGCCGGCGCGGGCTTCGTGGCGATCAAGCCGGGTCATGTCGTGCACGAGAACGTCTTTGGCCCGCAGGGCGCCTGCGTCGTGTCGATGCTGATCCCGGCGTGGCTGGCGGCCGATCCCGGTGTGTCGGTGCTGGCGCAGTGGCGCTGGATCCGCCCGGGCCCGCTGAGTCTGCGCGCCCTGCGGCTGGCGCTGGCGGCGCGCCGGGCGCCGGGTGTGGCCTCGGACGGCAATGGCCTGGCGGAGTGGCTGGCGGAGGCCGCCGAACCGGAGCCGCGGCGGCGTCGCGGGCCGCCACCGGCGTGGCTGCTCCGCATTCGCGAGGCGCTGGACGAGGCCGCGGTGGCGGGCGGGTCGTCGGTGCGGGCGCTCGCGCAGCGCGAGGGGCTGCATCCGGTCTACGTCGCGCGGCTGTTTCGGCAGTACCTGCGCTGCACGCCCTCGGAGTATCTGCAGAGTCGACGCCTGATGCGGGCGATGGAAGGCGTGGCCGCGGGGGAGCCCGGGTTGGCCGCGCTGGCCGTCGACGCGGGCTTTGCCGATCAGAGCCACTTCAACCGGGACTGTCGACGCCTGCTGGGGCTGTCACCGGGCGTGCTGCGCGGACTGCTCGGCTGAGGGTTGCATCCGTTCAAGACGCGAGCGCCTCGCCGGACCAGAGTGGTGCGCCCAGAATCCCCTTCGGAGCCTCCATGCCCCGGTTTCGTGCTGCCCTGCTGGTCATTGCCCTGTGCTTCCCCGGTGTCGGCGCGGCCAGCAGTCCGCCGGACTTCAGCGGCCTCGCCCGGCTGATCGAACGCGCCAAGGCGGAGTCCGCCTTCCCGACCGGGACGGCCGTCGCCATCGTCCAGAACGGTCGCATCGTCTATGCCGGAGATTTCGGTCATGCGGACCTCCGCGCGGGGCGAGCGGTCGGTCCGGACACCCGCTTCTACATCGCCTCGGCGACCAAGCCCTTCACGGCACTGGCCGCGCTGATCCAGGCGGAACGCGGGGAGGCGGACACCGCGACCACCTTGCGCGACATGTTCCCGGATGTGGCCTTCGAGGGGATCGACGCCGAGCGGGTCACCGCCCGCGAGTTGCTGATCCACACCTCGGGCCTGGTCAACGCGCCGCTGGTCTGGTCCACCGCCTTCAGCGGCATCCACGATGCGCAGTCACGACGCCGGATGGTCGCGCTGTCCGCCCCGAACCCCGAGGCGCCGCTCGGCCGCTTCGATTACAGCAACGTGGGCTACAACCTCTACAGCGTCTGGTCGGAGACCAAGACCGGCCGCTCCTGGCAACGACAGGTGACCGAGACCGTCCTCCAGCCGCTGGGGCTTTCGCAGACCACGGCGTCGGTCGAGGCGCTGCGCAAGGCCGGGGTGCCGCTGGCGCTGCCGTATTCGCTGCAGACGCCGCAACGCGACGAGCCGGTCGCGCTGCAGAAGGTCGACGCGACACTGCACGCGGCGGGTGGTCTGTACGCCACCCGCGGCGATCTGGCGCGCTTTCTGATGGCGCAGATCGATCGTGGTCGCGTGGGCGGTCGGCAGCGCCTGCCGGCGGCCATCATTGAGCGCTCGCAGCAGGTCCAGACGGCCACCGACGGCGAGGCGTACCAGGATTTCCAGCGCGAGGGCTATGCCTGGGGCTGGTACGAAGGTCCGTACAAGGGCCATCGGATGTACCACCACTTCGGCAGCTTCGTCGGCTATCACGCCCACCTGTCCTTCATTCCCGAGGCCCGGATCGGCCTGGTGGTGCTGAACAACGAGGACTTTCTGTCGGCGCGGCTGACCACCCTGATCGCCGACGCCGCCTACGCCACGCTGCTCGGCGAGGCCGATGTGGAAGCGCGCGTGTCGGCGCGCCTCGATGCGCTGTTGGGCGAGGCCGGCAAGTTCGACCAGCAGTTGGCGGAACATCGCCGACGCCTGCAGGCACGTCGCTGGCAACTGTCCCAGCCGGCCGCGGCCTACGCCGGTCGATACACGCACCCGCTGCTCGGCGATTGGATCGTGACGTCGGACGATGCCGGTCCGCGGCTGCGCTGGGGCCGCTTGCAGGCGACCGCGACGGCTTTCGATGCGGTCGATCACGTCCGCGTCGAGTTCGCGCCGGGCTCGGGACAGGTCGTGCGCTTCCTGCTGGACGGCGATCGGGTCATGGCCCTCGAATTCGAGGGCATCCGATTCGAGCGCTGATCGCGGTCACGCGGCGCGTTGACGCGATGGGGACGGGCGGCGCTGCGTGGTGGCGGCGGCCGCACTGTCCCGTCAGCCCTTCGCGGCCCGGTCGGGCGGCGTGGCATTCGCCGGGGGACGGCGGAAGTAGATCCGCGCGTGCCGCTGGTAGGTCCAGTACGAGAACGCCCACTGGGTCAGCACCAGCAGGCGGTTGCGGAAGCCGATCAGGAACATCAGATGGGCCAGCAGCCAGAACCACCAGGCCAGCAGCCCCGAGAACTTCAGACCGCGCAGGTCCACCACCGCCTTCATCCGGCCGATGGTCGCGAGGTTGCCGTAGTCGCGGTAGCGGAAGGGCTGCGTGGCGCGGCCGGCCAGACGCGCGCGGATCTGGCGGGCGACGTGGGCGCCCATCTGCTTGGCGGCCGGCGCCACGCCGGGCACCTGCTGACCGTCCTTCAGCACCCGCGCCAGATCGCCGATGACCCAGACCTCCGGCGCGCCGGGCAGGCTCAGATCCGCCGCGACCTCGACCCGACCGGCCCGATCGGTGACGGCGCCGGTCTGTGCCGCCAGGTGCCGGCCCAGCGGGCTGGCCGCCACACCCGCCGCCCACAGCACGGTGCGCACCGGCAGACGCTCGGCGCCCAGCGACAGGCCCTGCGCGTCGATCGCGGTCACCGGCCGGCCGAGATGCACCCGCACGCCCAGGGCCTCGACCTGCCGCCGCGCGCTCTCCGACAACGACTCCGGCATCGCCGCCAGCAGCCGCGGCCCGGCCTCGATCAGGTGCACCTCGGCCAATCGCGGATCGGTGCGGCGGAATTCCTTCACCAGCGTGTGGCGGGCGATCTCGATCAGCGTGCCGGCCAGTTCCACGCCGGTCGGCCCGCCGCCGATGACCGCGAAGCGCAGCCACTCGGCGGCCTGTTCCGGACTATCGGCCCGCTCGGCCGCCTCGAAGGCCTCCAGCACCCGCTGGCGGATCAGCATCGCGTCCTCCAGCGTCTTCAGCCCCGGCGCATTCGCCGCCCACGCGTCCTGGCCGAAGTAGGCATGCGTCGCCCCGGTCGCCACCACCAGCTGGTCGTAGTCCAGCGTGCCGTGCTGGCAATGCACCCGCTTCGCCGCGACATCGATGGACACGACCTCGTCCAGCCGCACCGTGGCATTGCGCTGATCGCGCAGCACATGACGCAGCGGCGCCGCGATGTCCGCCGCCGACAGCCCGGCGGTCGCGACCTGATACAGCAGCGGCTGGAACAGGTGATGGTTGCTGCGATCGACCAGCGTCACGTCGACCCGCGCCGACGCCAGACCACGCGCCGCCCACAGGCCGCCGAACCCACCCCCGATGATCACCACCCGGGGTCGCGCCGCAGACTTCGTCATGGTGGACGCCTCGATCCAGTGAAGCACCCGAGTCTGCGTGCCACCCTCCGTGACGGCAACCGACACCGCCAGCGGCGAGCGGCTCCGTTGCCAACTGGCCCCGGAGCCGATCCGGGTGCTGGGCAACGTCGCCGCGTGTGGACTGAGCGACGCGACGATCGGCGCCTGGATCGGACACACTTGCGTCGTCCCTCGATGTCCCTTGAAACCGGTCGCAAACCCCGATGAAGCGTAGGCACGGCGTTCCGGAGCGCGGCACCACCTGGAGGAGCAGGCCTTGGATTGGATCACCCCGACCGTCGCCATCGGCGCCATCCACGATGTCGAAACCGCCATCCGGCGGCCCGTGACCGGCATCCTGAGCCTGGTGCCCCTGTCGCCCGGAATCGTCGTCCCGGAGGACATCGACCATCTGGTGGTGCCGCTGATCGATGGCGCCGGCAATCTGGAGCAGCAGGTACGTCGCGCGGTCGGCTTTGCCACCGACTTTCTGCGGGATCAGGAACCGCTGTTCGTGCATTGCCACGCCGGGCGCTCGCGCAGCGTGGTCATTCTGGCGATGGCGCTGATGCGGCATCAGGGCCTGTCGAAGTCGGCGGCACTGGCCACCATCAGCCGGCGCCGCGAGATCGCCCTGACGCCGGGTATCGAGGCGATGTTCCGCTGGGTGGATTGACGCTCCGCCGTGCGGTCGGCAGTTGTCAGCGCCGATGCCGCAGTAGATACCGCCGCACCCGCGGCTTGCCGCCGAGGTTGATGGCGACCGACCACAGCGCGATCCACAGGTCGAGCGCGGGGCCGCGGCGCTGGCGGTAGAGGCGGTCGATGCCGCGGGTCCAGCCGGCGCCAATGCCGCCGTAGAGTTGGGCGAGGCCGGTCATGCCGGGCTTGAGGCGGTAGCGCGGGTCGTGGCGCGGGTGCTGCCAGCCGAGCCGTTCGGTGTCGGCGAGGGTCAGCGGACGCGGGCCGATCCAGCTCATGTCGCCGGTCAGAACGTTGAGCACCTGCGCGGTTTCGTCGAGGCCGCTGCGCCGCAGCCAGGCGCCGACGCGGGTGACCCGGCCGTTGCGCATCGTGCGGAACTTGCAGATCGCGAAGGGCTGGCGGGCCAGGCCCAAGCGGGTCTGGCGGAACAGGACCGGGCCGCCGTCATCGAGCAGGATCGCGAGGCTGATCAATGCGTGCAGCGGCAACAGCAACGGGGCGGCGATGGCGCAGCAGGCGAGGTCGGCGGCACGGTTCATCCGCGGGTCCTCACGGAGTCGGGGTGGATCACGGTTCGCTCGCGACGGCCGGGGTGCGGGTGCGCCGCTCCGGGCGATCGAGGATGCCCTCCAGCAGCGGCAGCATCCGCGCGAGTCGGCGGGTGCGGATCAGCACATCCCACAGCGGCTCGAACTTCTTCCAGCCGGCGGCGTAGGCGAAGCGGCGCAGCCGATGCGGCAGCGCGCCGCCGTGGCTGGCGGCGCGGGCGATGCTGGACCAGCGGTAGAAATCGCGATACGCGCGCCAGTAGCCGCGCTCCAGCGCCTCGGGGCGCATGTGTCGCGGGGTGAAGACCGCCTGGCGGGTGTCGTAGCGACGCCAGTCGCGGTGCAGCAGCCTGCCCTCGGCCTCGATGCGGGCGTAGTAGGCGGTGCCCGGATAGGGCGTGGCGACATGAAAGGTCGCGGTGGTCAGCCCCTGACCGACCGCCCAGTCGACCGTGCGGTCGAACACGTCCTCGCAGTCCTCGTCGAGGCCGAAGACGAAGCTGCCGTTGATCGCGATGCCGAGCCCATGCAGCCGCTCGATCGCGCGCTGGTAGCTCTGCCGCAGGTTCTGGGTCTTGTTGGCAGCGGCGAGGTTGGCGTCCGACAGGCTCTCGAAGCCGATGAAGATGCTGCGCAGACCGGCCTCGACGGCGCGCTCGATGGTGTCGCCGCGCAGGATCGCGTCGACGGTCGAGGCGCCCTGGAACAGCCGGCCCATGCCGAGCATCCCGGCGAACAGCGCCTGCGCGAAGCGCTGGTGACCGAGCAGGTGGTCATCGAGGAAGTACAGGTGCCGTCCGGGCAGCCGGTCGATCTCGGCCAGCGCGGCGTCCACCGCTTGCGTGTAGAAGCCGCGACCTCCGGCGAAAAACGCGTCCTTGTAGCAAAAGTCGCAGTGATGCGGGCAGCCGCGGGTGACCACGATCGAGTTCGGCACCAGATACAGCGAGCGCCGGATCAGCTCGCGACGGATCGGCGGCACGCCGACCAGCGTCCGCGTCTGCGCGACGTAGCGTGGCTGCAGCGGTCCGCAGCGGGCATCGGCCAGCAGCCGCGGAAAGATCTCCTCGCCCGGCCCGAGGCAGACGGCATCGGCGTGCTGCGCGGCCTCGTCGGGCAGGGAAGTGACGTGCAGGCCGCCGAGCGCCACCCGCACGCCGCGCGCCCGGTAGTGGTCGGCGATCTCGTAGGCGCGGTGCGCGTTGGTGATGTAGACCTGGATCACCACCAGATCCGGCGTGTCGGTCAGTCGCAGGGTTTCGACGTGTTCGTCGACCAGCGTCACCTCGTCGTCCGGCGCGCAGTAGGCGGCCAGCGTGGCCAATCCGAGCGGCGGGAACAGCGAGTACTTGATCGGCCGGAAGAAGGGGCTGGTCGCCTCGGTCAGTGCGGGCAGGATGAAGAGGATTCGCATCGCCGGATCGTCGTGCGCCTCGACGCGGCCTGCACGGGCGCGGCGGCGACGAAATGCGGCAGCGAGCGGGCAGCGATCTGGGCGGCCGCTCGTCCAGATCGGCGCTGGCCGAGCACGGGCCTCATCGGCCCACCGCCGCCCGCAGCAGCGCCTCGACGGTGTCCGCCGTCGGCACCGGCTCGCCCAGAAACGCCAGCGCGCGCTGCAGATCGGCCAGCGCCTCGGCCGGCTCCAGCGCCGGGGCGAGGTTCTGCTTGCTGAGCTTCTGGCCGTTCGGTGCGCGGGCGATCGGGACGTGGGCGTAGGCCGGCGTCGGCAGGCCGAGCAGCCGCTGCAGCAGGATCTGCGGGCCGCTGGCCTCCAGCAGGTCGGCACCGCGGACCACTTCGGTGACGCCCTGATCGGCGTCATCGACCACGCAAGCCAGCGGGTAGCCGGGCAGGTCTTCCTTGCGCCAGAGGATCACGTCGCCCTGCTGGGCGAGGTCCAGTGAGACCGGACCGAGCACGCGGTCGGCGAAGTCGATCCGGATCGCGTCGACCGCAAGTCGCCAGGCGGCGGGCGCCGCCGCCGGCGGCGGGATGCAGCGGCCGCGATGCGGCTGGCCGGCGAGCTGGGCGCGGCTGCAGCCGCAGCGGAACACCAGACCGCGCTGCTCCAGGTCGGCCAGCGCCGCGCGATAGGCTGCGGTGCGGGTGGACTGCAGTCGCACCGGGCCGTCCCAGACCAGGCCCAGCGCGCTCAGCTGCCGGCGGATGGTGGCGTCGGCGCCGGGCACGGTGCGCGGCGGGTCGATGTCGTCGATGCGCAGCAGCCAGCGGCCACCCGCGCGGCGGACCGACAGCCAGCTGGCCAGTGCCGCGACCAGCGAGCCGAAGTGCAGCGGCCCGGTGGGTGAGGGCGCGAAGCGGCCGACGACGCTCATGCGGGGCGCGTCGCCGGGCGGCGAGCGGGCGCGTGCCGCAGCTTGCTGACGGGAACTTCAGCGCCATTCGCGCAGGCTCTTGCAAGCGGCCGCGCTGCAGCCATGTCGGAGCGGCGCAAGTTTCTTGCACAAGGAGGCAACACCATGCTGCGTATCGGCTTGTTTCTGGCCACCAACCTCGCGGTGATCGTGGTGCTGGGGCTGATCCTGTCGTTGACCGGGATCAACCCGCGCAGCACCGGCGGGCTGATGCTGGTGGCGCTGGTGGTCGGCTTCAGCGGCTCGATCATCTCGCTGCTGCTCTCGAAGAAGATGGCGCTGTGGAGCACCGGCGCACAGATCATCACCGAGCCGCGCTCGCAGATGGAGCGCTGGCTGGTCGAGACCGTGCGTCGGCAGGCGCAGGCCGCCGGCATCGGCATGCCGGACGTGGCGATCTACGACGCCCCGGAGATGAACGCCTTCGCCACCGGCGCCAGCCGCAACAGCGCGCTGGTCGCGGTGTCGACCGGGCTGATGCAGCAGATGAATCCGGATGAAGTCGAGGCGGTGCTCGCCCACGAGGTCAGCCACGTCGCCAACGGCGACATGGTCACGATGGCGCTGATCCAGGGCGTGCTGAACACCTTCGTGGTCTTCATCTCGCGGATGCTGGCACAGGTGGTCGACGGCTATCTGCGCCGCGACGACAGCGGCGGCCCCGGCATCGGCTACTTCATCTGCTCGATCGTCTTCGAAATCCTGTTCGGCATCCTCGCCAGCATCATCGCGATGTGGTTCTCCCGGAAGCGCGAGTTCCGCGCCGACGAGGGCGGCGCCCGACTGGCCGGCACGCACAAGATGGTCGCGGCGCTGCGTCGTCTGCAGGGCAACGAGGGTGTCAGCTCGCTGCCGAAGGAGTCGCAGGCCTTCGGGATCTCCGGGCCGATCTCGCACGGTCTGGCCGGCCTGTTCCGCACCCATCCGACGCTGGACGACCGCATCGCGGCGCTCCAGCAGCGAGGCTGAGGTGGCGAGTCGCGCGGTATCGGAGGCGGCGCCCGGCGTGACCGGGCGCCTGCGGCTGGGCTGCCCGGTCTGGGCCTGCGCCGACTGGCGCGGCAGCCTCTACACGGAGGGCGCCCGCCGCGAGCAGTGGCTGGGCCAATACGCCGAGGTCTTCGGCGCGGTCGAGGGCAGCGCCAGCTTTTACGCGCTGCCCCCGGCCGACACGGTGCGCCGCTGGGCCGCCGAGGCGCCGGCGTCCTTGCGGCTCTGCTTCAAGGTGCCGAAGGCCCTGAGCCACGAGGCGCAGTTGCGCGACGTGCTGGATGGCTTGTTCGAGTTTCTGGAACGGATGGCACCGCTGGGCGAGCGGCTCGGGCCGTTCCTGCTGCAGTTGGGCCCGCGCTTTGCACCCGAGCACCTGTCCGACCTCGAACGCGCGTTGCCCTGCTTTCCACGCGAGTTCGACGTCGCGGTCGAAGTGCGTCATCCGGGTTGGTATGCGGATCCGGACGCCGAGGCCCGACTGGACGCGCTGCTGCAGCGCTACCGCTGCGAACGCGCGCTGTTCGACACGCGGGTGATTCACGCGCTGTCGCCCGCCGAAGCCGCGGCCGACGCCAGCACCGCCGAAGCGCGTCGCAAGAAGCCGGTGCTGCCGTTGCGCACCCAGGCATTGGGCCGCAAGCCCTTCCTGCGCTTCGTGGGGCTCAACCGGCTGGACGCCGCCGACCCGGAGCTGCGCGTCTGGGCCCGCCACATCGCCGGCTGGCTGCGCGAGGGCCGCGAGCCGCACGTCTTCACCCACACCCCCGACGACCGCCACGCCCCGCTGCTCGCCGCCCGGCTGCACGGTTTCCTGCGCGAGGAACTGCCCGGGCTGCCGCCGCTGCCGGTCTTCCCCGGCCTGCGCGCCCCGCTGGCGCCGGTGCAGCAGGATCTGTTCGGCTGAGTCCGACGCTCGGTCGCGGCCTCAGATCCGCACGCGGCCGCGCAGGATGTCGGCGAACATCACCCAGTCGCCCATCAGGCTGTAGAGCGGGTAGCGGAAGGTGGCCGGCCGGTTCTTCTCGAACACGAAGTGGCCGACCCAGGCGAAGCCGTAGCCGATCAGCGGCATCGCCAGCAGCCACCACGCATTCGCCGTCACGATGGCCAGCGCCAGCGCCGCCAGCACCCCCCAGCTGCCGACGAAATGCAGCCGCCGGCACTGCACGTTGCTGTGCTCGGCGAGGTAGTACGGATAGAACTCGCGGAAGCTCTGGTAGCGGGTGGCATCGCTCACGGGCGGTCTCCGGGTTGCGGGGCGGCGGTGATTCTGCGCCGGCGGTGTCGGTGTCGGCGCGTAGGCCTCAGTCCGCCAGCCAGTCGCGCGGCTGCAGGTACGCCGCCAGCGCGGCTTCCGGGCTGTCGGGCTCGGGCGTGTAGCCGTATTCCCAGCGCACCAGCGGCGGCATCGACATCAGGATCGATTCGGTGCGGCCGCCGCTTTGCAGACCGAACAGCGTGCCGCGGTCGTAGACCAGGTTGAACTCGACGTAGCGACCGCGCCGATACAGCTGGAACTGCCGCTCGCGCTCGCCGTAGGCGCGGTCCTTCTGGCGGTCGACGATCGGGAAGTAGGCGTCGAGATAGGCGAGCCCGACGGCTTGCTGGTAAGCGAAGGCCGCCTCGAAGCCGCCGGCGTGGTGGTCGTCGAAGAACAGGCCGCCGACGCCGCGGGTCTCGCCGCGGTGTTTCAGGTGGAAGTAGCGGTCGCACCAGGCCTTGTGCGCGGCGTACAGACCGCGGCCCTCGCCATCGGCCACCCCGCGGGCGACACGGTGCCAGTGGCGGGCGTCGTCTTCGTCGACGTAGTAGGGCGTCAGGTCGAAGCCGCCGCCGAACCACCAGATCGGCTCGCCGCTGCCGCCGGCCTCGAAGTACCGCACATTCATGTGGCTGGTCGGCACGTAGGGGTTGGCCGGATGGCAGACCAGCGACACGCCCAGCGCCTGGAAGTCGCGCCCGGCCAGCTCCGGGCGGTGCTGCGTCGCCGAGGGTGGCAGCTGATTGCCGTGTACGTGCGAGAACGCGACGCCGACCTGCTCGAAGACCTCGCCGCGCAGCACGCGGGTCCGACCGCCGCCGCCGGCCTCGCGCACCCACGCGTCCTCGTGGAAGCGCGCGGTGGGCTCGCGGGCCTCGAAGGCGGCGCAGAGCCGGTCCTGCAGGTCCTTCAGATAGGCCTCGACGCGGGCGATCGCATTGCCGGGGCTGGTCGTCGGGTCGGTCATGGTCGGATTCCTCGGGGTCGTCGGCGGTGTCGTTGGGGCAGCCGCCGTCATTCCACCGCCTCGAAGCGGTTGGCGGCGCGGTTCTTGCGCACCTTGCGGGCATCGAAGACCCGACCACTCATCGCGATCCAGACCCCGGGCGGCAGCACCTGCACCGCGCCGACCGCGCAGCCGATGTTGAACACCGCATCCGAGCCCTGGAACCGCGCCGGATTCAGCGCCCCGGTCAGCACGATGGTCCGATCGGTGAGGTCGGCCAGCGCCAGCGCGGTCTGCACCATCGTGTCGGTGCCGTGCGTCACCAGCACATGCCGATGCGGCTGCGCTGCGATGGTGGCGCGGATCAGCGCGCGGTCCTCGTCGCCGAGGTGCAGGCTGTCCTTGCGCATCAGCGCGATCACGTCGAACTCGAAGCCCACGCCGATCGCGCGCAGGATGTTGCCGATCTGCGGCTCGCCGATCTGGTACTCCGACAGATCATCGAAGTACAGCTTGTCGATCGTGCCGCCGGTGGTGACGATGGAGAGATGCTTCATGCCGGCTGCCGGGTGGAGGCGGGACGCCAGTGTAGTCGGGGTGGGCTTGCCAGCGAGGGCGATCGGAGCGGCTGGGAAATGCGTTCCTCGCAAGTGCTGTGCGAACTGTCCTACAGCAATTGTCGTCGGGTTCGACTGGCCGGGCCCGGCCACGCCGGCAATGCTGGGCGCATGCAAAACGATGCCAGCTACAAGCGCCTGTATGCCCACGCCGAACTGGTCGCCGACCTGCTGCGGTCGTGCGTCCGCGAGTCCTGGATCAAACAGCTGGACTTCGCGACGTTGCAGCGCGTCAACGGCAGCCATGTGGATCAAAAGCTGCAGCAGAAGCATCAAGACGTGATCTGGCGGCTGCGCATGTTGCACAGCGAGCGCTGGGTCTACGTCTATCTGCTGCTGGAGTTCCAGAGCAAGCCGGATCACTGGATGCCGGTCCGGATGCTCAACTACGTGGCGCTGTTCTACGACCATCTGCTGCGCACCAAGGCGCTCAAGACTCGCGAACCGCTGCCGTTGGTGCTGCCGATCGTGCTCTACAACGGCGAGCACCGCTGGCGGCAGCCGCTGAGCCTGAAAGCGCTGCGCGGCGAGCTGCCGCCGGAGATCGAGCGGCATCAACCAGAGTTGGTGAGTGTGCTGATCGATCAGGGCAGGTTTCTGGCCGAACTGCCGCAGCCCGAGGCCGCGACGCTGAGCACGCTGCTGTTCCGGATGGATCAGGCCGAGACCGAGGGCGCGCTGGCGGAAGCCACCCGGGCCATGGCGACGCTGTTGCAGCAGCCGGCGTATCAGCATCTGGCGAGCAGCATCGGGATCTGGCTGAAGCGGGTGCTGCTGCCACCCATCGCCACGGACGTAGAATGGAGTGGGATCGAGGACTTCTGGGAGCTGACCGACATGCTGCAGGAACGTGTACGTCACTGGCCGGAACGTTGGAAGCGCGAGGCGCGAGCCGAAGGGCTGGAGGAAGGTCGGCTCGAAGGTGAAATCGCCGGACAGCGTCGCGCCATCCTGCGGCAGACACAGAAGCGCTACGGCGCCGATGTGGCTGCGCTCGTCGGTGTACGACTGGCCACGATCACCGACGCCCAGCGACTGGAGGAACTCGCCGAGGCGTTTCTCGATTGCAACAGCAGTGAGCAGCGGCTGGAGCGGATCGGTACGGCGTCGAACTGAGGCGCTCAACCAGGCCAAGAGTCCTGTAGGTCGGGTTGGCCAGACCAACCTGACACCACGGCTTCGGTTGGCTGCTGTTGTCGGGTTTGCTTCGTGACGCTGAGGGAAGTTCTGGAGATGACCACAGATCCACCGAATTGGGCAGTCGATTCGGGCGAAGACCGCTGCGGCTTATGGGCGGATCTGGCGTTGAACGATGTCGTTCAGCGATTTCGCTGGATCGAACCGGGTGAATTCCTGATGGGCTCGCCAGACGATGAGGTTGGGCGCAAGAAAGATGAAGGACCACAGCATCGGGTGCGCATCAGTCGCGGATTCTGGCTGGCGGATACGGCCTGCACCCAGGCGCTCTGGTTGGCCGTGATGGGAGGTGAGAATCCCAGCAATCATGTGCGCGACTTGCGCAATCCGGTCGAATTCGTTTCCTGGGATGAAGTCCGGGTATTTCTGCAGCGCTTGCAGTCCGTGTTGTCACCCGACTGGATCGCGGTCTTGCCCACCGAGGCACAATGGGAGTACGCCTGCCGAGCAGGGACGGTTACGCCCTTCAGCTTCGGGGACAACGTGACCTCGCAGGAGGTCAATTTCAACTCGGATTTTCCGTATCGGAAGGCTGCCAAAGCGCCTTGGCGCGGTTGCACCGTGCCGGTGAAGAGTCTGCCGCCGAATCCCTGGGGCTTGTACGAGATGCACGGAAACGTGTGGGAGTGGTGCGAGGATTTTCGCAGATTTTATCCGGATGGGCCAGTAACGGATCCCACCACGCCAGTCGATTGGCGCGAGAACTGTCCCGAGAATTACGATCACCCCGATGTGTTGGCCTTGTTCATGCAAACGAGGGTGCTGCGTGGCGGCTCATATTTCAATGACGGTCGCGTTCGGCAACCCGATTGATGCATGGTGACCGGAGTATCTTCTTCGGATTTCGCTTTTTGCTAGCCAAGCGGACGGAGTTGAGCGAGTCTCGTTGAAAAATCTGATCGAGACTCTCGGGGTCTCCCGCAATCCTCACAACCCCCCGATAAACCGCAGCTTCGCCAGCCGATCCAGCCGCGCCAGCCAGCGCAGTTCGCTGACCAGTGCGTCGGCGCCGAGGTCGGCGGACCAGCGGGTGAGGGCGCGTTGGCACCAGCGGGCGGCGTAGCGGTTGGCGTGGCGGTAGCGGTCGTGGGTGTCGACGTCGAGGCCGGCGGCCCAGCGGACCTCGTCGAAGAAGCGGCGGTGCAGGTCGCGGGCGGCCGGGATGCGCTGGCGGCGCAGCAGCTCCAGGGTCAGCAGGAATTTCTCGATCTCGGCGAGCAGTTCCAGCTCCAGCGCCGACACCGGCCGCTGCGTCGCGACGTGGCGGCCGAGGTGCAGCAGGTGGCTGATGCCCTCGACCGCGAGGCACCAGGCCTCCAGGTTGCCGGCGTGCAGGCCGACCTCCGGGCTGTCCTCGGCGAGCGTGGCCAGCACGCGCTGATCCAGATACAGCGCAACTTCGACGGCGTCGTCGGCCTGGCGCAGCAGCAGTTGCTCGTCGGTGGCAAGCCGCGTGCCGGCCAGTGCCTCGGCGGTGGCGCGGTCGGCGACCAGCACGTCCGCCACCGCGAAGCCCAGCGGCGCCGCGTGCAGGCGCTCCAGCCGGGTTTGCAGGGCGGAGAGTTGCATGACGCTACGCGGCGGCAATCTCGGCGAAGGCGTCGCGCGACAGGTTTTCGGGCGTGCCTGCCGCGGTGGCGCGGACGTCGTCCTCGATGCGGATGCCGCCGTAGTGGCGCAGGGCGTCGACCTCGTTCCAGGCGATCGCACCGGCGTGGGGCGAGTCGGCCAGTTCGCCGAGCAGCAGGTCGATGAAGTAGATGCCCGGCTCGATGGTGACGACCATGTCGGCCTCGATCGGGCGGGTCATGCGCAGGTACGGGTGGCCGTCCGGACGCGGGCGTTCGCCGCCGGTGGGGCCTGCCGCGCGGCCGGCGACGTCGTGCACCTGCAGGCCGATCAGATGGCCGATGCCGTGCGGGAAGAAGTGGCTGCTGACGCCGCTCTCGACGATGGACTCCGGGCTCATCTTCACCAGTCCGGTCTGCGACAGGATGCAGGCCACTTCCAGGTGCGCGGCGAGGTGGATGTCGCGGTAGTCGACGCCCGGACGGACCTGATCGCAGAGTCTGAGCTGCGCGGCGTCCAGCGCCCGGATCAGGTCGGCGAAGAAGCCGGCGTGGCGGGCGTGGGTGCGGGTGATGTCGGCGGCGTACCCGCGGTACTGGGCGCCGGCGTCGATCAACAGCGACAGTGACTGCAGCGGCGGGGTCTTGTCCTGCACCTGGTAATGCAGCACCGCGCCGTGTTCGTTGAGGCCGATGATGTTGCCGTAGGGCAGTTCGACCTCGGCGTGGCCGGTGGCCTTGAGGTAGGCGAGGTGGATGTCGAACTCGCTGCCGCCGGCGTGAAATGCCGCAGCCGCTGCGCGATGACCGCGCACGGCGGCGATGGAGGCCACCCGCATGCAGGCGAGCTCGTAGGCGGTCTTGATCGCGCGCGGATAGTGCAGCCGGGTGAGCAGCGCCTCGCTGGCATTGCCGACCCAGCCCGGCAGCGGCTCGCCCTCGGCGAGGATCGCCACGCCGGGGCCCGGTGCCGGCAGCAGCGTCGCTGCCGCCTCGGCGGTGCGGATCACTTCGACCTCGAAGTGCGCGGTCCAGTCACCGCTCGGCGCCTTCGGCACCTGATGCCAGTAATCGCGCGGCTGCAGGTAGATCAGTGTGGGCTTCTGGCCCGGTCGGTGGACGATCCAGCAGCCCGGATGCGCGGTCAGCGGCAGCAGCAGCTTGAAGTGCGGGTTCGGCCGGAACGGGTAGGGCATGTCGTCGAGAAACTGCATCCGCTCGACGCCGCTGGCGATCACGAGCGTGTCGAGTCCCTCGGCTTGTAGCGCCGCGTCGATGCGGGCCAGCTGGATCGCGAGGTGCTCGGCGTAGAGCGCGGCGGACGGGGCGGTGTCGGTCATCGGGGCCTCGGGGCGGGGAGCGGAGCTAGCTTAGCGGGCGTCGCGCGTCAGGGTTGGTCAGTGTCCGCCATTGCCCCGGCGGCAGGCCGTCGAGGCGATGCGGGCCGATGGCGACGCGGATCAGCCGCAGGGTGGGCAGGCCGACCGCGGCGGTCATCCGGCGGACCTGGCGGTTGCGGCCTTCGCGGATCGTCAGCGCCAGCCACGCAGTCGGGACCGTCAGGCGGTGGCGGATCGGCGGGTCGCGCGGCCAGAGCCAGTCGGGTTCGTCGACCGCCGCGACCTCGGCCGGGCGGGTCGGGCCGTCGTTGAGGGTGACGCCAGCGGCCAGCTTTGCGAGGGCCTCGGGGCCGGGCGTGCCCTCGACCTGGGCGAGGTAGCGCTTCGGCGTGCGGCCCGGGCGGGTCAGCGTGGCCTGCAGCGCGCCGTCGTCGGTCAACAGCAGCAGGCCTTCGCTGTCGTGGTCGAGCCGCCCGGCGGGATAGACCTGCGGCGGCAGCCCGAAGCCGGCCAGCGTCGGCTTGCCGGAGCCGTCGTCACTGAACTGACAGAGCGTGCCGTAGGGCTTGTTCAACGCGATCAGCATGGCGGCTTCAGCGCATCGGCAAGCGGCGCCCAGGCGCGGACCTTGGCCTCGATACCGCCGCGGGCATTGGCCGGGCTGGTGGAGGGCAGGGCGTGCCAGGTCAGCGTCGGCAGCTGCGCTGCGAGGTGCCGGCGATACAGCCGGGCGGCGAGGCCGCCGTTGGTGATCACGGTGCGGATCGTGGGCGCCCGCCGGACCAGTCCGGCCACATCGTTGACGACGATGCTGTCTGGGGCGATCGCGCTGTCCAGACTGCCCTCGCGGATGCAGCCGCCGATCACGTCCCAGAGGCCGACTCCCGCTGCCGTCAGGGCGTCGAGGCGTTCGGCGTAGGGCGCGGTCGGGTCGAGGCCGATCAGGCGGCCGAGCACCGGCCAGAGGGCATTGCGCGGATGGGCGTAATAGGCGCGCGCGGCGAGCGAGGCGACGCTGGGCATCGAGCCGAGGATCAGCACGCGCGGAGCAGGACCGAGCACCGGCGGCAGGCCGGCTTGCCAGCGTGGATCGGTCGGGCTCACGCGAGGGCGAGCGCCACCCGATTCCGGCCTTGAGCCTTGGCCTCGTACAGCGCGAGGTCCGCGGCGCGCAGCAGGTCCGAGTGGCTCTGGTGGCTGTCCAGCCAGCGGGCCACACCGAAGCTGCAGGTGATCGACAGCGACAGGCCGTGGCTGGTGTGGGTGATCGTGTTGGCGATCTGCGCCCGCAGCAGTTCGGCGTAGTCCAGCGCCTGCTGGACGCTGTGATCGAGCAACATGATCGCGAACTCCTCGCCGCCGAGCCGGCCGACTTCGGCGCGCGCCGGAAGGCTGTCGCGCAACAGGCCGGACACGGTCTTCAATACCTCGTCGCCGGCGAGATGGCCGTGGGTGTCGTTGACCGGCTTGAAGTGGTCGAGGTCGGCGAGCACCAGAATCAGCGGCTCGGCGCGGCTCTTGGCGACCTCGATGGCCTTGCTCAGGTGCAGGATGAACTGCCGGCGGTTCAGCAGCTGGGTCAGGTCGTCGAAGGCGGCGCGGGCGACCAGCGATTGCTGGTAGTCGCTCTCCAGGCTGCCGGCGGCAAAGAACTTCAGCACGGTGTCGCCGAGCTTGATCCGGTCGCCATCCTTCAGGGTAACCGAGATCACCGGCTCGCCGTTGAGCATGGTCCGGTTGGTCGAGCCCAGATCGTCGATCCGGTAGCCCTCGCCCTCGGGGCTGACCCGGCAGTGCAGCCGCGAGACACCTTCGTGCGGGATCTGGAAGCTGGCCTCCCGCGAGCGGCCGATGGTGATCTCGGTGTCGCCCAGTTCGATGCGCTGGCCGAGCAGGGCGCCGGCGATCACGATCAACACCGCCGGGCCCTCGTGGGGCCGCTCCTTCAGCTCGTCCAGCTTGAAGGCCCGTGTCGCCTGCGTGCGTTCGCGCCTGACCATGCCTCGCCGACCACCATTTCCGGAAGGACCGCCGGACGTCGTGCGACCGGCGGCAATCGTCCGGAGCTTCACACATTCCGCGACTGGCCGCAGCGTCATCGCCGCGGTAAAGCCGGTTGCGCGCGATCGATTTCGCGGCTGGCCGCGGTCGGCAGCCGGTGCAGGACGGCTGCGGTTCAGTCGCCGCCGCTTGTCGAGGGTCACAGTCGCCGCCCCTTCCGGAGACCCGCTCATGCGCGCCATCGCCGTCTACTGTGGATCCAGCACCCGCGCCGACCCGCGCTACACCGCACCGGCCCGCGCACTCGCCGAAGCGCTCGCGCACGCCGGCATCACGCTGGTCTATGGCGGCGGCAATGTCGGGTTGATGGGCCAGATCGCCGATGCCGCGCTGGCCGCGGGCGGCCGTGTCATCGGCGTGATTCCGCGCTTCATGTGCGCGGCAGAGCTTGCCCATCCGGCCTTGACCGAGTGCCATGAGGTCGAGTCCATGCACGAGCGCAAGGCCCTGATGGCCGAACTGGCCGACGCCTTCATCGCGCTGCCCGGTGGTTACGGCACGCTGGACGAACTGTTCGAGGCGCTGACCTGGACGCAGATCGGCCTGCAGGCCAAGCCCTGTGGCGTGTTGAACGTCGAGGGCTACTACGACGCGCTGCTGGCGATGCTGGACCGGATGGCGGCCGACGGCTTCCTGCGGCCGGGGCATCGCGAGTTGCTGGTCAGCGCGACCACGCCCGCCGAGCTGCTGTCGGCGATGGCCCGGGTGCAGATCCCGGAGGGCGCCGTGCTGGTGCGCGCCGGCGGGCCGACGCGGCTGGGCTGAATCCTGCGCCGGCCGCCCGCGGGGACGCGACGGCTATACTGGCGCATTCCCTGTTCTTGACCGCAGGTCCACGAGCCATGAGTTCGATCAACGACATCAAGCAAGACGCCCAGACCCGGATGGCGAAATCGGTCGAGTCCCTGAAGACCGAGCTGATCCGTCTGCGTACCGGCCGCGCGTCCACCGCCCTGCTCGACCACCTGCGGGTCGACTACTACGGCAACAACGTGCCACTGAATCAGGTCGCCAACGTGGCCATCGCCGACGCCCGCACGATCACCGTGACGCCGTGGGAAAAGAAGATGGTGCAGGCCGTCGAGAAGGCGATCATCGGCTCGGACCTCGGCCTGAATCCGGTCACCGCCGGCCAGCTGATCCGCATCGTGCTGCCGCCGCTGACCGAGCAGCGCCGCAAGGAGCTGGCCAAGGTCGTGCATCACGAGGGCGAGGGCGCCAAGGTGGCGATCCGCAACGTCCGCCGTGACGCGATCCAGCACGTGAAGGAGCTGCTGAAGAAGAAGCTGATCACCGAGGATGAAGACAAGCGCGCCGAGGAGGAGGTCCAGAAGCTGACCGACCGCCACGTCAAGGATGTCGACGCGGTGGTCAAGGCCAAGGAAGACGAGCTGATGCAGCTTTGAGCGGCAGCGCCCCGATGCCGCGGCCGCGCCACATCGCCATCGTCATGGATGGCAATGGCCGCTGGGCCAGCGAGCGGCATCGTCCACGGGTCTTCGGTCACCGCGCCGGCGTCAAGGCCGTGCGCCGCACGGTCGAGGCGGTGATCGCTCGCGGCATCGAGTCGCTGACGCTGTTCGCCTTCAGCAGCGAAAACTGGTCGCGGCCGGCCACCGAGGTCAACGCGCTGATGGATCTGTTCCTGAAGGCGATGCGCCGCGAGACCGAGGAGCTGTCGAAGCACGGCGTGCGCATCCGCTTCATCGGCGATCGCGTCCGGTTTGCGCCGGAGCTGCGCGAGCAGATGGCAGCCTGCGAATCGATGACGCTGGCCAATTCTCGGTTGAACCTGAACATCGCGGTCAATTATGGAGGGCGCCTCGACATCGTCCAGGCCGCCCGGCGTCTGGCCGAGCGGGCCGCGACCGGCCAGCTGGATCCCGCGGACATCGACGAGGCCTGTTTTTCCGCCGAGATCGCGCTGGCCGAGCAGCCGGCGCCGGACCTGTTCATCCGCACCGGCGGCGAGCACCGGATCAGCAACTTCCTGCTCTGGCAGATCGCCTATACCGAGCTGCACTTCAGTCCGGCGTTGTGGCCGGATTTCGACGCGCTGCGGCTGGATCAGGCGCTGCTGGACTACGCGTCCCGCGAGCGCCGCTTCGGCAAGACCCCGGAGCAGGTCCGCCAGCAGTCGACGGTGGCCTGACATGTTCTCCTGGTCCGATCCGAATCTGCGTCAGCGCGTGACCACGGCGGTGGTGCTGGCGCCGCTGGCGATCCTCGCCGTGCTGTACCTGCCGACGGTGTGGATGGCGATCCTGTTCGGCGGCCTGTTGCTGGCCGGCGCCTGGGAATGGACGCGGCTGATCGGCTTTCGCCGACGTCGCCTGCGCACCATCGTCGTGGCGTTGAATGCGGCGTTGATGCTGCTGCTGTACCTGCTGTTCGCGCCCGGTCAGTGGCCGTGGCCGATCTGGCTCGGTGCGGCGTGGTGGGTGCTGGCGCTGTTCTGGCTGCGCTCCTTCACCTTCGCGGCGACGCCGAGCACCACGCACCTCGAAATCAAGGTGCTGGCCGGCAGTCTGGCCATCGTGCCGGCCTGGTGGGCCGGGCTGTGGCTGCACGAGCTGGACCGCTACGGCCTCTGGTTCCTGTTCGTGGTGCTGCTGGTCTGGGTGGCCGACATCGGCGCCTATTTCGTCGGCAAGCGCTTCGGCAGCCACAAGCTGGCGCCCAGGATCAGCCCCGGCAAGACCCGCGAAGGCGTCTATGGCGCGATGGCCGGCGGCCTGCTGTTTGGTATCGCGATGTCGCCGTTGCTGGGCGTTCTTCGTCCGGACTGGCTGCCGTTCGCCTTCCTGCTGCTGATCACCGTGGTGTTCTCGGTGGTCGGTGACCTGTTCGAGAGCCTGATCAAGCGGCATTCCAACGCCAAGGATTCGGGCACCCTGTTCCCCGGCCACGGCGGTGTGCTGGACCGGGTGGACTCGCTGCTGGCGGCGCTGCCGGTGTTCGCCACCGGCCTGATGATCTTCGGGCTCTGACGCGATGAGCGCACGGTCAAGGGTCGCCCTGCTCGGTGCGACGGGTTCGATCGGCGCCAGCACGCTGGATGTGCTGGCCCGCCATCCGGAGCGCTACGTGCTGCATGCCGTCGCGGCCGCATCCAGCCATGCGGCGGTTGCCGACATCGCCCGGCGCTTCCGGCCGCGGCGGATCGCGATGGCGGACCCGGCCGCGGCCGAGGCGCTGCGACTGACGCTGCCGGGCGCGGAGGTCGAGGCCGGTGCCGCCGCGGTCGCCGCGCTGGCCGCCGACCCCGAGGTCGACGTGGTGGTCTGCGCGATGGTCGGGGCGGCCGGCCTGCGCGCCGCCCATGCCGCGGCGAGTCACGGCAAGCGCGTGCTGCTGGCCAACAAGGAGGCGCTGGTCGCCGGTGGGGCGCTCGTGGTCGCGGCGGCGCGACAGAGTGGCGCGTCGCTGGTGCCGGTCGACAGCGAGCACAACGCCATCCTGCAGTGCCTGCCGCCGGCACTGGCCGCGACCACGCTGCCGCCCTATGTCGAGCCGCCGCCGGGTGTCTCGAAGCTCTGGCTGACCGCGTCCGGCGGGCCGTTCCGCGATCTGCCCGCGGCGGCCCTGCGCGAGGTCACGGTGGCGCAGGCGCTGGCGCACCCGAACTGGAAGATGGGCGCCAAGATCACCATCGACTCGGCCACGCTGATGAACAAGGGGCTGGAGGTGATCGAGGCGCATTGGCTGTTCGGCCTGCCGGCCGATCGCCTTGGCGTGGTCGTGCATCGGCAGAGCGTGGTGCATTCGCTGGTCGAGTACGTCGACGGCTCGCTGCTGGCGCAGCTCGGCGCGCCGGACATGCGTACGCCGATCGCCTGCGCACTGGCCTGGCCGGCGCGGATCGCCTCGGGCGTGGCCGCACCGGCGCCGACCGGCTTCGGCCAGCTGGATTTCGCGCCGCCGGATCTGGCGCGCTTCCCGTGTCTGCGGCTGGCCTTCGAGGCGCTGGCCGCCGGCGGCATCGCGCCGATCGTGCTGAATGCGGCGAATGAAGTGGCGGTGGCGGCTTTCCTTGCCGGTGGTCTGCCCTTCCCGGCGATCGCCGATGCGGTTAACCACGCCTTACAGGGCCTGCCTCTATCGTCCGCGGCCACCCTGGACGAGATCGACGCCGTCGACCGTGATACCCGTGACCGCACCCGCCGCTATCTGGAGACGCTGAGATGATGGACGTGCTCGGCCCGATCTTCTGGTTTCTGGTGGCCACCGGCATCCTGATCGCCTGGCACGAGTACGGTCATTTCTGGACCGCGCGGCGCTGTGGCGTCCGCGTGCTGCGCTTCGCGATCGGCTTCGGGACGCCGCTGTTCTCGCGCATCGGCCGCGACGGCACCGAGTACGTGATCGCCGCGATCCCGCTCGGTGGCTACGTCCGCATGCTCGACGAGAAGGTCGACGAGCTCGGGCCGGACGATCAGGGCAAGGCCTTCGGTCATCGGCCGCTGGGTCAGCGCTCGGCGATCGTCGCCGCCGGCCCGATCGCCAACCTGATCATGGCCATCGCCTTCTTCTGGCTGATGTTCGTGCTCGGCGTGCCGGACCTGAAGCCGGTGCTCGGCCAGACCGAGGGCGCGGTCAAACAGGCCGGCCTGAACGAAGGCGACCAGCTGGTCGAGGTTGCGGGTCAGCCGGTGCAGAGCTGGACCGACGCGATCATCACTCTGGTGCCGCAGCTGTACGCCCGTGGCGAGGTCGAGCTGAAGGTGCTGAAGCCCGGTCTGGAGACGCCACAGGCGGTCCGGCTGGATCTGAGCGAGGTGCCGCGCGACATCGATGACGAGCGGATCTTCGAGGCGGCAGGTTTTCGCACCTGGAGCCGCAATCCACCGGCGCAGGTCGGCCTGTTCGCCCCCGACTCGGCGGCCGAGGCCGCCGGTCTGAAGCTCGGCGACCGGATCGTGGCGGTCAATGGTCAGCCGGTGTCGCGCTTCGCCGAGCTGGCCGAGCGCCTGCAGACCGAGGCGCCGAAGGCCGATGGTCGCGTCGAGCTGACGATCGAGCGCGGCGCGGACCGTCTGAGCCGCAGCGTCACCGCCCGGCGCAGCGACGAGGGCGGTCGCGCCGTCTGGCGGATCGGCGTCGGTCCGGAGCGGCATGCCACCGAGCTGCATTACGGTCCGCTGGAAGCCGTTCCGGCGGCGCTGCGCCAGACCTGGAACGTGACCGCCAGCACCTTCGGCGTGCTGTACCGGATGGTGACCGGCGAAGCCTCGCTGAAGAACATCAGCGGCCCGGTCACGATCGCGCAGGTCACCGATGCGGCGGCTGGTCAGGGTCTCGCCGACTTCCTGCGGATCCTTGGCATCATCAGCCTGTCCCTCTGCATACTCAACCTGTTGCCGGTGCCCATGCTGGACGGCGGGAGACTGCTGTACTTCGCGTGGGAAGGCGTGCGCGGCGCGCCCCTGCCGGAGCGCGTGCAGCTGGCAGGCTATTACGTGGGCATGGTGCTGATCGTCGGCCTGATGACCATTGCCCTCTACAACGACGTGGCCCGGCACTTCGGTGCAGGTTGATCGCGCCCGGACCCTTTGGAGCTGACCTGAACCGCATGCGTCTCCGTCCCTTGTCCCGAAGTATTGCTGCCCTGCTGCTGCTGGGCGCCGCCGCGACGGCTCAGGCCTTCGATCCCTTCCGCATTTCCGACATCCGCATCGAGGGCCTGGAGCGCATCTCGGCCGGCACCGTGCTGACCTATCTGCCGCTGGAGCGCGGCGATACGGTCAACCCGCGGATTGCCGCCGATGCGCTGCGCGCGCTCTACGACACCGGCTTCTTCAGCGATGTCGAGCTGACCCGCGACGGCGACATCCTGGTGATCCAGGTCGCCGAACGTCCGGCAATCAGCAAGATCGAAGTGTCCGGCAACAAGGGCATCAAGACCGATGAGCTGATGAAGGGCCTGCGCGGCATCGGCCTGACCGAGGGTGAGACCTTCGACCGCCTCGCGCTGGATCGGGTGACGCAGGAGCTGACGCGGCAGTATTACAACCGCGGCAAGTACAACGTCCGGATCACGCCGACGGTGCGCCAGCTGGACCGCAACCGCGTCGAGATCACCATCGTGATCGGCGAAGGTCCGACCTCGAAGATCCGCCATATCAACATCGTCGGCAACAAGCGTTTCACCGACGAGGAAATCGTCGAGGCCTTCGAGAGCAAGACCACCGGCTGGCTGTCCTGGTATTCGCGCGATGACCAGTATTCGCGCGAAAAGCTCTCCGGTGACCTCGAAAAGCTCCGTGCTTTTTATCTGGACCGCGGCTATGTCGATTTCGACGTCGAATCCACCGGCGTCTCGATCAGCCAGGACCGCAACACCATCTACATCAGCGCCAGCGTTCGCGAAGGCGAGCTCTACACTTTCGGCGAGACCAAGCTGACCGGCGATTTCATCGTCGGCGAGGATGTGCTGCGCCAGCTGGTGATTCCGGTGCCGGGCACGACCTTCTCGCGCCAGCAGCTGGATGGCTCGGCCGAGCTGATGCAGAAGCTGCTGGCCAACTATGGCTACGCCTTCGCCAAGGTCACCCCGATTCCGGATGTGGACCGCGAGAAGCGGGTCGTCGGCGTGACCTTCTTCGTTGATCCGGGCAAGCGGGTCTACGTTCGGCGGATCAACTTCACCGGCAACGCCCGCACCCACGACGAGGTACTGCGCCGGGAAATGCGCCAGTTCGAGGGTGGCTGGTTCTCGCAAGCACTGGTCGATCGCTCGAAGATCCGTCTGCAGCGCACCGGCTTCTTCAAGGAAGTCGAGATCGAGACGCCGAAGGTCTCAGGTAGCGAGGATCAGGTCGATGTGATCGTCAAGGTCGAGGAGCGCCAGGCCGGTCAGTTCCAGTTCGCGCTCGGCTATTCCGGCTTCTACGGCGTGCAGGTCAATCTGGCGCTGACCCAGGAGAACTTCCTCGGCCGCGGCAACCGGGTCGGCTTCGCGATCAGCAACAGCACCTTCCAGAAGCGCCTCGACCTCAGCTATTTCGATCCGTACTGGACCGACGACGGCATCTCGCGCGGCTACAACCTGCGTTTCTCGTCCAGTGATTTCGGCGACACCAATCTCGCCGGCTATTCCAGCGATCGCGGTGAACTGTCGACGGTCTACAGCTTCCCGGTGTCGGAAACCGACCGGCTCAACGTCCAGATCGGCGTCGACCGCAACCGGATCGGCAACAACCGGACCTGCGTGTTCGAAAGCACCGATCCGGCCGTGCCGCCCAGTTGCTTCTTCAACCTGCCGCAGAACTATCTGGAGTTCCTCGAAGGCACGGACGGCAAGTTCGACTCGATCCGGGCGCAGATCGGTTACGCCCGCGATACCCGCAATCGCTTCCCCTTCCCGAATGCCGGTGCCTTCCAGCAGATTGGCGCCGAGATCACGTTGCCGGGCAGTGACCTGCAGTATTTCAAGCTCTCCGGCCAGTATCAGCAGTTCACGCCGCTGATCGGGCCGCTGGTGCTGATGACCAACGTCGAACTGGGGTACGGCGACGCCTATGCCGGCGATTTCAAGGATCGCGGGCTGCCGTTCTTCGAGAACTTCTACTCGGGCGGCGTCCGCTCGGTGCGTGGCTACCGCGACAACACACTGGGTCCGCGTACCGAATATGCCGGTCAGCTGCTGCCGATTGGTGGTGCGCTCAACGTGCTGGGCAATCTGGAGTTGCTGTTCCCGACGCCGTTTGCCAAGGACACCTTCGGCGTCCGTCTGGCCGCTTTCGTCGATGTCGGCAATGTCTTCAAGGACTGGGACGCCTTCCAGACCAGCGAGTTACGCTACTCGACCGGCCTGTCGCTGCAATGGCAGGCGCCGATCGGTCCGATCGTGATCAACATCGCGCGGCCGCTGAACAAGAAGGACGGGGACGAGACCGAATCGATCCAGTTCTCCTTCGGCGGCCAGTAAGCGGCGGAGGCCGGCGTGCAGCGGCGAGCGACCAGGACGGGCAGACCGGCCTCGGTGCGCCCGCTGCTCGCGCTGCTGTGGTTGTGCTTTTGCGCGATGCCGCTGTGGGCGGCCGACGGTCTGGCCTTCGTGCGGATGCAGCGCCTGCTCGACGAGGCGCCGCAGATGCAACAGGCCCGCGAGCGCATCGAGCAGGAGTTCGCCGAGCCGCGCAGCGAGCTGACCCAATTGGAAGCCAACATCGCCGCGCTGAAGGAGCGCGATCCGGCGCTGCTGTCGGCCGCGGAGTCCGCGGCGCTGAAGCGGCGGATCGAGGCCAGCGAACGCAAGCTGGCGCGCGATCGCGAGGGGCTGCGCAGCCGGCTCGCCGCCCGGCAGAACCAGCTGGTCGATGGCGTCGAGCGGGTGATCGGCGAAGTGCTCGGCGATCTGGCCCGCGAGCGCGGCGTCGATGTGGTGCTGTCGGCCGACGATGTCGTGCTGTACGGCAATCCACGGCTGGACCTCACCGATGAGGTTCTGACCCGCCTGCGGCGCGCCGCCGAGCCCCCCGCCGCACCCAACCGATGAGGCCCGTCATGACGACGTCGCTGACTTTGGGCGAGATAGCCCAGCAATTTGCTCTCTCGCTGGTTCTGACCGACCCGGCGGACGCCGCGCGGCCGATCACCGGCGTGGCCACGCTGGAAGCGGCAGGACTCGGGCAGATCAGCTTTTTCACCAACCCGCGCTACCGTCAGGCCTTCGAGCAGACCCGGGCCGCGGCAGTCGTGGTGGCTAGCGCGGACTCGGTCGCCTGTCCGGTGCCGGCGTTGGTCTCCCGGGAGCCTTACGCCGACTTCGCCCGGATTGCCGCGCTGTTCGAGCCCAGAGAGACGGTCGTGCCCGGCATCCACGCCAGCGCGGTGATCGATCCGACCGCCGAGGTCGACGCCAGCGCCAGCATTGGTCCGCACTGCACGGTCGGCCCACGCAGCCGGATCGGCGCCGGTGCGCAAATCGGCCCGGGCTGCGTGATCGGTGCGGATTGTGTGGTCGGCGAACGCTCGGTGCTGGTCGCGCGGGTCACGTTGGTGCTGCGCGTACGCCTCGGGCGACGCGTGCTGATCCACCCGGGGGCGGTGCTCGGCGCCGACGGCTTCGGTCTGGCACCGAGCGGCGGCCGTTGGATCAAGGTGCCGCAGCTCGGCGGCGTGGTGATCGGCGATGACTGCGAGATCGGTGCGAACAGCTGCATCGACCGCGGCGCGCTGGGTGACACCGTGCTGGAAGAAGACGTCCGCGTCGACAATCTGGTGCAGATCGCCCACAACTGCGAGATCGGCGCGCATTCGGCGCTGGCCGGCTGTGTCGGCATTGCCGGCAGCACCAAGCTCGGCCGCCACGTGATGGTGGCCGGCGCCAGCGGTATCGCCGGGCATCTGTCGATCCCGGACCGCACGGTGATCCAGGCGATGAGCATGGTCACTCACACGATCCACGAGCCGGGCGCCTACGCCTCCGGAAGCCCGCTGATGGACAACCGCAGCTGGAAGCGCAACATGGCGCGGCTGCGGCATCTGGACGAACTCTACAAACGCGTCGTGCAACTGGAGAAGCAGCTGGCTGCCACGACCGCGATCCCCACCGACGACGGAAGCCCGGACCGATGAGCACCCCGCTGACCCTGCCGCTGGACTCGCGCCAGATTGCCGCCCTGTTGCCGCACCGCTATCCCTTCCTGCTGGTCGATCGCGTGATCGGCTACGAGGATGGCAAGCGTCTGACCGCGATCAAGAACGTCACCGTCAACGAGCCCTTCTTCAATGGCCATTTCCCCGGCAATCCGGTGATGCCCGGCGTGCTGATCCTCGAAGCGCTGGCGCAGGCTTCGGGTCTGCTGGTGCAGCTGGCGGCGAAGGACCAGCCGGATGTCCGCCCGCTGTACTACCTCGTGAAGGTCGACAAGGCGCGCTTCTCGCGGATCGTCCGGCCCGGTGACCAGCTGGTGCTGGAGGTGGAGCGCAAGCGCACCATGCTGAAGATGGGCCAGTTCGTCTGCCGTGCGCTGGTCGATGGCGCGGAAGTGGCCTCGGCCGAAATGCTCTGCGCGGAGCGCGCGCCGTGAGCCGGATTCATCCCACCGCGGTCGTCGATCCGGCGGCGCGCCTCGCCGAGGATGTCGAGGTCGGTGCCTACGCCGTGATCGGTGCTGGCGTCGAGATCGGTGCCGGCACGGTCATCGGGCCGCATGCGGTGATCGAGGGACCGACCCGGATCGGTCGCGACAACCGCATCCATGCCCATGCCGCGGTCGGCGGCGCGCCGCAGGACAAGAAGTATCGCGACCAGCCGACCACGCTCGTGATCGGCGACGGCAACACGATCCGCGAGTTCGTCACCATCAATCGCGGCACCGTCGAGGGCGGCGGTGAAACGCGGATCGGCGACGACAACTGGATCATGGCCTACGTCCACATTGCCCACGACTGCATCGTCGGCAACCACACGATCTTCGCCAACAACGCCACGCTGGCCGGCCACGTGACCATCGAGGACTGGGTGATCCTCGGCGGCTTCAGCCTGATCCACCAGTTCTGCCGGATCGGGGCGCACGCCTTCACCTCGATGGGCAGCAAGATCAACTGCGACGTGCCGCCGTATGTGGTGGTCGGTGGCGAGTTCTCGGTGCCGAAGGGCATCAACGTCGAGGGCCTGAAGCGGCGCGGCTACACCAGCGCCGAGATCGGCGCGATCCGGCGGGCCTACAAGACGCTGTATCGCAGCGAGCTTTCCAACGAGGACGCCCGCGCGCGACTGGCCGAGCAGGCCGAGACCGAGCCGAAGCTGGCCTGCATGGTCGAGTTCATCGCCGCAAGCAGCCGCGGACTGCTGCGCTGAAAGATCGGCGCCTCGGCGCGCTCAGCGTCCCGCGGCGGGTGGGGTCGGAGCGGCTCCCTTCGCACGCGGCCCGCTGATGCCGGCCGCATCGAGGTCGGTCAGCAGCCGCTCGAACAGTCGCTCGCGCAGGGCCGGCACCTGACGTGGCGCGGTCCAGCAGCGCACCAGCAATTGCACGCCGGCGTCGGTCTGGCCGGTGACGACGACCTCGCTGGACGGCTCCGGGTAGACCTCGGCCTCGCCGCGCAGCCGTTCCAGCACCAGCGCCCGGGCGCGCTCGATGTCGGCGGCGGCGCCGATCGTCAGGCTCAATTCGCAGCGGCGCTGGTCGCTGGCGTTGTGGTTGACGATGATCTCCGCGCCCATCCGGTTGTTCGGGATGTACAGCCGCCGCTGATCCGGCGTGGTCAGCACGGTATGCAGCAGATCGAGGCTGGCGACGGTGCCGGCCTGGGTGCCGATCTCGATGTAGTCGCCAGCGCGGAAGGGCCGGCGGACGATCAGCATGACGCCCATCGCGATGTTCGACAGCGAATCGCGCAGGGCGAGGCCGATGGCGAGGCCGGCGGCGCCGAGTGCGGCCAGTACCGAGGCGGTCGGCACGCCGACCGCATCCAGCGCGGCCACGGCGACCACGATCAGGATCGCGACGCGTACCAGCGGCCGGAGAAAATCCTTCAGGATCGGATCGAGCTGGGTCCGCGCCAGCAGGCGCTCCAGCGCCGAGCGGCCCAGCGACAGGCCAAGCCCGCCGATCAGCAGCACGCCGACCAGCCGGCTCAGCGCATGGAAGCCCTCCCAGGCGACCAACTGGTGCCAGAGCGTGGACAGCAGTTCCATGATCAGCCCATCAGGATCCGGTTGCGGCCCTGGTCCTTGGCCTTGTACAGCGCGACGTCGGCGCGGCTCAGCGCCTCATCGAAGCTCATGCCGGCGGTCATCACGATCACGCCGCCACTGATCGTCACCGGCTTGCCGTCCTTCAGCCAGCGCTGGCTGCCGATCAGCTCGCGCAGCCGGTTGGCGCGGTGCTCGGCCTGGGTGGCGTGGCAGTCCGGCCACATCAGCAGAAACTCCTCGCCGCCCCAGCGCGCCGCGGCCTCATCGGCGTTCAACTCGGCCTTGATCGCCCGGGAAACCGCCTTCAGCACCTCATCGCCGGTTTCGTGACCGTAGGTGTCGTTGACCCGCTTGAAGTAGTCGATGTCGAGCAGGAAGAAGGCGCAGACCCGCGATTGCGGGATCAGCCGCTTCAGGATGTGATCGACCAGTTCCAGCATCGCCCGCCGATTCAGCAGCCGGGTCAGCGTGTCGGTGGCGGCGGCCTCCGCCAGCGAGGCTTCGAGCTGGCAGCGCTGCTCGATTTCCTTGCGCAGCATGGTGTTGAGCTTGTCCAGCTCCTGGCTGCGTTCGCGGATGTTGAGTTCCAGCCGCTGCTGCGCCGAGCGGGTCTGCTTCAGCGACTCTTCCAGCTCGCCGCGCGAGCGCTGCAGATGCTCGGCCATCCGGTTGAAGGCGTTGGCCAGTTCCTCGAACTCGTCGCCGGAGTGGATCGCCACCCGATCGCCGAAACGCCCCTCGGCGATGTTCCGGCAGGCCTGCGCCATCCGTTGCAGCACGCCGTGGGCAAAGCGTCCCATCGAATGGCCCAGCAGCAGCGACAGCGCGACGGTGAACAGGAAGCTCAGCAGCGCCAGTCGGGTGATCTCGGCGAGGCGCTCGTCGACGTTCGCGGAGTTGGCCTCGGCGCGGAGCAGATGCCGGTCGTCGGGAAGCATGATGCGGAGACCGCCGCTCTCGGTATAGGGATCGCCGGGGGCCAGCGCCAGCGGCGGACCGACATCGAGCACCACGCGCAGGTCGCTGTTCTCGCGGCGCAGTAGCGTCAGCCGCCGCAGTTCCGGGTCGGCGCGCAGCATCGCCAGCAGCCGCTCGCGCAGCGCCTGATGGGCCGGCGTGCCGATGTCCTGCCGGCCCTGCACCAGCAGCGCCTCGGCTGGATCGAGCGCCGCCGCCGCGATCGCGAGCGTGGCGTTGCGCTGCCGCTGGTGGGCGTCGAGGATCTCGCCGCGGGCGGCAAACAGGAGCCACGCGCCCACGACGAGCGAGGCCAGCAGACCGGTCAGCAGGTGGCTGTGGAACAGCCGCTGGCTGATGGTCAGATTGGATTTGCCGTGAATCTCGGTGGTGATTGCAGGCTCACTCATGGCCGGATGTTAGCCGCGCGCTATCGGCCGCGTGAGGCTTCGTCGGGCGTGTGCAGCTGTTTACACGCGGCGTGGTGCCGCAGGCGGCCACGGCGGGCTTCGATCGCGCAACCCGAGGGTGCTGGAGGAATTCGCGGTCGATATCGGACCGGCTTTCGGAGGTCGAAAAACAGTTGCGGCCGACGGCGAGGCCGTCGGCCGCAGTCCCCGAACCGCCGAGGGAGGGTAGCGGTGCGGGGAAAGGGTGAATCTATTTCAGGCGGCGCGCTTGCCGGTCGGCTTGGCGCCGACTTCCTGCGCCACCGTCTCGGCGCCGGACTTGGCGGCAGCGCTCAGCGACTCGCCGGCCTTGCTGGCGACATGGAGCAGATCCTTCATCGCCACCTGGGTCAGCTCACCGCTCTGCTTGACGAAGGTCACGCTCTTCGGCAGCACTTCGCGGAAGCCCTCGGCGTCGCGGACCTGGCCCAGTTCATTGGCGAACGCCGTCAGGTTCGACAGGTGCTGGTCCAGATGCTTGAGCTGCAGGTCGACGGTCTTCTCGAAGCTCTCGACCAGGATGTGGTTGGTCTTGACCAGGTTCTGCGCCAGCTGGCGGGTCAGATTCAGGGTCTGGGTATGGATCTGCTCGAACATGGTCTTGCCCCTGGTTGGATGGTGCGTTGCAGCATAATCCGGATTATGCTGCACTGCAACATAACTCCGCCAGACAGGTTCAGGGCGTCCTAACGAGCTCGGCCGGATAGCGCGCGCCTGCGGTGCAGGTCTCATGCACGACGACGTGGCTGAGTTCGGGCAGTACCGCCCGGGTCTGGTCGTACAGCCAGCGCGCCAGCACCTCGCTGGTCGGGTTCTCCAGGCCGGGAATCTCGTTGAGATAGTGATGATCCAGGCGGTCGTAGATCGGCTGGAACCGGCGCTTGACCTCGCCGAAATCGCGGACCCAGCCGGTGACCGGGTCCAGTTCGCCGACCAGATGCAGCTCGATCCGGAAGGAGTGACCGTGCAGCCGCGAGCACTTGTGCTCGGGCGGCAGGTTCGGCAGCCGATGCGCGGCTTCGACGGTGAATACCTTGAAAATCTGGACCATGCGCGCCTCCTGACGGGGCCGCAGTCTGCCGCAGCAGTGGCCGATGCGGCCAGCTGCTGCTGTACGCCGCTCAGTCCGGGCGGGCGTGCAGCCGTTCGAGGTACCGGGCGACCAGATCGACTTCGAGGTTGACCGGGTCGCCGACGCCGAGCGCGCCGAAGGTGGTGACCGCGACGGTGTGCGGAATCAGCATCACGCCGAAGCCCTCGGCATCCACGCTGTTGACCGTCAGTGACACGCCCTCGACCGCGATCGAGCCTTTGGCGGCGATGTAGCGGTGCAGGGCGGTCGGGACATCGAACAGCCAGCGCTGGCCGCGCGCCTCGGCGGTGATGCTGCGGACCCGGCCGACCGCGTCGACGTGGCCGCTGACCAGATGGCCGCCGAGCCGGTCCGACCAGCGCAGCGCCCGCTCGAGATTGACCCGGTGGCCGGGTGCCAGTCGACCCAGCGTGGTGCAGGCCAGCGTCTCGGTCGAGACGTCGAAGCCGAAATCGGCGCCGTCGATGGCGATCACCGTCAGGCAGGCGCCGTTGACCGCCAGGCTGTCGCCGAGCTTCAGGCCCTCGGCGACTGCTGCCGGCAGCGACAGCGTCAGCCGCAGGTCGCCGCCGGTCGGCGTCATGGTCAGCACCTGTCCCAGCCCTTCGACCAATCCGGTGAACATGTCGTGATTCCTCCTGCGGGTATCCGCGTCCGGCCGAAGCGTAGCGGCAGGCGTTGCGCGGCTGGCGTCAAGGCCACGCCGTTCCTGCTTTGCAGCATAATCGACGGTTCGGCGCTGCTGTCCCGTGTGCCGATTGCCGATCAATCACTTGTACGGGATTCCTGAGGCATTTTCTGACGTGGCGACCCGAGCTGCCCCCCGTCCGACTCCGCGCGGACCGACCCCGAAACCCGTGCCTGCGAAGCCCGCCGCACCCGGCCCGCTGCCGTTGCTGCTGCGCGATGCGGCCGTGTTCGTCTGTGCACTGGCCGGGGTGTATCTGCTGATCGCACTGATCAGCTACGACCCGCGTGACGCCGGCTGGTCGACCACTGGCAGCGGCGATCTGGCCGCCCGGAATCTGGCCGGCGTGGTCGGTGCCTGGCTGGCGGACTTCTGTCTGTCGCTGCTGGGTTACATGGCCTATCCGCTGCCCTTCCTGTCGATGGCCTGGACCGGGCGCTGGGCGCGGGCGCTGCATCGCCGGGGCCAGCCGGCCGCACCGCCGGGGCGCGGCGCGGCCCCTCCGGCGCCGTCGCTGGATGCGCCGTGGGTTCGCGGTCTGGGGGCGCTGCTGTTTCTGCTGGCGGGTGCGGTGTTCTGTCAGTTGCTGCTGGAGGCCGCGCCGAGCCTGCTGCCCGGCAGCGCCGGCGGCATCCTCGGTGCGCTGACCGCCAAGCTGCTGCTGCCCTACATCGGCGCGCTGATCACCCTCGGCTTTTCGCTGGCGGTGGCGCTGGCCGGACTGACGCTGGCGACCGGGCTGTCATGGCTCCAGGTGTTTGACCGGGTCGGTGCGTTGACCCTGCTGCTGTTCGGCTGGGCGCAGCGGGCGGGTTCCGGCGGATGGCGCGCAGTCGTGCAGACCGGCGACTGGCTGGCGCGAATGCTGAAGACCCGCGCGGCCCGCCGCGCCGAGAATCGTCAGCGTGCCGAAGCGGCGCTGCTGGTGCAGGCGCAGGAGCGCCAGCGTGTCGCCCCGGTGGCCGCGGCTCCGATCGCACCGGTCCCCGTACCGGCGGCGCCCGCGCCGGTCAAGCCGGTGCCGCTGCGGCCTGGGCCCGTCGCACCGATCGCGCCCTCGCCGATGTCGACTGCGTCGCCCGTCGAGGCGCCGATCCCGCGTCCGGCAACGCCGACCCTGATCGAGCCGGTGCTGCGAATGCCGGAGCCCGCGCCGCTGATGCCGACTGCCGGCGCCACGCCGCAGCGCCGCGAGCCGACCCTGCCGCCGCTGGAGCCGTTGCCGCCCGAGCCTGCCGTTCCGGCGCTCGCCCCGGCTCCGTTGCCGCCGCGTCCGGCGCCGGTGCCGACCGTGGAGCATCCGACGCCACCACCGCCATCACCGCCGCCGTCGGTGCGCGCGATGCCGATGGACGCGCCGATGCTGCTCGATACCGCGATCGATCCGGTGGTTCCGTTGCCACCGGTCGCCCCGTTTCCGGTCGCGGCGGTCCATCTCCCGCCGGCGCCGCGCCCGGTTGCGCCGGCCATGCCGCCGCCCGCCGCGGCGCCGCGCCCGCTGCCGCTCTCCGATTCCCCGCCGATCGCTCCCGGTCCGCAGCCGATCCAGCTCAGCGAGCGCGCCGTTCGCGAGGCGCAATCCCTGCCGCCCCGCGATCCCGGCGAATCCCTGCTGCCGCCCTTGGCGCTGCTTGACGAGCCGCGGCCGACCGGTCACGGCTACACCGACGCGATGCTGGAAACGCTGTCGCGCCAGGTCGAGGAGAAGCTCCGCGACTTCCGGATCGAAGTGAAGGTGGTCGGCGTCTATCCGGGCCCGGTCATCACCCGCTTCGAGCTGCAACTGGCGCCCGGCATCCGCGCCAGCCAGATTTCCTCGCTGGACAACGACATCGCCCGCGGCCTGTCGGTGGTCAGCGTGCGCGTGGTCGAGGTCATCCCCGGCAAGAGCGTGGTCGGCCTGGAAATCCCCAACGCCCGCCGCGAAATCGTCGTGCTGAAGGAAATCGTCGGCTCGCGCGAATACGAGGCCTCGAAGAGCCCGCTGACGCTGGCGCTCGGCAAGGACATCGGCGGTCGCCCGGTGGTTGCCGACATCGGCCGGATGCCGCACCTGCTGGTCGCCGGCACGACCGGCTCCGGCAAGTCGGTCGCGCTCAACGCGATGATCCTGTCGCTGCTCTACAAGGCCACCGCCGAAGACGTGCGGATGATCATGATCGACCCGAAGATGCTGGAGCTCTCGATGTACGAGGGCATCCCGCACCTGCTGGCGCCGGTCGTCACCGACATGAAGCAGGCCGCCAACGCGCTGCGCTGGTGCGTGGCCGAGATGGAACGCCGCTACCGGCTGATGGCCGCGGTCGGGGTGCGCAATCTCGCCGGCTACAACCGCACCGTCCGCGAGCACATCGAGGCCGGTCGGCCGCTGCTGGATCCGCTGTTCGACCCGACCAAGGTGCTGGAATTCGAGTCGCCGCAGCCGCTCGAACCGATGCCCTATCTGGTCGTGATCATCGACGAATTCGCCGATATGATGATGGTGGTCGGCAAGAAGGTCGAAGAGCTGATCGCCCGACTCGCGCAGAAGGCGCGGGCCTCCGGCATCCACCTGATCCTCGCCACACAGCGGCCGACGGTGGACGTGATCACCGGCCTGATCAAGTCCAACGTGCCCGGCCGCATCGCCTTCCAGGTGTCGAGCAAGACCGACTCGCGCACCATCATCGACAAGAACGGCGCCGAAACCCTGCTGGGTCACGGCGACATGCTGTTCATGGCGCAGGGCTCCAGCATCCCCGAACGCGCCCACGGCGCCTTCGTCGATGACCACGAGGTCAGTCAGGTCGTGCACTGGCTGAAGGAGCACACCGAGCGGCCGGTCTACATCGACGCGATCCTCGACGAGCGTCAGGAGCTGGCCGACGGCCGCGTGGTCGGCGAAACCGGCCTGCCGGAGGAGCCGCGCGGCGAGGGCAGTGACGCGCTCTACGACATGGCGGTGCGCGTCGTCACCGAGTCACGGCGGGCGTCGATCAGTCTGGTCCAGCGCCAGTTGCGCATTGGCTACAACCGCGCCGCCCGCCTGGTCGAGGAAATGGAGCAGGCCGGCATCGTGTCGGCGCCGAACCACCAGGGCAATCGCGAGGTGCTGGCCCCGCCGCCGCCATCGGGCTGAGCGCTAGGGCTCGTGCGGCTGCGGACGCAGGTTCGCAACGAAGGCTTCCACGAAGCGCGCCTGTGCTTCGGTCTGCACAAAGCGCGGGTCCAGTTGCCGCAACTGCAGCACCGCACGCGCCGCATCGTGGTCTTCCAGCAGGGCCATCAGGCAGGCACAGATCAGTCCCGTACGCCCCAGGCCTGCTTTGCAGTGGACGGCCAGGGTGGCGGCAGTACCGGCGCCAGTGGCAATCAAATGATGGAGAAAGTCTGCGGTTTCGGTCACGGATGCCGGCGTGCCCATGTCCGGTATCGGGAAATGGGTCAATTGCAGACCCGGAGGAAGCAGGTCCGTGTCATACGGGACCTTCTCCTCCAGACACAGCAGATGCCGGGCGCCGTGCCGATGGAGCAATGCCAGATCTTCGGCGGTATCCGCCAGAATCCCGGGTCGGGCAACGGCAATCAGACGTTGCGGCAGCACCCAGTGAAAACCGGTCGGGTATCGGCGCGCGATTGCCAGCGGCGCCATGACCGGATTCTTTCCGCAATCACTGATCTCGGTCACCTTGGGATCAAAGTCGGGCGGCTTGATCGCGAGTGTGGCTGTGGCACAGTTCCGATAGCGCTGCTGATCGCGCTGATCGTGTGTCGCCATCAATACGATGCGGTCTCGCGCGGCAGCCTGGAGAATATCCCGCAGCCGTTGAGCGGCGGTTTCCTCCAGATCGACCGTGGTCTCGTCCAGTAACAGGACCTGAGGATCACCCAGAAGGGCGATGCAGAGGCTCAGTTCACGGCGCGTACCGACATCCAGCAGGCTGACCGGGGTTTGCCAGTCGGTCATGATGCGCTCCGAACCGAAAAACGTCAGGCTTTGCAGAATCAACTCGCGTTGTTCCGCCGGGGTGAGTTTCTCCCGGTCGCGCAATGCCGCGGACAGCGTTTGCCCGACACTGGACACGAAAAATCCCAGTGCCTGCTGGACCAGGACCACCCGCGAACCATGCAGGGGTCGGTCATCGAGGGTGGCGGATCCCCAGATGCGCATCGACGGCAGGCGCTTGTGCCAACCGGCCAGTGCCTTCAATAAGGTGGACTTGCCACTGCCGCTGGCACCGTAGAGCAGGTTCACTCCGCCGGAGGCGAATTGACAGCTGAGTTCGCCATGCACTACTTTGGTGTCGTAGGCGACGCCGAAGCGGCGCAGCACCATTTTCATGGGAGCAGCCTATGAATCGGACGGCAGTGCTGCTGCGTCCATGGCTCTGAGTGTCAGCAAGCGCAAACAGGTCAGCATTTCGCTGCGGCTGCGCGGGTCTGCGCCTTGTACCGCCAAGATGCGCAGATTTCCGCGGCTTTTCTCGCGGCGGAACTCCGCCAGAGACGGCCCACTCAGGCTCATCCGGTTGAGTGCGATGACGACCTGCAATGGACGTTCCGAGGTGGCCAGCAAATCCAGCCATTGCCGGCAGGTTTCCAGCGCGTTCGGCGCGGAAACGTTGACCAGCAGAACCGCACCCAGCGCACCGCTGATCAGATTGTCGGCCACGAAGCGAAAGCGGTCCTGACCCGGGGTTCCATAGAGAAACAATGGCGTATCGCCGATCTGCAGGACCGTGAAGTCGAATCCGACTGTAGTGGTCAGCTTGCCTTCGACGTGTATCTCCTCACTGAGGGGTACGTCCATGGACATGATCGACTGCTCGGAGAGCGTGCTGATCGCCGTGGTTTTTCCGGCCCCGACCTCGCCGACAAAAACGAAACGTGCTTGTTCGGACAAGGGGTCCATGAGCATCACCATCCCATGGCCCGGCTGATCCCGAGAAAGTGCGCAATCCGCCGCAAACCATGCAAGGGCATTGGCGCCGCGGCGACGGGTTGCGGCGAGAATGACTGATCCAGCGGGGCCGAGTCCTTCCGCAGATCGAAGTCGGCTATCAATCCGCTGGTGGCCAGGGCCATGACCAATGCGTCCACGAGGCGCGACGGGCACCCGGTCAATGCGCTGACTTCGCTCAAGCTGCGCTGCTCCTCGATGGCCAGCAGTGCATGCAGCAAGCGTGGCTGACCGGAAACGGCAGCAACATCCGGAAAGGCGGACAGCCGCAGCCGCAATTGGCTCGGAAAGACCGGTGTCTGCTCCCGCCAGCGCAACATCGCATGGAACATCCAGTGTTCGAGTGAGCTGACTATTGCCGGCGGTCGATCCGGTGCATCTGCCACCTCCACCCAGTCGGAACTGGGCAATTCGCCCACCACGTCTCCGGATCGTTGTTCACTACCGACCCAGCCGTGACGCGGCTGTACGACCAGCAAGCCCGCCTGCGGATGACGCCACGCGATGCCCCGGATCCTGGTGCGCGCGTCAAGCTGCGACCGCGCGATCTCGGGCAAGAGTCCGCCCATCCGCAGCAGGTGCTGAAATGGGTTCGGCAGTTCGGTGGCCAGTGCCAGCGCAAGCCTCAGTTCCTGACACAGCGCTGCGAAGCTGAAGGCGCTGTCATCCTCGGGGGCCGAAACGACCCGGATCAGGGCAGCGGATGCACTGGTGCGTGCCCGCTCGGCTTGTACCCCGTGTCCCACGACAACCACCCGAAACTGGAGTCTGCCCAGCCAGGGTTGAATCGTCCAGGCGGCACCGAAACATTGCTTTACTGCCTGTGCCAACCGCGGAATCTGACCGATGGAGAGTCCGGCATAGGTGATCGAACGCTCTGCGGAGTCAGACATCGCTGTTGCGGTTTTCGACAGAGAAAGTGTAGAGCAGATCGATCCAGTAACTGGCTTGGGTCAGATCTTCCGGCAAGTTGTCGATTTCCAGTCCGTAGGACTGCGCGCGGCGTTCGAACTGGGTGTCGCTCAACAACTTCATCGACCATTCGGGCCACAGTCGATAATCGATTTCGGCATCGAGCAGCACCGTGCAGGCTTCGTGTCGGGAATCCTTCTCGATTCGCGAAAGCAGAGATCGAACCGCGTCGTCGGGGCCTTCGAGGACCTGCATGAAGCGTTGCTTGGTTGCCACCAGCGCGCCGGTAATACCCGCCGATTCGTTGTGTTTTTCTGCAACCCGGCGGATGTTGATGGCGTGCTGCATGGCCATCCCGCGGGAACGACTTGCATAGATCAGGCGAATCAGTGGCTTCATGACGACCTCACGCGCGCTCGATCAATTGCTCCAGTAAAGCAGAGAGGTCGGGAGACAAGCGTCTGGTGTGGCTGATCAGCATGCCGAGATTGAGATTGCTGTCGGCAGCGGCACACAGAACGAACCGACCCTCGAAGGCGATACGTGAAAAACAGGCGGTGCCGGTGTCAAACATCACGATGCACTCGTTGGGTCGGCCGCCCTGGAGTTCTTTGGTGGCCGCTGCGGCCATCGACAGCAAGGTGGAGGACAGGGCCGCGAGGCGGCCCTCGTCCAGGTCCAGCCGGTTGGTCGCGGCAATTCGGCGCCCGTCGGCGGTTCCCAGCACCAATGCGTACATGGCCGGCTGCTCGTCAAGCACAGCCTTCAGCCTTTCGCGGAGCTGTTCGATGATGGCCGGAACCAATCGGACGCGGATGCCGCTCATGGCCTTTAAATCGCAGCTTCCAGCGATGGCATTGACAGTCTGGCCTTCGACAGAACCATGCCGATGTTCGCGGAGTTGCGACAAACGAACACGGCGACTTGCGAGCGCTTCTTCTTCATTCGAATGAAGACGTGGATCAGGTTGCTGCTGTTGACGATGATTTCCTGGAAATAGCGCTCGTCGCTGGTAACGCCACGCATTTTCTTGAAGCTGTTCTCAATGGCCGTGACGTTCGGTCCCTGGAACAGATCACCAGTGGCGGCGGCAACCAGGTCGAGCACTTCGGACGGATGCGAGTCGACGGTCTTGACGTCGAGCAGCAGGCCGGAGTCGACATCGACAACGCCGACGGCAACACATTCGGGGACGCTGCTCTGTGCATCAACCATTGCTTTGCTGGCCATGATGTTCGGTTTCCTTGTGTGCGGATTATTGAACAGACACAACATGACGCCGGCGGCGAACGTTGCTGCTTGGCGATTTTCCAGGCTGATTTGTCTGTCGAAGTCAGGTGATGACTGCACCTGACGTCAAGGCGCACTATGGATGTGTTCGCGGCTGCAGGGAAGCACGGTTCCCGGGCTTTTTCAAAGCGTCACAGTGGCGGCCTGAACGTTGAGGCCGCGGGTGTCTGGAACGTAAAGAATCTAAAACTCGCAAAATTCTTACTTGACGCCCTTGCGGGTGAAGAAGGGCGTATAGGCCTTGTCGTCGACCAGAATGTGATGCTTCAGCCAGTCGACCAGGAAATCCAGCACTTCCTTGGCGAGGCGATCGTCGCCAGCCTCGAATCGCTTGACGAAGTATTTCAGTTGGGTCTCGAAATTGCGGTGCGAATGCTCGTGCTCGTCGGTGTGGTCGTAGCCGTGCAGCTTGAACAGTCGCTCTTCGTAGGCGAAGTGGATCTTGGTGTAGTCGGCCATGCCCTTCAGGGCTTGTCCGAGCGCGGCCTTGAGGGTTTTGCCGAGCGCGCTGTCGTCCTTCGGGAGGGCGATGTTGGTGGCCAACAGGTTGATGTAGGCCAGCAGCACGCGATGCTGGGCGTCGATCGAGGGGATGCCGACCGACAGTGCCGGTACCCAGGAGATGCGTGGCGTGATCCGATCGCGAGGGCTCGGTGCCAGCGCAGCCCAGGCGGCGAGCCGTTTCGAGGCTTCCTCCGCATCGGTCAGCGTGTCGTTCCACACCACGTCGGTGCTGCTGGTTTCCATGCGCTTACGCCTCGTTCCGCTTGTGCTGTTTGAGCAGGGTCAGCCTAGACCCGCCGCGGCGCGGCAACGGCTTGCGCGACAAAGCGCCGCAGCGACTTTCGTCACAGTTTGGACGATTCGTAACGAATGCCTTTCATGAACACGCCGATCCCGCCACCATCGGCCACTTTCCGCGACCGGAGCCCACCATGTCCTTCCAGAACCTGCTGATCGAAGACCGCGGCGCGATCCGCGCCATCACCCTGAACCGCCCGGACAAGCTCAACGCGCTGAACCAGGCGACGATCCGCGAGCTGCACGAGGCCTTCCTCGCGATCCGGACCGATGCCAGCGTGCGCGTGGTCACCGTGACCGGCGCCGGCGCCAAGGCCTTCATTGCCGGCGCGGACATCAGCGAGCTGGCCCAGGCCAGCGCGGTCGAAGCGCGCGAGTTCTCGCTGGCCGGCCAGCGGATGATGCGCACCGTCGAGACCTTGGGTAAGCCGGTGATCGCCGCGATCAACGGCTTCGCGCTGGGCGGCGGGCTGGAGTTTGCGATGTGCTGCCATCTGCGGATCGCCGCGGACACCGCGAAGATCGGCCAGCCGGAGATCAATCTGGGCCTGCTGCCCGGCTTCGGCGGCACGCAGCGCCTGCTGCGGCTGACCAGCCGCGCCGCCGCGCTGGAGCTGTGCCTGACCGGCGCGCCGATCAGCGCCGCCCGCGGCGCCGAACTCGGCATCCTCAATCGGGTGGTCCCGGCGGCCGAACTAGCGGCCACGGTCGATGCGCTGGCGACCCAGCTGGCGGCCTCGGCGCCATTGGCGCTGCGCGGGATCCTCGATGCCATCGTGATCGCCGGCGAATGCGCACTCGATCCGGCACTGGAGTTCGAGAGCAACGCCTTCGCGGTCTGCGCCGCCACCGAGGACATGCGCGAGGGCACCCGCGCCTTCCTCGAGAAGCGCAAGCCGGTCTTCGTCGGCCGCTGATCGGGGACGAAGCAACACTTGAGCACGTTCCCCCATCTGGCGTCACTGCGAGCGCAGCGAAGCAGTCTCTGGTACCTCAGGGCTTCTGTGCTGGCCGAGATCGCTTCCCGCCGCGCTGCGCTCGCAGTCGCGATGACGAGTCTGGGGGCGCGCGGTATTGAGCAAGCATCCGTTGCTTCGCACCCTGCTGAGCCGACGTCCGTGCAGGCTCGGCACGGCCCGCGCTACGGTGCGGGCCTTTCCATGACTGGGATATCGCCATGATCCGTGTCGTGTTCAACCAGAAGGGCGGGGTCGGCAAGAGCACGATCTGCGTCAATCTCGCGGCGGTTGCCGCCGAACAGGGCCGCCGGGTGCTGGTCGTCGACCTCGACCCGCAGGCCAATGCTACGGCCTACCTGCTCGGTGCCGATGCCGACGATGACGCCGCCGGCCCGTCGGTCGCCGATTACTTCGAGGAAACGCTGGCGATTCGGTTGCGCCACAAGCCGGCCCGCGACTTCGTGCGCTACACGCCGTTCCCGAACCTGCAGCTGATTGCCGGCAGCCCGCGGCTGTCCGAGCTGCAATCCAAGCTCGAAGCCAAGTTCAAGATCTACAAGCTGAAAGAGGCGCTGGCGACGCTGGACTACGACGAGGTCTGGATCGACACGCCGCCGGCGCTGGGCTTCTACACGCTGTCCGCGCTGATCGCCGCCGAGCGCTGCCTCGTGCCCTTCGACTGCGACGACTTCGCCCGCCAGGCGCTGTACCGGCTGCTCGGCGCGGTCGACGAGATCCGCGAGGACCACAACCGCGCGCTGGCCATCGAGGGCATCGTCGTCAACCAGTTCACCCCGCGCAGCAAGCTGCCGCAGCGGGTGATGGACGAGCTGAAGGCCGAGGGCCTGCCGGTCCTCGATCAGACGCTCAGCAGCTCGGTGCGCATCAAGGAAAGCCACGAGGCCGCCCGCCCGATGGTGCATTTCGACCCGAAGCATCGTCTCACCCAGCAATATCAGGCGCTCTACGCGGCGCTGTCCGGAGCCCCTGCATGAGCGAGCGTCGTCGTGTCCTGACCGGCATCAAGCCCACCGGCGCCCCGCACCTCGGCAATTACGTCGGCGCGATTCGCCCGGCGATCGCCCGCAGCCGCGATCCGGCGGTGGATTCGTACTTCTTTCTGGCCGACTACCACGCGCTGATCGGCGGCACCGACCCGGCCGCGGTGCAGCGCTCGACGCTGGAGATCGCCGCCAGCTGGCTGGCGCTCGGGCTGGATCCGGCGCGGACCTGGTTCTACCGGCAGAGCGACCTGCCGGAGATTCCGGAGCTGACGTGGCTGCTGACCTGTCTGACCAGCAAGGGCCAGCTCAATCGCGCCCACGCCTATAAGGCCAAGGTCGATGCGAACCTCGCCCGCAATGAGGAGCCGGACGCCGGCGTGGACATGGGCTTGTTCATGTACCCGGTGCTGATGGCCGCGGACATCCTGATCTTCAACGCCCACGAGGTGCCGGTCGGCCGCGACCAGGTCCAGCACATCGAGATCGCCCGCGACCTCGCGGTGCGCTTCAACCTGCACTACGGCACGCCGGAGTCGCCGCACTTCACGTTGCCGGAAGCGCGCGTCGAGGCCGACACCGCGGTGCTGCCCGGCCTCGACGGCCGCAAGATGAGCAAGAGCTACCACAACACCATTCCGCTCTGGCTGTCGCCGAAGGCGCTGCGCGAGGCGATCGCCGGCATCGTCACCAACGCGCTGCCGCCCGGCGCGCCGAAGGACGCCGACAGCGCGCACCTATTCCAGATCCACGCCGCCTTTCTGGATGAGGCCGGCCGCGCCAGCCTGCGCGCCGACTACGCCGCCGGCATCGCCTGGGGCGAGGCCAAGCAGCGCTGCTTCGAGGCGATCGACGCCGAGCTGGCGCCGGCCCGCGCCCGCTACGAGCAGCTGATGGCGAATCCGGCCGAGGTCGAGGCGATCCTGCTCGACGGCGGCCGCCGCGCCCGCGAGGCGGCGGTGCCCTTCCTGGCGCGGCTGCGTCGGGCCGTGGGTTTGCGGCCGGTCGACCAGTTGGCGGCCCCGGTCGCCGCTGCTCCGGCACCGCGCGACGGTGCGTCCACCCGCGCCCGCCGCAAACAGGGCCGCACCGCCCGACTGGTGCGCTACGAGCGCGGCGGCGTGCACGGTTTCCGGCTGCTCTCCGCCGAGGGGCCGGTGCTACTCGACGGCGGCGGCTTTGCCGACGCGGCGGCGCTGGATGCCGCGATCGCGTCGCTACCCACCGCGCGGGTCGATGGCGAGCGGCTGCTGGCGGTCGACGGTGCGTTGCTTGCCACGTTCAGCGCGGCAGGGCTCGCGGCGGACTGGGCGGCGGCGCTGGCCGAGGCGCTGGAGGCGGGTTGATCGTCACGGGCTGGCTGGATGGCCGCCGATCGCGGCTCCTTCGGTCCGTCGTCCTCCTGCTCCTGCTCGCCGGCTGCAGCCCGAACCCGCCGCCGGTCCCCTACGACCACGCCGCCTACGTCTGGCAGCGCCGGTGGAACGCCGATCTGGTCGAGGCGCTGGCGGCATCAACGGCGTCGCTGCCCGAGCTGCGGGTGTTGGCGATGGAGCGCGATCCGGGCGGGCGCTGGGTGGACGCGGCGCCGGATCTGGCGGCGCTGGCGGCGGATGGTCGGCCGGTGGTGCTGGTGGTGCGCATCGACGGATTCCGTCCGCCCGCGGTCGCCGAGGCCGCGGCGATCTCGGAGCGACTGCGCGAACGGGCGGCGGTGTGGCAGGCGGCCAGGGTGCGGCTCGCGGGCCTCGAACTCGACCACGATTGCGCCCGCGCCCGGTTGCCCGAGTACGTCCGCCTGCTGGACGCGCTGAAACCCGCGTTGCCGGCGCTGCCGCTGTCGATCACCGCGCTGCCGGACTGGACCGGCGCGCCGGGCTGGGCTGAGCTGCTGGCCCGCGTCGACCATGCGGTGCTGCAGGTGCATGCGGTCGATCGCCCGGAACGCGGCATTTTCGAGGCCGAGCGCGCCGAGGCGCAGGCTCGCGCCTTCGCGGCGCAGGCCGGCGGTCGGCCGTGGCGGCTGGCGCTGCCGGCCTATGGCCTCGCGCTGCGCACCGAGCGCGACGGGCGGGTGACCGGCATCGAGGCCGAGCGGCCGCGCGGGGCGAGTCCCGCTCGCGGCTGGCAGGAATGGCGCGCCGACCCGGTCGACGTGGCGGGCTTGCTCTCGCGCCTTGAGGCCGAGCCGCCGGCTGGTCTCAGCGGCATCCTGTGGTTCCGGCTGCCGCGCGCCGGCGATCGGCGGGCGTGGTCGTGGACCACGCTGGAGGCGGTCATCACCGGCCAGCCGCTCACCGCGCACTTCGAGGTCGGCAGCGCGCCGAATCCGGCCGGCGCGATCGATCTGTGGATCGCCAACCGCGGCACGCTGGACGCCGAGCCGCCGGCGGTCCGCATCGACGGGGACTGCGCCTTCGGCGATGCCCGGCCGCCGTGGCGGCGCGAGGGGGCGGGTGCGCAGCATTTCGTGGCCGAGCGTGGTCACCTGGTGCGCGCCGGCAGTCATCAGCCGATCGGCTGGCTGCGCTGCGAGGGTCAACCGGTGTTGCGCCTGGAGTAGGTCACCGGAGCGCACGACTCGCGAGCGTGTCCGATCCAGCCGATGCTCGTGCCGCTCGCGACTCGAGCGCGCACTTGCAGCGTGAGCTTCACGCCCCCATCACCGTCGTCCCCAAGATCGGAGCGTGACGATGCGCAAGTTGTGGGCGGTATTGCTGGGCTGTGCTGCGGCGCTGCCGCTGTGGGCCGGTTGCCTGAGCGCCAAGGCCATCGACCCGCCGCTGCGCACAGCGCCGCTGGTGGTGTTCGGCGAGCTGCACGGCACCCGCGAGCTGCCGGCGCTGGTCGGCGATTACCTGTGTTTCCGCGCCGATCAGGGCGAACCGATGACGCTGGCGCTGGAGCTGCCGCAGGAGGAGCAGGCGCTGCTCGATGCCGCGGTGGCGCAGGCCGAAGACCAGCGCGCGCTGGTCGAGGGCCGCTTCTGGTCGCGCGAGCGGCAGGACGGGCGCAGCAGCAAGGCCATGCTGGCCCTGTTGGAGCGGGTGCGGGAGTTGCGCGAGGCCGGCGCGACCATCGAGGTGCTGGCCTTGGATCCGGGCGGTCGCGGCAGCGAACGTGACGCCGGCATGGCCGAACGCCTGCGCGCGCATCGGGCCGAGCGGCCCGATCAGGCCATCGTCGCACTGGTCGGCAACGTCCACGCCCGCCGGGTGCCGGGCAATCCGATCGACCCCGAGTACCGCTCGCTGGCGGTGCAGCTGGCGGATCTGGCTCCGCTGACGCTGGACGTGCGCCACGGCGAGGGCGGCCAGTTCTGGGGCTGTCTGCCGGAAGCCTGCGGTCCGCAGACGCTGCCGGTCCTCGCTGCGTGGGCGACCCTGCCGCCCGGTCTGCGGCTCCATCCGGCCGAGGACACGCGCAGCTGGCATCACGGCTACTGGTGGGTGCAGCGGCTGAGCGCGTCGCCGCCGGCGGTGAGCCTCGCGACGGCGGAGTGAGTTCTTCATGGCGCGATGCGCCACCCGCGAAGGATGAAACTCGCCTCGGTCTCTTCCCAGAGGTTGGATTCTGCAACTCCGCTTCGCTACGCGCAGAATGACCGCGTGAGATTCGGGCCGCCGAGCCGGATTGAGGTCATCGAGCATGCCTCTCTCCACAGTCACAGTCATTCCGCGCGGAGCGAAGCGGAGTCGCGGAATCCACTATTTTTCCGCAAGGTCGGAGTGAGTTTTTCATGGCGCGATGCGCCACCCGCGAAGGATGAAACTCGCGGGGTCGCGGCTCGGGTCTCGCAGTCAAGCCTGTAGCCGGATCAGATCGCTTCCCTGCGTTGGCGATGACGCGTCCTGGAGACCGCCGAGCGCGCTCCGTGGGCGCCCGGTCGATCCATACGCCCGGCACTGGGGCCCGCTCTGCACGCGGCCTACACTGCGGCATCCCGATCCGAGCCCGTCGCCGATGCGTACCCTGCTGCTTCCCGTTCTGCTGGCCGCGCTGGCCGGTGCCCCGACTGCGGCTGCCCACGACGGCCAGCCGCATCGCCTGCCGGCGGCGAAGCGCGAGGCGCTGCTGGTGGCCAGCGGCACGGTCCGTGATCCGGCGCAGGTGACGTGGCTGCAGGAGCACTATGACGTGTGGCTGGCGCGGGCGGATACCGGGCGGGTCGACGTGCTGCTGTCGGCGCAGAGCCTGGCACTGCTCAATCGGCTGGGTTTCGAGCTGACCGAGAACGCCGAGCTGACCGCGACGCTGGAGGGCCTCGGCCAGCGGGCGCCGGGGCAGATCACCGGGATTCCGGGTTACGCGTGTTACGGCACGGTGGAAGAAACCGGGGCGCGGCTGCGGGCGCTGGTGGCGGCGCACCCGACGCTGGCGCGGATCGTCGACCTCGGCGACAGCTGGGAGAAGACCACGGCGGGCGGGCCGGAAGGCTACGACCTGGAGGCGCTGACCATCGAGAACCCGGCAGTGCCGGGCCCGAAGGCGCCGTATGTGGTGATCGGCGCGATCCACGCCCGCGAGTACGCCACCGCCGAAATCGTCACCCGCTTCGCCGAGCATCTGCTGGCCGGCTACGGCACCGATCCCGAGCGCACCTGGCTGATCGACCACTCGGTGATCCACTTGCTGCCGCAGACCAACCCCGACGGCCGCAAGCGCGCCGAGGCCGGCGTGCTCTGGCGGCGCAACACCCGCAGCGGCCTGTGCACGACTGCGACCCAGATCGGCGTCGACCTCAACCGCAATTCCAGCTTCCTGTGGGGCACCGGCGGCTCCAGCACGAACACCTGCAGCGACACCTACCGCGGCCCGGCCGCGGCCAGCGAGCCGGAGGTGCAGGCGGTGCAGGGCTGGCTGTCGCAGATCCTCCCGGACCAGCGGCCAGACGATCAGACGACCCCGGCGCCGGAGGACGCTACCGGCCTGTTCCTCAGCTTGCACAGCTACAGCGAGCTGGTGCTGTTCCCGTGGGGCGCGACCTCGGCGGCGGCGCCGAATCGCCTTGCGCTGCAGAGCCTGGGCCGCAAGTTCGGCCATCACACCCGCTACCGGGTCTGCCAGGCGCCGCTCTGTCTGTATGCAGCCTCCGGGGTCACTGACGATTTCGCCTACGGCACCCGCGGCGTCGCGGCTTACACCTTCGAAGTCGGCACGTCCTTCTTCCAGAGCTGCGATAGCTTCGACAGCGGCGTCTGGCCGGTCAACCGCGACGCGCTGTTCTACGGCTTGAAGGCAGCGCGGCGGCCCTACACCGAGCCGCAGGGTCCGGAGGTCATCAATGCCAGTCTGCGCTGGGTCGCCGGCGGGCTGGAAGTCCGCGCCACCGCCGACGACACCCGCTCCTTCAGCAGCGACGGCGGCGCCGACGCCGGTCAGGCGATTACCCGCGTCGAGGTCAGCCTCGGACTAGCGCCATTTGCGACCGGCGCCACGCTGTTGCCGCTGCCGGCCGCCGATGGCAGCTACAGCGGCCCGGTCGAGGCGGTGCTCGGCGTGCTGCCGGCGGACGCCTTCGCGGCGCTGCCGCCCGGTCGGCAGACGCTGTATCTGGTTGCCACCGACGCCAGCGGTCGTCAGGGCGTGCCGACCGCGGTGTACTTCGACCCGGCTGCGGCGGGCGATCTGCTGCGCGATGGCTTCGAGGCGGCTCCGCGCTGAGCGACGGGTCGGGCTATCCTCGACATCCCCTGCACACCCGCGACACCGGTCGCCGAGGAGCGCTCCATGTCCTTCCGTACTGTCGATGCCGGCCGCCCGGTCGAGTGGATCAAGTCGGCCTTCGCGGCCTTCATGAAGGCGCCGCTGCCCTTCATCGTCATGGCGGTGGTGGTCATCGCGATCGGATTTGTCGCGAACATGATCCCGGTCCTGGGCCCTGCGATCGCCGGGGCGCTCAGCGTCTACTGGGTGGTCGGTTTCCAGCGCGCTGCCCACAAGATCGAGTCCGGCGGTACCGCGGAGATCGGCGATCTGTTTGCCGGCCTGTCCGGTGACCGGATGGTGCCGCTGGCCTATGTGGCCGCGGTACCGGCTGCGGTGAATCTGGTCTTCGGCCTGCTCGGCCTCGGCATGCCGATCATCGCCGGGCTGCTCAGCCTGCCCGCCACGATCCTGGTCTGGCTGGTCATCTACTTCGCCGTCCCGCGGGTCTACTTCGACCGCGCCGAGCCGATCGCGGCGATGCAGCAGAGCCTGCAGGCCAGTCTGGCCAACATCCTGCCGCTGATCGTGGTCACCGTGCTCAACATCCTGCTGCTGATCGCCGGCACGCTGGCGCTGTTGATCGGTCTGCTGGTCGCGCTGCCGCTGATGTTCCTCGGCAGCTACTTCGGCTACCGCGATGTCTACCGCGCGGGTGGGTACGCCGCGGCGCCCGGTCCGATGCCGCCGCCGCCCCCAGGCCCCCCGGGCCCGCCGCCGGGCTACTGATCAACCCATGAGTCGTCCGGCCTTCGTTACCCGAATCGCGACCCGCTGGCGCGATCTGGACACCTATAACCACGTCAACAACAGCCTGTTCCTGACCTATCTGGAAGAGGCGCGGATTGCGTGGTTCGAGAGCCTGCCGGGTCCGTGGCGGACCGCCGAGGCCGAGCCGCTGCTGGCCTCGGCGCAGATCCATTTCCGCGCGCCGATCCCGCATCCCTCGCTGCTCAACATCCGGCTGATGACCGCGCGGATCGGCAACAGCAGCCTGACGCTGGACCACGAGATCCGCGACGAGCACGGTGGCCTGCATGCCGACGGCCACACCGTGATGGTGTGGGTACGGCCGGATACCGGTCGGCCGACCGCCCTGCCGGAACTGATCCGCCACGCGGCGGCCGCGCTACTGGCCTGATCGGTCTGCGCGGGACGAACGCCCGCGCGGCGCGGGCGCCTGCCGTCGTTCCCGCGAAAGCGGGACTCCGGGTCCGCAGCGGCACGGGTTCACGCCGTCGCTCCTGACACGGCTTGAGCATCGGCTCCACAAGCCGGTGCGGATCCTCCGGCCTCCAACCCAGAGGGGGGTTTGCGGTCATGGCCAACGGCACGGCTTACGATTTCGTCATCATCGGCGCCGGGTCGGCCGGCTGCGTGCTGGCCCACCGCCTGAGCGCGAACCCGCAGCATCGGGTGCTGCTGCTCGAAGCCGGTGGCAGTGACTGGCACCCGTTCGTGCACATGCCGGCGGGTCTGGCCCAGCTGGTCAAGTACAAGTCGATGAACTGGAATTACGAGACCGAGCCGGAGCCCGCGCTCCATGGTCGGCGGCTGTACTGGCCGCGCGGCAAGCTGCTCGGCGGGTCCAGCTCGATCAACGCGATGTGCTACATCCGCGGCCATCGCAGCGATTACGACCACTGGGCCAGCCTCGGCAATCGCGGCTGGAGCTACCACGAAGTGCTGCCGTACTTCCGCCGCGCCGAGGCCAACAGCCGCGGCAGCAGCGCCTGGCATGGCGACCAGGGTCTGCTCAGCGTCGAGGATCTGCGGCACACCAACCCGCTCTCGCATGTCTTCATCGACGCCGCGGCCAGCGCCGGCTACTCGCGCAACGCCGACTTCAACGGCGCCAACCAGCGCGGCTTCGGCTTCTATCAGGTCACCCAGAAGGAGGGCGCGCGCTGCTCCACCGCTGCGGGCTACCTGAAGGAGGCGATGGAGCGGCCGAACCTGACCGTGCTGACTCACGCGCAGGTCGAGCGGCTGGAGATCCACCACGAACGCGTGGTCGCCGTGCATTACCGCCACCACGGCAGTGTCGAGCGCGTCGAGGTCGGCGGCGAGGTGCTGCTCTCCGGCGGGGCGATCAACTCGCCGCAGCTGCTGATGCTCTCCGGCATCGGTCCGGCGGAGGATCTGCGCCAGCTCGGGATCAAGGTCCGCGCCGACCTGCCGGGCGTCGGCGGCAACCTGCAGGACCATCTGGATGTCTGCACGCTGCAGCGCTGCACGCAGGACATCACCTACGACTGGCCGAACGAGATGATGGTCGCGTTGACCTACCTGTTCACCCGCGGCGGCATCGGCGCCTCGAACATCGCCGAAGCGGGCGGCTTCGCGCTCAGTCCCTACGCCACCGACGACCGCCCGGACATCCAGTACCACTTCGTGCCGGCGATGCTCGATGACCACGGCCGCAATCGGCTGCCCGGCAACGGCTACACCGTGCATGCCTGCGTGCTGCGGCCGAAGAGCCGCGGCCGGATCGCGCTGGCCAGTGCCGACCCGCTGGCCGGGCCGCGCATCCACGCCAACTACCTCGCCGACCCGGACGACCTCGCCCGGATGGTCGCCGCGGTGAAGATGACCCGCGAGATCCTCGCCCAGCCGGCCTTCAAGCCGTACGCCGGCGAGGAGATCCTGCCCGGCTCGGCGGTGCAGGACGACGCCGGCATCGTCGACTTCATCCGCCGCAAGGCCGAGTCGATCTATCACCCGGTCGGCACCTGCAAGATGGGTCACGACGCCGACGCGGTGGTCGATGACGAGCTCAGAGTCCGCGGCGTCGGCGGCCTGCGGGTGATCGATGCCTCGATCATGCCGACACTGGTCGGCGGCAACACCAACGCCCCGGTGGTGATGATCGCCGAGCGCGCGAGCGATTTGATCCTGAGGTCGGCGGGCCTGCGACGCGCCGCCTGACGGCGCGTCTCCGTGCAACGCAGGGGCTCAGCGGTAGCCGGCAGCCTGGAGTTCGAACAGTTCGGCGTAACGCCCGCCCTGTGTCATCAGTTCTGCATGGGTGCCGCTGGCCTCGACCTTGCCGTCGGCCAGCACGAGGATGCGGTCGGCCATGCGCACGCTGCTGAAGCGATGGCTGATCAATACCGCGGTCTTGTTGTCGGACAGTTCCTTGAAGCGCTCGAACACCTCGAACTCGCTGCGCGCGTCGAGCGCTGCGGTGGGTTCATCGAGGATCATCACTTGCGCATCGCGCATGTAGGCGCGGGCGATCGCAATCTTCTGCCACTGCCCGCCGGAGAGATCCACGCCGTTCTTGAAGCGGCGCCCGATGACCTGGTCGTAGCCCCCGGCCAGCGAGGCGACCACCTCGTCGGCCATGCCGCGGCGGGCCGCTTCCTCGATGCGGGCGCGGTCGTCCATCGCCTCGATCTGGCCCATCGCGATGTTCTCCGCGGCGGTCAGGTGGTAGCGCACGAAGTCCTGGAAGATCACCCCGATGTTGGCGCGCAAGTCGTCGATGTCGTAGTCCTTGAGGTCCCGACCATCCAGCAGGATGCGGCCCTCATCCGGGTCGTACAGGCGCGCCAGCAGCTTCACCAGCGTGGTCTTGCCGGCGCCGTTTTCCCCCACCAGCGCCAGCACCTCGCCGGCATGCAGCTCGAAGCTCAAGCCGCGCAGGGCCCAGCGTTCGGCGCCCTCGTAGCGGAAGCCGACGTTGTCGAACACGAAACCACTGCGGATCGGCGCGGGGATCGGCAACGCGCCCGGGGTGCTGCGGATCTCCGGCTGGATCCGGAAAAACGAATACAGGTCGTCCAGGTACAGGGCCTGGCTTGCAACCTGCGAAAAGCCGGTGAGCAGGCTTTCCAGCAGCTGGCGCAGGCGGCGGAAGCTGCCGGCGAGGAAGGTCAGGTCGCCAATCGAGAAATCACCGCGCACCGTGCGCCAGGCGATGTAGGCGTAGGCGACGTAGTAGCCCAGGGTGCCCAGCGCGGCCAGCAGGGTGCCCCAGAACGCGCGCCGTGCCGCGAGCTTGCGGTTGGCCTCGAAGAACTTCTGCGAGAGGGTGCGGAAGCGCTCGATGAAGAAGCGATTGAGGTTGAAGATCTTGACCTCTTTCGCCGTCTCCACGCTGGCGCCCATCTGCCGCAGGTACTCCAGCTGCCGACGTTCCGGCGTCCACTGGAAATTGAGTGAGTAATTCAGCGCGTTGAAGTGCGACTCGCCGACGAAGGCCGGGATCAGGGCCACCAGCAACAGCACCATCAGCCACGGCGCGTACGCCAGCAGGCCCACGGCGAAGCTGATCACGGTGATCGTGTCCTGGGCCTGGCCCAACAGCTGGCCCATCAGGCTCATCCGCCCCATGGTCTGGCGACGGGCGCGATCCAGCTTGTCCTGCAGATCGGCGTCCTCGAAATCCTCGAGGTCCAGCGTCGCCGCATGCTCCATCAGGCGGATGCTGGTGGCGTTGGTGAACAGCTCGGACAGCACCGCGTCCACGTAGCTCACCACCCGCCCGAGCAGGTCGGAGCCGATCGCCAGGCCCAACTCGATGCCCAGAAGCACGATCAAATGGTTGAGCTGGCCGGATTCCCAAGCCGGTCGCAGCCGCTCCGGCACGTCCAGGGCGATCAGCCGGATCGCCTCGTCGATGATCAGCTTGCCCACATAAAGCGTGGCGACCGGCAGGAATGCGCGGATCAGGCGCAATCCGATCGCGGCAATCGTCAGGGGTTTGCTGGTGCTCCAGATCTCGCGCAGGAACGGAGGCACGTTGCGCATCGCGCCGAAGCGCTCGCGGAAATTGAGCTGGGCTTGCGGCAGAGGTGGAGGCATTGGCGGAGTTTGCGGCGTTGTGAGTGCGGCTGCCGCCTTGACTCCCGGATACCCGTTTCGTGCGCCTCGATGAACCGGAATACTTGCAGCGTCACACTCGCCCGGGCGGGCCGCCGGCGTCGCCCCGATACGGCACATCCATCTGCCGTGCGGTGATCCGGGCCAGTTCCGGGCTGGCCAGCCGCGCGCACAGGTGCAGGGCCAGGTCGATGCCCGCGGCGATGCCGGCCGCCGTCAGGATCGGGCCCTCGTCGACCCAGCGCACGCCCCCGATCACGTCCACCGCCGGAAACGCCGCCTGCAGGTCGGCGAGGTCTTCCCAGTGTGTGGTCGCGCGGCGACCGTCGAGCAGGCCGGCCTTCGCCAGCAGGAAGCTGCCGGTGCAGATCGAGGCGGTGATCCGCGCGGATCGCGAGGTCTGCACGATCCAGTCCATGAGCGCAGGATCGGCCAGCTCCGCGTCGACCACGCCGCCCGGGATCAGCAGCACGTCGATCGGCGGGGCCGCTTCGAGCGCGTGGTCGGGGAGCACCACCAGGCCGGCACGGGCGCGGACCGGTGCGGTCGAGCGCGCGACGGTGCAGGTGGCAAACAGCGGCTCGGCGTTCGGCTCGCGCCGCGCGTGCATGCGGGTGGCGGTGGTGAATACCTCGAAGGGTCCGGCGAAGTCGAGCACCTCGACGTCCGGGTAGAGGTAGATCGCGACGTGGAGGGTCATCGGTCGGCCCGTGGTGTGCTGGTCTTCCGTCACTATGGCACGCCGCAAGATTCAACGATCATGCCGGTACTCCCCCGAACGCCATTGTCGTCATGAAAAGAGCCTGCCTGGTCACCTCCCTCCTGCTGGCACTCGGTGGATGCGCCACCGCGCCGGACGCGCCCCGTCTCGCTGTTGCCGCCGCCGACACTGATGCAGCGCGAGACGCCTACGCCGAGCGCTACCGCGACGGCGAGGGCGATGCCGAACCGGTGGACCCGGCCGAGCAACGACCGGCCGTGATCCCGCCGACCCGGCCGGTCAGTCGCGGCGGTGGCACCTGGATCGAACGCGGCCCGGCGCCGACCTTCTCCGCGCAGGTCCGCATCCCGCCGGACAACGACGTCTCCGGCGCGGTGCACGCGCTGGCCGCCCACCCGAGCAACCCCGACATCCTCTATGCCGGCTCGGTCAACGGCGGCATCTGGCGCACCTCGAACGCGCGGGCCGCGCGGCCGGACTGGGCGCCGCTGACCGATGCGCTGCCCTCGCAGTCGATCGGCTCGGTCAGCTTCGACCCCACCGACACGACGGCGCAGACCCTGGTCGCCGGCCTCGGCCGCTGGAGCAACTTCGCCCAGCGCGGCGACGACGAGCTCGGTGTGTACCGGACCACCGACGGCGGCTTGAACTGGACGCTGCTCGGCGGCGCCACGCTGCTCGGGCAGAAGATGGTCGCCGTGGAAGCGCGCGGCGCGATCTTGCTCGCCGCCTCCTTCAACGGCGGCCTGTTCCGCTCCACCGACACCGGTGCCAGCTGGCAGGCGGTGACCGGCACGCTGCCGGCCGGCGGCGTCCACGATCTGGTGGCGGACCGCAGCAATCCGGCGCGGCTGTACATCGCCATGCGCAGCGGCGCGATGTTCCGCAGCGAGGACTTCGGCCAGACCTGGACCGACATCACCACCGGTCTGACCGACCTCACCGCCGCCACCAATCGCGTGCGGATCGCCGTCGGGGCGGGCTCGGCGGTATTTGCGGTCGTCGTCAACGGGGGCCGCGTCGCCGGGCTGTATCGCTCACCGGACCGCGGCGCCAGCTGGGTCGGTCTGGATGAGCCTGCCGTGCATCCGGGCGGGCAGGGCACCACCAACACCGCGTTGGTTGCCGACCCGGCCGACAGCAATCGCGTCTATCTGTCCGGCGATCGCATCACCGCGGCCCCGTTCACCGGCAACGTCTGGCGCGTCGACGCCGCCCAGCCAGCGGCAAGCCAGGGCCTGCAGCTCGTCGATGCCGGCGCCAGCAACACCGCGCCGCACGCCGACTCGCGCGCCATGACCTTCGACGCCGCCGGTGAACTGCTGCAGGCCGACGACGGCGGCATCTACCGGCTGCGCAATATCGACGCCAGCACGCGGGCGTGGAGTTCGGTGATCGGCAACATGAACGTGATGGAGGTCCACAGCCTCGACCACGACGCGGTCAGCAACATCCTGATGATCGGCACACAGGACAACGGCACCCACATCCAGAACACTGCCGCCAGCACCCAGTGGCGCTTCATCAACGGCGGCGACGGCGGCGATGTCGCCATCGACGACCGTGATCGCACCCCGGCGGGCAGCTTCCGCTTCCTGAGCTCGCAGAATCTGGGCGGATTCCAGCGCCGCGCCTTCAATGCCGCCAACACCCAGACCGGCACGCAGAGTCTGGCCGCAGGCGTCACCGATGCGCAGTTCGTCACGCCGAAGGAGTTGAGCGTCACCGACCGCTCGCGGCTCTTGATTGGCGGCCTCAACACGCTGTACGAGTCGACCAATGCTGACAGCGCCTCGCCGACCTTCACCAACCTCGGCGGCCCCGGCGCCAACCGCAACGCCATGACGATCGGCGCGGTCGGTGCCCCGGAAGCGGCCTACGTCGGCCGCGGCACCCAGGTCTTCCGCCGCGGGCCGGGCGAGACCACCTTCACCGCCACCACCAATCTGCCCGCCGGCGCCGCCGCGCTCACCGACGTGACCATGGACTCGGCCAACCCCGCGATCGTCTGGGCCGTGGACGACAATCAGGTCTTCCGCTCCACCGACAGTGGCGCCAGTTGGGTGGACATCACCGGCAACCTGCCGGCGGTCAGCTCGGTCGACTTCCGCACCATCGAGTTCATCCCGGCCAGCGGCGCCACCCCGGCCCTGGTGGCGCTGGGCACCCGTTCCGGCGTCTACGTCGCCACCGCCAGCAGCAGCCAGTGGGAGCTGATGGGCAACCGCTTGCCGGACGCGCTGGTCTTCGATCTGCGCTTCGACCCGGTCAGCCGCACCCTGCACGCCGGGACGCTGGGCCGCGGCGTCTGGTCGCTGCAGCTGATCGAAGACGTCGTGTTCCGCAACGGCTTCGAGGGCTGAGCGACCCATGGCGAACCTGCGGGTGGTCGAACTCAAGGCCTTCGTACCGGCCACCGATTACGCACGGTCGAAGCAGTTCTATCGAGACCTCGGTTTCACGATGGCCTCGGAAGGCGGCGGCGTGGCCTATTTCCACGCCGGCACCGCCAGCTTCCTGCTGCAGGACGGCAGCGCGGCTTCGGCCGAGCCGCTGGTCCTGCACCTGCTGGTCGAGAACGTCGACGACTGGCACCGCGCGATCCGGGAGCAACAGATCCCTCAGCGTTATCAGGTGCGACTGGGCGAGATCCGGTCGCAACCCTGGCGGATGCGCGATTTCGAGCTGGAGGACCCGTCCGGCGTGCTCTGGCTGATTGCGCAGAACGTCGACTAGCCCGGCGGCGGCATGACCCATGCCGCCCAGATCAATCGGGGATGGTTTTATTGTGATTCGGCCGATGTCTGCCGTCAGATACCAGGCAATCCGCGAAGCACAGCGGCGTGACCGCCATTCCTTCCGGCAGCTCGTGTCGATCAACGCGGCCAAGGCGCAGCGGCGTCACGACTGATCCGTTGCGCCAATCCGATTGCTGCGCACGCTGGACATGAGCGCCAACACGATGAACACCGCCGAAAACAGTGCCACCATCCACTCGGGAAGGTGGTAGAAGGGCGCGATAAAGGTGATCGCGGTCAACGCGCCAATGGCATAGTGCGCGCCGTGTTCCAGATAAATGTAGGTCTTCAGGGTCTTGTACTCGACCATCATCAGCGTCAGGCCACGTACAAAAACCGCACCAATACCCAATCCGAGCATGATGATGACCACGTCGCGGGTGACCGCGAACGCGCCGATGACGCCGTCCAGGGAGAACGAGGCGTCGAGCACTTCCAGATACAGGAATCCCATGAAGCCGGCACGTCCCACCGCCGCTGCAGCGCCGTCACTTTCGAAGGCGTGACCGAGACCTTTCACCGCCAGATAGGTAATCACGCCGGCAATGCCGGCCGTCAATGTACGAGCCGCTTCAATGGGTGGCGCAAAATGCGCCAGCGCCAGGACCGCACACAACATCAGCAGCACGGCCATGGACGGCACCCGCCCCAGCTTTGCTGCGACGACGCTGTCAAAACGCGTCCAGGATACGTCGCGGTCGGTATCCAGAATGAAATCCAGGAAGACCAACCCGAGAAAGGCTCCACCAAAGGCAGAAATCGGGAAATGGCAGGCCAGCAATGCAGCCGCGTAGGCCTTCTGATCGTACAGCGCCATGCTGCCGACTTGCACAATCGACAGATCGGCGGCCACCGCCACGATGGCCAGCGGCAGGAAAAACCGCATCACGAACACGGCAATGAAGATGCCCAAGGTCAGGAACAGCTTCTGCCAGAAGGGGGACATGCCCTCCAGCACCTTGGCGTTGACCACGGCATTGTCGACCGACAACGCGAGCTCCAGCACGCCGAGCAGCATGCAGGTGAGAATCGCGGGGCCGATCCCGATGCCGGAGACATGCCCGTAATAGCCTGCAGCGGCAATTGCGAGCAACGAGAACGCCGATGGAAAGATGAGCACGTTGCACCTCGGGGTGGGTGGGATAGCATTATACTCCGACCAACGACAGCAAGTGGCGGAATTTCCTCCGAAATGGAGCAGCAAACCCGCCGAACAGCCCTCAAGATGACGCTTGAAACATAAATCATGACTTTCTGTATCTGCCAACCAATGCGGGTTGGAAAATCCTCATGCCACGGGCGTTTCTCGACAAAAACCCGAAAGCCCCGGAATGCCGTTGTGCATTTGCAGGATGACCCGAGTCACATCGGTTGGTTTGTCAGATCAACTCATGCGATCGGCGCTGCTCGTGCCCCGGCATCTTCGACCGTCGCCCCAGCCCTCACCGCGCTTCCAGCCCGTCCCGATACAGCACGCCGGCGCAGGCGGTCGGCAGGAAGGCCAGCGTGCTGTTGCCGGCGTTGGGGACGGCAATTTCGCCGAGACCCGGGGTGTAGGCGATGTCGGCCGGATTCGACTGGCTGCCGGCGAACACCGTGAAGCTCGATTGCGCGCTCAGCGGTGGCGGGGTGCGCAGGATGGCGGCGGCGCCCCAGCTGGAGACGTAGACCGCGCCGTCGCAGTCGACGACGACGCCGTCGAAATTGCCCTGCGTGGTCTGCACCAGCAGGCTGGCGGCTGTCTGGCCGGGTTGCCAGGTGAACACGCGAGCGTTGGCGCCCCACGACACGATCAAGAGCCGCTGCTGCAGCCGGTCCCACCACAGCCCGTTCGGGGTGAAGCCGGTGGCGCTGATCGGCGTGGTGTGGCTGACCGCCGCGAGGTTGCTGAGGTCGATCTGGTGCAGGCGCTGGCCGGAGAAGTCGCTGGCCCACAGGCGGGTGTCGCCGTCGCTGCTCAGGCCGTTGAGGAAGGTGGCGCCGGTCACCGCGTAGTCGACGACCCGCACCGCATCACTCAACCGATACCCGCGGATCCGCCCGCCATCGGCGACGAACACATGCGCGCCGACGATCTCCAGCCCCGCCGGAGAACCCGGGTCGTCGGTGAACACGCTCAGGCTGCCGTTCGCGGCCCGCGCCAGGATCTGGCCGGCGCTGCGATTGCTGATCAGGTAGCGCTCGCCGGCGGCGTCGTACTCCAGGCTCTCTGGACCGGACAGGGTCTGGGCGGTGAGCGGGGCACCGTACAGGGCGACAAGCAGACAGCCGATCGTTCGCAGCATGAGGGTCTCCGACGGGAGCGCGGATGCTACCGAAGTCGACGGTGCGTGAAGATCGGGGCTCGACGTCCACGCGTGGGCGATCGATCCTCCTGACAAAGCGGTGTCAGCAGCCCCGGTGCACGCTGGCACCTCCCACACCCCGGAGTCCCCGTCATGCAGCACGATGTCATCGAACAGGTCCAGTTCCGCGCGCTCGATCCGCAGGCCGATCAGCGCATGGCCGAGGCCGCCTGGGCCGCGCAGGCGGCGATCGAGCAATTGCCCGGCTTCGTCAGCCGTCAGTTCGGCCGGGCCGAGGACGGCGGCTGGGTGGATCTGGTGCGCTGGCAGTCCCTCGCCCACGCGCAGTCGGCCGCGGCGACCGCCGGCCAGCATCCGGCGATCGCCGCCTTCTTCGCGCTGATCGACCTCGGCAGCGTGCAGATGCGCCACCACCACGCCCATGCGCCGGTCGGGCTGTGGGATCAGCCGGCACCGCCGCGGCGGGCGACCTTGGCCATCAGCCTCGTCGATTTCGCCCCGAGCCGCAGCTTCTACGAGCAGCATTTCGGTGCTCGCGCGGTGTTCGACGCGGAGGCCTATCTGGCGCTGCAACTTGGCGGGCCGCTGGCGCCGGAGCTGCATCTGATGCGCGCCGCACCCGAGCAGCCGGCGTTCCGCGGCGACGGGTTGATGCTGAATCTGCAGCTGGACGAGGTGGACGCGCTGTACCAGCGCCTCTGTGCCGCGGAGGTGCCGATCCGCATGCCGCTGGACGACCACCCGTGGGGCGATCGCGGCTTCTCCTGCGTGGACCCGGCCGGGCTGGAGCTGTACTGCTACAGCCCGCGGCCGATGGCCGCGGAGATGGCCGCTGGCCTGCGCACGCCGTGGCTGTCCGTTGCGGCGTCCGCCGATTGAGCCGGCGGGCATGAGCCGACGCGCCGACCGCCTGTTCCGGCTGGTCCGCCAGCTGCAGATCCACGGCCGCCGCACCGCGGCGGAGCTGGCGGCTGCGGAAGAGGTGTCGGTGCGCACGGTCTATCGGGACCTCGACGCCCTGTCGGCCTCCGGCGTGCCGGTGATCGGCACGGCGGGCGAGGGCTATCGGCTGCTGCCGGGATGGAAGATGCCGGCCCTGCGCTTCGACATTGACGAAGTCGAGTCCCTGATGCTCGGGCTGTCGATGGCGGCGGCCTGGGGTGACGGCGACCTGGCGCGCGCGGCGCGCTCCGCCCGCGACCGTATCCTCGACGCGCTGCCGGGGCCGCTGGCCGAGGGCGCACAGGCGCTGGCCCTGCGCGTCCCGGACTTCCACATCGACCCGGCCACCCGCCGCTGGCTGGGCCCGCTGCGCCGCGCCCTGCGCGAGCGCCGCGGCCTCGCCATGGACTACGCCGACGCCGATCGCCGCCCCAGTCAGCGCCAGGTCGATCCGCTCGGCCTGTTCTTCTGGGGCGACCGCTGGACCCTGGTCGGCTGGTGCCACCTGCGCGGCGCCTTCCGCCACTTCCGCGTCGACCGCATCCACGCCCTGCAGGCCGGCGAGCCGCAGCCCGAGTGGCCTGCCGGGCGGCGGCTGGAGGACTATCTGACGCAGTTCCGCGAGGCCTGTATCGAGTCGCCGACACGACCTGACGCGGCGGTGGACCAGCTCATGGCGCGAGGGCTTGGCCGTCCACCGCCCGACCAAAGAACACGTTGAAATCGCTGGCCACGTACTCGCCGAAGGCCTCGCAGCGCACGAAGCCATTGCGCCGATACAGCGCGTGGGCGGCGTCGAAGGCGGGGCCGGTGCCGGTTTCCAGGTACAGCGTCCGGTAGCCGCGGCTGCGGGCGAGGTCGAGGATCGCGTCGAGCACCGACTGGCCGACGCCGCGGCGCAGGAAGGCCGGCCGCGTCCGCATTGACTTGATCTCGCCGCTGACCGCGTCCAGCGCCTTCAACGCACCGCAGCCGCAAAGCTGCTCGCCGTCCCAGACGGTCAGAAAGGTGATGGCCGGCGCGCGCAGCGACTCGATGGCCAGGGCGTGGACGCTGCCGGGCGGCGAGTGGCCGCGCATCCCGGCGAGGTGTTCGGTGACCAGCGCCTGGACCTCGGGGCTGGACAGGTCGTCGATACGGACAGTGAGCGGCATGGCGGACTCGGCGAGCGGGCAGGGTAGGGTTGGGCCTCAGCAGATCGATCAAACCGGTGCGCGCTGCAGCGACACCGCCTTCTTCCCGCCGGCCACGCGCTGGCTGCCGACCTCGACGAAGCCGAAGCGCTGATGGAAGGCGGCCGAGGCCGGATTCGGCGGATTGAGGTCGTACTCGCAGACCACGCAGGAATGGCCCCGCGCCGCGGCCACCGCGAACAGGTCCCGATACAGCAGCGAGGCCAGCCCGCGGCCGCGCGCAGATTCGGCCACGACGATGCGATCGACGTAGAGGAAGTCTCGAAAATCCCCGGTGGACGTCGGCTGCGAATGCGGCGGATCCGCGGCTGCTGCCGTCCCGATCGGGTCCGTGCCGGGGCTGTTCGAGCTCGCGGCAGGGACGTTCGACGCCTGCGCCTCGAACCACTGGTAGTTGACGCTGTCGTAGGGCGCGCCAGGCGCGAAAGCCAGCAGGAAGGCGGCGACCTGCTGATCGACCAGCACCACGCGGTGATAGGCCGCGTGGGCGTGCAAATGGGCCAGTCGCTCGGGCGTCAACGGGCTCAGCACCTCGACCGAGCGGGCGTTGAGGTCGAGGATCGCGGGGAAATGCGCGGGCTCGGCGGGGATCGGGGTCATCGGCGTCGGAATCATCAGCGGGCAGTGCCTCGCGCACCGGCAGCGACGATACTCCGGGGCCCCGGCCGACGTGAGCGAGCTCGCATGAGCCCCTGGACCTGGCGTCGATGCGCGCTGCCGGCCCTGCTGCTCGCGCTGCCCCTGCTGGCCGCGTCGGCCACCTCCGACCCCGCCCCCGAGGAAGTCCCCATGCAGCGCATTTCCGGCGCCTTCGACGTCAAGATGACCCCGAACCCGGCGGCCGACACCGCCGACAGCGGCGCCAAGCACTACCGCCTCGACAAGCGCTACCACGGCGAACTGGACGCCACCGCCGTCGGCGTGATGACGGCCCACGTCACCGGCGTCGAGGGCTCCGCCGGCTACGTCGCGATCGAACGGGTCACCGGCACGCTGGCCGGCCGCAGCGGCAGCTTCGTGCTGCAGCATTCGGGCCTGATGGACCGCGGCGCGAAGGAACTCGATATCCGCGTGGTCCCGGACTCCGCCGACGGCGAACTCGGCGGACTGCGCGGCCGGATGCAGATCCGCATCGAAACCGGCGGCGCGCATTTCTATGATTTCGAGTACCGCCTGCCAGATTGAGGGTGGTCCGTGCGTGCAAATCGGGAGGTCTGACGGTGATTCATGAGTTTCGCGTGGACTATGACGAAGTCATCCTTCGCGAGGCGGTCAAGTGTTACTGGCGCCGCTTGGTGGGCATTGCGTTTCCGACCGTTCTGGTTGCGATGGCCATTCTGCTCGGCGTGTTGCTTCTTCAAGGCGAACGCGGCTGGCTGGTGGGACTCCTCGCTGCCGTCGTCCTACTCGGCACCGGAATGATGTCAGCTCTGTATGTGCTGACCTATCGACGCCTCGAGCAGAAGGCGCGGGCGATCCGGGAATCGGGCGCTCACTGGACGTTTTCCATGGATCAACTCGTCGTTCAATCGGCGCTGGGTGTCACGACCCTGCCTTGGGCGTCAATCCAGGAACTCTGGCGCTTCGATCGGGTGTGGTTGCTGATGTTCTCGGGAGGGGCATTTTCGACCCTGCCGCTGGCCACCGTTTCCAGCGACGCGCAGAGTTTTCTGCTGGATCGGATCCAGAGCGCGGGTGGGCGGATCAGGTAATGAGCCACCATCCCGTAGGTCGGGTTGGCCTGATCAACCCGACATCATAACTGCGCTTCGCCAACCCCTGACCAGGATTGCGCCTATGTTCGAACTGCTGAGCAAGCTGTTCTCCCGAGGGCCCAGGGAATCCGCCGATCAGCCCGCGGGAAGCGGGATCGTCAGCGTTGACGGCAGCCGCTTCGACTTCGCCGAGCACGCGCATTGGCATGATGGCATCCCCTATCCCGATTGGAGTGCCGTTCTGGCCTGGCACAACGCGCTGCCCGAGGTCGCGCGCGGGGCAGCATGGCTGGACCTGCAGCGGGGCTGGCTACAGTGGTTACGCGGCGCCCTGGGCTTGCACTATCGGCTTTACGAGTCCGATACGGCGCTGATGCTCACCACTCAGTCAGAGCGTCTGGCCCGCTTGCAGCTCGATTATCTGGATGTCACCCAGCGGCGCATCCGGCGCGCATTGGAAGAGCTGGCCGATCACGGAATGGCCGGCAAGGAAGTCCTGATCGCATTTCCCGATTCGGATGAGTACTACCGATACCTATCCGCGTTCTACGCCGAAGACGATCTGTTTGCGATGAGCGCGGGCGTCCACCTGAATCCGGGCTGCAGCCATTTCGCGATCCATGGCAGCGCGCTGGAACAGCTGGAGCCGACCATCGTGCATGAAATGACGCACAGTCGCGTGACCCGGCTCTCCCTGCCGCTATGGCTTGATGAGGGCATCGCCCAGTCCATTGAGGAGCGTTTTGCACCGGGTTTCAGGGATCCAGCCGCTGCCTGGGAGCGATCACAACGGCAAGCGGTTTTCTGGACTCCGGAATCGATCCAGGAGTTCTGGAACGGCCAGGCCTTCCAACAGCTCGACAAGCGTCAGGAAATGGCCTATGACCTGGCCTATTCACTGGTGAAGGCCATGGCGCAGGACTGGCCACGCTTCAAGGCCTTCGTGCTCACCGCCAGCAATGCGGATGGCGGATCTGCGGCCGCTCGGGACTGCTTCGGTGTGGATCTGGGCGAATACGTCAGGCTGGCACTCCAGCAATCCGGCGGCGACTGGTCACCGAGAATGAACATCGTCGATCAGCGGCCCCACGGCCCGCGTCTGATTCCCGCGCGCTGAGTGGCGATTCGGATCTCGGTCGCGGCAGTGATTCAACGGCCTTTCGAATGCCAGTAAACCCAGCCGTCGTGCCATTGCGCACGAGCGAAAGCGGTGCGGCCGTTCTGATCTGGTGCGGATTGGAACCACGGTGATTGAGAAGCAGGGGACCACCAGTTTGCGCGTATTCGTTGCGGGTCCTCTTTCTCATGATCGGCGGCTTGCATCATGGTCTTTTTTCAGTCAATAGAATGAAGGTCTCCTTGGATGCTTGAAATCCGAGATAGCATTCGGAATCCATGAAAATATCTGCATGGACATGGAGTTGCGTGCTGGGCAGGCTCGGGGAAATGAGCTGATCGAACAATTGCTCCGCAAACGGATAGGGACGCAGGTGCGTGGATCCCGTGATGATTTCGGTTATCAACCATGAAAAGGTGGAGCGCGTTTCCTGGCAACCTTCCGCTGGATCTCCGGAGAGATCCCCGGCAGCTGCAAATCGCACGTGCTGCAGACCTGTCACGGCATTGACAGGTTCGATGACTGCGACTCTGAACCCAAACCCGGCATCCTGTGGATAGCAGGCCACCAAGGTCCGGTTTCTGAGGCTTTGGAGAAAGGATTGCACGATCTCTGCGGGCGCAAGATCTGCTGTCATCCCGGAATCAGGCACATGCAGGTCGAGTAGCTCACGCGCAGCCCGATGGAAGCCATCTTCCGCATCGAAAGCGCGCAGCTTGACCTGCAATCGATCAAGGGTGGAGTTGGCTACAGAAAACGAGTAGCTGCGCATCGGGTAATGAGGTCCGACGGATTGACTTCTGAGATCATGGACTTCGGTTAGTGACAGTCCGGTGTCTCGTTCAAAATCCGCTGGCGAGGGTGGCAGTTCGGTTGCAAGTAGAAAAACCAGTCCGAAGCTCAGTGTCGTCATGTCTGGTGCACCAGACTGCCCATCACTCGGCCGCATCCGCCCGGTCCGCCGCCTCGATGGCAGCACGGAGCAGTGGATCCAGACGGGTCTGCTCTTCCGCGGGAATCCGGGCCAGGCGCAGGCTGGGGGCATCGAGGATTTCTTCCCGGTCGAGCAGTCGGGCGAGCTGTTTGCGGGTGCCGGAAAAATCGACATTCATGATGTGATGCGCGACGCCATTCCGGGGTTTGACGGGTTTGACGTCATAAAGCCGGCGGCGCGTGACGGTTCCGGCGTAATCGGTGCTGCGCACGAGCAGCTCGGCGGATTTGCGGACATCCGGCCAAGCGATGTCGATGGCATCGCCTTGCTGGGTCCAGACGGCAACGAGTGCGGATTTTTCTTCATCCGCGGCAGGCGTCGGCGAAATGAGTCCGAGGATTCGGTGTTGGGTCGTGCTGGAAAAGACGATCTTGATTTCGTCATCCGGAAACCGATCTTCGCGAATCCAGGCGCCGTCCTTGTAAATCAGGACCTGAAAGGCAGCGCAGTCGGCCTCGACGCGCAACACGCTGATTTCGTCCGCCGATTCGGCGTCGGGATCGAGGCTGGTGAGTGACCAATCGCCGACCCAGGCCGGTTCGCAGGCGCGATACGGCCCGCCAGGGATCTGTTCGAAGCGGACCTGCTCGCAGCCGGCCAGCAGCAGCGAGGCGAGGAGCAGGGCGAGTCGTTGCGGGAGGCGCATGGCGAGGTCCGCGGGGTGCTGACCTTGCATTGGAGCACAGGCGCGGCGGGAGCCTGCGCGGCCTCACCGCCCGCTGCCGAGCGTCGCGAGCTGAATCGGCGGTGCGGGCGGGCCAGCGAACCTCACCCATAGTTCACTGCTAAACCAATATGGTTGATGCATGAACCAATTCACCGACGAGCCTTTGTCCCCCGCCGACCGCGCCCACCTGCAGGCCCGCTCGTGGTTTGCGGTCGTCTCGGCCTACCAGACCTGCGAGCGGCAGTACGCGAAGCTGCTGGCCGGATTCGGCCTGACCATCGCCCAGTTCGAAGTGCTCAACGTGATCGACGAGCTGGGCGAGCGGGCGACGCCGGCGCAGATCGCGCAGCGGCTGTTGGTGACCAAGGGGAACATCACCGGGCTGTTGAAGCGGCTCTCCGAGCAGCAGCTGATCGCCATGTCGCCGAACCCGGAGGACGGGCGCTCGCAGCGCTGCAGTCTGGCGCCCGGCGTGGCGGCGCGGTTGACCACGGTGCGGCGTGCCGGCGCGGCTTTCATTGCCGAGCAGTTGGCGCCCTTCACCGACGCCCAGCTGCAGCAGACCGAAACCCAGATGAAACGCATGCGCGAGCAGCTGCAGTCGATGGACATCGACCGCCAGCTGGCGCGTGCCCAGGAAGGAGTGCCCGATGACCACCGCCGTTGAACCCCGCCTCGATGTCCGCGCCCCGGTCTGGGGCGAGTCCCGTGCCCTGCTGGAGGCCGGCCGCGCGCTCTGGCCGCTGCTGTGCCCGCCGGCCGAACTGAGGGCCACCCGCCCGCGCCACATCCTGGTGCTGCCCGGCTTCGGCGCCGACGACGCCGCGACCTGGCCGCTGCGCCGCTTCCTGCAGCAGCTCGGCCACCACGCCGAGGGCTGGGGGCTCGGCCGCAACCGCGCCGGCATCGAGATCCGCCATACCGCCAGCGACCTGCCGCCCGGCTGGATCGACGAGCCGATCGCGCGCTACCGCAACGAGGGCTCGGTGCCGATGCTCTGCGAGCGTATGCGCCAGCGCGCCGAGCGGCGCCAGCGCGAACTGGGCGCGCCGCTGACGCTGATCGGCTGGAGCCTCGGCGGCGTGGTCGCCCGCGAAGTCGCCCGCGACCTGCCCGACGGCGTCGAGGAAGTGATCACGCTGGGCACGCCGGTGCAGGGCGGCCCGAAGTACACCCGCGCCGCCGCCTACTTCAAGAGCCGCGGCATGGACCTCGACCTGATTGAACGCAACGTCCGCCGTCGTGAAGCCCGCCCGATCCGCGCGCCGATCACCGCGATCACCAGCCCCAGCGACGCCATCGTCGCCCACGCCGCCACCTTCGACCACCACAGCCCGAACGTCCGCCACCTCGAGATCGACGGCTCGCACCTCGGTATGTGCGTCAACCCGACCGTCTGGCGCCTGGTCGCCGAGACGCTCAACCGTGGGCGCAGCCTCCCGACTGACCTCCAAGCCGCACCGCTGCTGCGGCGCCGGGTCTCGCCCGGGTGCAATGTGCCGGTTGGGAAGCGGTGAACTTGCTGGTTGGTCCGATAGAGCGTAGCCTCGTGATCGCCGCACGCGCGTAGATATGCGTCGGCGACCCCCGTCGCGCTCCGAGATCCTGGAGGTGCCAAGTGACTGAAAAAGTGGGTGTGTCTTTGAGAGGGCGGGCGCGACACAAGTTGCGGATGCGCGCGTCAGCATGTTTCAGTTACACGTCAGCGCTGACGTATTGGCGCACCGTTGCTATGCGTAGGATTGATGTCGAATAGTGGTTAGCTGCCGAAAATGCAACTCAGATCATTGCTGACCTTCGCGTTGCTGTCACTAGCACTCGCCTGCGGCTCGCCAAGTTCGCCTGCGCAGGAGGCAAGAGTGCTTTTCGTAGGCAACAGCCTCACTTATGTCGGCAATACCCCAGCGATCTACTCCGCAATATCGGCTGCCAGCGGGGTCAAGATAAAAAGCGACATGATTGTTCGCGGCGGCGCAACGCTTAGCGAACGTGATGCTGATGGGTCTGTCGCCAATGCCCTCGCCAGCCAAAAATACACCGCCGTTGTGCTTCAAGAGCGCGGTGGAGATTTGGTGTGTGCCTTTGGTCCAGAGTCATGTGAGCAATCGCGCAAGGCTATATCGGCGCTCGCCAAACTCGCGAACGAGCATGGTGTAATGGCCGTCCTCCTCGGCACATATCAAGCCAACCCATCTGTCTCAGCGGTTCTGGTAGAGCAAGAATCATTGGCAGCCTCAGAAGCTGGCATCCCATACATTGAGGTGTCAGAGAGGCTCCGTGCACTGAAGCTCTCATCTCCTGATCTGGCTTGGTTCGCTGAGGATGGCCTGCACCCCGGAACTGCGCTCGCACTGCTCAACGCAACCCTAATCTACAAGGAACTAAACGGATCTACGCCGCCCGAAGCGCCGATTACCGTCAAAGCGCCAATTTATCGCATCAAGAGCGGCCTGACCGAGGCATTGCGTCAGTCCGATGATCCGCCGCCGCTACCCGATACGCCATCTGAGGTCGAATACCCTAGCAGCACCGTTCAGGTGATTTTGCAGGCCATTACCTCGCCCACTGGCAGCTAACCCCTTGT
>Ga0075154_10000083_pt1 | contig 73228 bp, 50 predicted proteins | sample JI71714BDNA_FD_70965 | JGI IMG/M metagenome (GOLD analysis project Ga0075154, IMG submission 70965) | Wastewater effluent complex algal communities from Wisconsin, to seasonally profile nutrient transformation and Carbon sequestration -... | ecosystem: Engineered > WWTP > Effluent > Algae... | reverse complement strand
GTCAGGATATAGGCATACGCTAAGCGCTTTTGGGAAATTCGGTTACCTGGGTTGGTTTCTTTTTCGGTATCGTGATTGGCTACGAACGTGACGGCTTGGTCGGGTAGGCGCTTTAGAAGGGTATTTCGCTCTCGTAAGATTTGAAGATTATCACCGTCTAACGCATTTTCCAAAGCATAAAAGGTTGAAAAATCAAACATGTTGATCTGGGTTGATTTAGCATAGCGTTCCAAGACATCGGGGTTTCCATCCCACAGTTCGGCTACCGCATAGCCTCCCACGGATTTCATCCAAGCATTGATCACTTCGGGTGAGAATCCCAACACATAATCGAAACGCCAGCCATCAAATCCGACGACCTTTTTGTAGTATTGAGCGACAGACTCGTCACTTTCCCACAACCAACGCCGTACATTGGGTTGGACATGGCTCAAATCTTGTTCAGGGAAAAATAGGGCCCCTTCGTCGGATACCTTTAGGGAGTTGGGGTGGAAATCCTCAAACGATCTTGGGAATTTTCCTGATTTGGGTTGAAATAGGGTATACGTGTTTTTGTTTCGGTAGGGGTTAAATTCGAGCGCCCCTCCCGAATTGTGGTTGAGCACGATATCCGCCAAGACCTGCATTTTCAGATCGTGTGCGGTTTTGATGAGCGTTTCCAACTCAGCCCGCGTTCCAAATCGAGTCGGGACCGTTCCCATTTGGTCGTATTCGCCTAGATCAAAATAATCCATGGGGTCATAGCCCATAGAAAAAGAGCCCGACATGCCTTTGGATACAGGAGGGAGCCAAAGTTTATCTACGCCCAAAGAGGCCCAATCGGCCAGTTTGGGTGTAATGACTTTCCACCAGCCCGTTCGAGGTTCTACATCCCAATAGAAGGGTTGAAGCATGAGACTTCCGGCTTTAGGCAGTTGATTTAGATCAACGCGCTTGGCAGGATTTTGATCCGTTGGATCTTGGGTTTGACAGGCCCATAGCAAGGCTAGGCAGCCTATCCATTTTATTTTCTTCATGGGCGGGGAATAAAAAGGAAAAACAAAACCACCTGAAATCAAGAACACTAGATTCAGGTGGTTTTGATACGTTAAAAATACTTATTTTCGCGTCATTTTATACGTTGGTGCATTGGGATTACTAAAATCCAACGTAATATCATAAGTGCCTGCTTGAACCACGATGTTGGCCCCATCTCTTTCTAAGGAAAGATTGGCCCCGTCATCTCCATAATTTACTGTCCAAGCATCATTTTGACGGAATTTGATTTCCCCATCTTTTAGAGTGATGTTGTTCAAGGTCCAAACGCCTTCTTTGGTGAAATCGAGGGTAAACTTAGCATCTGGGCCGTCCCACCCAGTTGCCGTACCGCTGCCTACAATGCCAAAGATATTCATGGGTTCTAGGGTGTAGGTATTCTTATTAAAATCAACCGAAATGAGGTATGAACCTTTTTTTACGGGAATATTGGCTCCACCGGCCTCCAGGGTTCCATTTAATCCATCATCGCCAAAGTTAACACTCCAGTCGTTATTCCGACGAATTTTCATTTCTCCCTCGTTTAGCATGACCAACGCCCGCCATGTGTCGGAGGTTGGGTCGTAGGTAAGGGGCATGTCTGGGCCATTCCAGCCGTTGGTTGTCGCACTTCCGACCAATCCCCACGAGAAACGTTCGATCTTGATGGATAATGTGGCAGCATTGAGGGTAATTCGGTAAGTGCCGGCCTGTACCGGGATATTTGCCCCATTTTGCTCCAAGCTGCCGTTATTGCCATCATCACCGTAGTTGAGATCCCAACTGTTGTTTTGCCGGACTTTCATTTCCCCATCCACCAAGGTCGCGTAGGCAACAAATACATTGGCCTCGGCTGTTTTGTAGAAAGGTACATCGGGGCCATTCCATCCATTGGGTGTCGCACTACCGACCAGCCCCCATGGACTTGAGAGATCCAAGCGATCCAAATAGGCCGTAGCTTTTAAGGAAGCGATGGGTGAGGTGAGGATGGTGGTTGGTCCTAAGACCGCCTCCACCTTCAGGTCGAGGTCACCGGGTTGTCCGGGTGTCATGCCCAATCCCAGCAGTAACGCATTGAGTTCACTGACTTTATAGGATTTGCTGGTAGCTTGACCCATGCCTAAAATGATTCCTTTTGAAAAATCACCCCCTTTTTTATCAATTTTTAAGGTGTACGACGCACCCGCGGCAAAGCCAAAATCAGGTGCTGACCATGAAATTTGAACTGCGTTGTTGGCTGCATTTTCTTTGTCGAGCACAACGGTTTGGACGGATAAATTGAGAACAGGAGCGGCACCATCGTTGAGTACCGGGCTCACGAGAGGGTCTTCACATGAAGTTAAGAAACCCAACACACCCAGGCTTAGCCAGAAGAGATTGATATATCGTTTCATAAAATTAATATCCAGGATTTTGTTTGAGATTGGGATTTGCCACGAGATCGGCCGCAGGAAGAGGGAAAACCTTTCTGAATTCCTCGACACCCCGACCAGCCTGAACGCCGCCTTTCCACTGCCATAGGTATTCAGGACCAGTAAAGCGGTTGAACCGGATCAAGTCGGTCCGGCGATGACCTTCCCAGAATAATTCACGGCTACGTTCGTCTAGGATGAAAGCCAAGTTGATGTCGTTTACATTGCCAGCAGTATTGCCGTAAGCCCGTTGGCGAAGTTGATTGATGTAGCCAATGGCGGTATTTCGATCCCCACCTGATCCACCACGTACAACGGCCTCAGCATACATAAGGTAGGCATCGGCTAGTCGGAATAAGGGAAAGTCGGTGTCGGGGTGATCACCGGAAGCATCTGAGCCTGCGCGGCCATTGCTATCCACATTTCTATATTTTGCTACAGCATAACCGTCGGTGAAGCTAAATACATCCCCGATGTTAAGACTTTGGCCTTGTGTATGGAACATAGCGCGTCGATCGGGTCCATTAGGAGCTGGGAATTTCTCTACGAGAGAAGGGGTTGTCCGAAGTCCAGCCCAGCCTCCATTGATGCCAAATTCCGCTGGATTCATACTTCCACCGACGGGCGCATGGACCAAGAAGGTCATACCTCCCCAAGATCTCGTATTCATGCCATCAAATCGAATAGGGAAAATGATTTCTGCCGATTTATCGTTGTCCGCCAAGAACAATCCGCGGTAGGTGGGGTGTAGCGTATAGCCCCCCGCGATGATCTTTTTGGTGGCTTCGATGGTCTCTGTGTATTTGGGTTGACCGATATAGACCTCGGCGTTCAAGTACAATTTCGCCATAAGCATCCAAACTGCAGCACGGTCAGCGCGGCCGAATTCATTTTGGCGGGGAGACGGCAGTTCATTTTCAATAGCCTTGAGTTCTGACTCAATGTAAGCGAATAACTCGGCGCGATTGGTTTGACGAGGTAAAAATGAACCCGGCGCATCCGCTTCGGTGACAAACGGCACGGAACCAAACATATCCAGGGCGTGGTAATAACTCAAGGCCCGTAAAAAGCGTGCTTCGGCTCGGTAGGTCGCAAATTCACTCCCAGACAGATTGCGGGATGCTAATTTTTCGGGAGATGATTCCCGGATAAACTCGTTACAAACCGTGACTTGGTAGAAGATTCGGCTGTATAAACCCATGATGAATTCATTGGAGGAAGTCCAGTCCATGTCATGGTAATCGGGTAAACTGCCGTCATTCCAGCCGATGATGGTTTCGTCGGTGGTCAATTGTTGCGCTTGCCAGTATTGCCGTAAGTAGGCGGAGAAACCCTCATCGATTCCCCCAATATCCGGTAATCCAGCGGGGCCTTCTTGACCGGTAACGGCTAAGCCGGCGTAGAGTTTAGCGAGTACTTTTTTGTAGTTGGCGGGGTCTTGGTACACCGAAGCGGAGGTGACCTCAATAAACGGCGCGCGATCCAGATCTCCGATGCACGAGGACATCAAATTCAAGCTCGCCGCAAGTAATCCTATTTTTACGAATGGTTTCATAGTGTTCGTCATTAAAATCCAAGTGATACGCCCACGGTAAATACGCGCGGACGAGGGTAGAAGTTGTTATCGATGCCGCCGCTGATTTCAGGATCTAGTCCATTGTATCGGGTTAAGACCAATGCATTTTGGATGTTGGCATTGATTGAGGCATCCACTTTTTTCTGGAAAATTTTTCCCAGATTATAGCCCAGGTTGATGTTATCTACCCGGAAAAAGCTGGCATCCCGTAGGTAGTAGTTGCTAAAGAATTGGTTATTGCCAAAACCTGTGGCTAGGGCATCGGTGGTGACGTTCGTTAAGAACGCATTAGACGACACCCGGAAAACGCCTGCATTGGAGTTTACGTTGTTGTACACAAATTGACCTAAGTTAGCTCTAGAAACAAAGCCAGCATAAAATTTGCCCACACTGATTTGGGAAGATAACCCGAGAAATACATCAGATTGTGGATTTTGGTAGCGAATACGGTCATCTGGTGTGATCACCCCGTCTCCATTTCGGTCTTCGTACACACCTTCCAAGGGCTGTCCGGCTTGATTGTACACCTGATTATACAGGTAGAAGGTTGAAACTGGATATCCTACCGTATGGATTTGGGCGGTGTTGCCTACGCCACCTGAGATTCCCCCTGTCAAAATACCAGGGAAGGTAGGGTCAGGTACTTTCGTCAAGTTGGTGATGACGTTCTGGTTGAAGGTTAGGTTAAACCCGAGATCCCAGTTGACCCGCGTATTTGAAATCGGGGAGGTGTTGATGGTGAATTCCACTCCTTTGTTCTCAATATTCCCAACATTGGTAAGCAATTGGTTGGTCAGGTTAGACCCGGCAGGTACAGGAATGACCGACAGGAGGTCTTTGGTTAGCCGATTGTAGAAATCGATACTTCCGGAAATGCGACCTTTGCGGAGTGCGAAGTCAAGTCCTGCGTTGTATGTAATTGTTTCTTCCCATTTGATATTGGCATCGTAGCCCTCGGGGCGGAATGTCGGTAGGAATGTATTCCCAAACTGGTATTGCGCCGTGGTTTGAGACAAGGTGTACCGAGGAAGATAGGGATAATCGCTGCCGATATCTTGTTGTCCAGTCACCCCATACCCCAGCCGGACTTTCAGATCAGAAAATACTTGACTGTTTTTTAGAAATTTTTCTTCACTTAACCGCCACGCAAAAGCCGCTGAAGGGAATAGTCCCCACCGATTTTCTGGTGCAAAGCGCGAAGAACCATCTTGACGTAAAGTTACCGTTACCAAATACTTATCCAGCAATGAATAATTCGCTCGTCCATAAAATGAAACTAAGGTATTTTGGGTTTTGTAGAAGAAATCCCGAAATACTTCGCCATTAAAATTGACATCCAAGTCCGTATTTTCTCGTAAAAAATCTTGATATGAGTACCCACCCATGATATCAATTCTACTCGAAATTGATGGAAGATCTTTCACATAATTTAGGTAAAATTCTAGGGTCTTATTGTTCTTATGTTGAGAATAGGTCAAATCTTGCCCATTTCGGTTAAACGCCAAAGCTGCTGCAGCCGGGACGGTATTTGACCCTTCCGAGGCTGAGATATCGTACGCGACATTCAAATTCGCCCGGAGCTCAGGTAAGAAATGGAATTTATAATCTAAGACCAAATTCCCGATGGAGCGCATGACTTGGCTTGTGTTTTGGCGCATGTCCAACATCGCCAAAGGATTGCGCGGGGCCAGTGTGTTGGGTCGGCCCGTCGCGGGGTCTAGCCATTCGTAATACCCATTAAACGCCTCATTGCCTGAGAAAACAGGCTTCGTTGGGTCAAAAGCCACCGCTGCGCCAATCGCACCTTGATCCGCAAATTGATTGTTGGTTATGGATCCTTTGAGATTGACGTCCACTTTCAAGTGTTTATCAAAAAAAAGTGGCGACAAACTCAAGGCACCGGAGGTACGTCCCATATTGGACGTTTTGAGAATTCCATCTTGGTTCAAATACCCCAATGACAACCGGTAGGGTGTTCCTTTTGCTGATCCCGTAATGCTTACGTTGTTGTCGGTGGTCAAGGCATTCCGAAAAATTTGGTCCGACCAATTGGTGGATTCTGTTCCCAGCAAGGCGCGCTGTGCTTCGTTTCCTCGTGCGTTAACCAAATCGCGGAATTGATCTCCCGTCAAGGTTGGGATATCGGCTGTACGAACCGCCGCAGAGGCCATGGAGGAAACATTTACCCGCATTTTTCCGGTGGTTGTACCCTTTTTTGTGGTAATGATTAATACCCCATTGGACGCCCGTGAACCATAAATGGCCGTGGCTGAGGCATCTTTCAACACTGTAATCGACTCGATGTCGTTGGGGTTAATGAGCGATAAGGCATTGGGTGAACCTGAAATCCCGTTGTTGTCTAAAGGTACACCATCCAACACGATCAGGGGATCGTTGTTGGCGTTCAAGGATGAACCGCCCCGCACCCGAATCGTAGATCCTGAGCCAGGTGCCCCGCCATTAGATGTAATTTGAACACCCGCTAATTTTCCCGTGACCAATTGCTCTGGGGTGGTCAATTGTCCTTTGACAAAATCTTCACTCGAAACCGAAACGATGGATCCGGTCAAGTCTTTCTTTCGTTGCGATCCGTATCCAATCACGACTACTTCGTTGAGGATCTCAGCATCATCCACCAACGAAACGTCTAAGGTGGTTTGGTTGCCAACATTCAGTTCTTGACTTGTTTTGCCAATGAAACTGAAAACTAAAATTGCGTTGGACGGGACACTAATTTGGTACTTTCCGTTGGCGTCGGTTTGGGTTCCGCTGGTGGTACCTTTGATTTGCACGGTAACTCCCGGGAGTCCCGAGTTATCCGAATTGTCTCTGACTGTCCCTTGGACGACCTGTTGTGCCCAGCCACTGAAGCTGACACACCAGCTCATCACCAACAGCCATGCCCGAAAGGCACTGGGTTTTGTCGATGTTTTTTGCATGTATGCAATGAGGTTAGTTAAAGTATTTAAAGTAGCGCTTTTTAGAAGTGCAGACTTTACAAAGCACAAAGTTATCGACAAAAAGTCCTATGTGTCGTTCCAGATTATTGATCAGAACAAACTTGTTGATTTTTTTATTAAATTGCTTTAAATCAATGGATTGATTTTGAATTTAAGTACCTATTTGGGAAAATGGTACTAGGTTTGGGCCGACTTCAATGATTCCACGTACTCCCGAGGGGTTTGATCGGTTATTTTTTTGAAGGACCGGTTGAAGGCTGTTTTGGAGTTGAAGCCAACGTCATACGCGAGGCTTAATAGCGTAAATTGGGCATTCTTATTTTCATGTAATAATTTCTTAAATTCTTCAATCCGATACGAATTGACAAAGTCAAAGAAATTTTTCTGGTACCCGTCATTGATGATTTTGGAGACCACATGGGTGGGTAGTTTGAGTTGATTGGACAGTTCGGCTAGGGATAGTTTTGGGTTGATGAAGCAACGTGATTTATGCATGTATTTATCGATCTTCTCCATCCAAATTTGATCCTCTTCGCTTAAAACCGCTTCCTCTTGTGTGGACTCAGGTGTGGTGTCGAGTACATCGTCGAAAATAGAGACTACCGATGGATTGACCTTGAATGTTTCGGGTTGATGAATGGCAAAATAGCCAATAAAAAAGGGGATCACGGCAAATAAAACCCAAACGGAGTCGATAGCGTTCTCTAAAACACTGCTCATGTCCCATGTGGTCAATTGACTTATGCCAAGTAAGACAAAAAACAAACCCCATACTACTAAGCACCCGGCTTGAATCCACGAGACGGTCTGAAGATAGGATATGTTGGCATCACTGGAGAAATTTCGTTGAAATCCTTCTTGGTATTGCTGAATCATGCGTTGAAACAGCGACCAATAATAAGCATTCCAAAAAAAGCCTAAAAATCCGCTCACGACAAATAAGGTCATTAACACGGGAGACTGATTCATAAAATCATTGAGCAACTGCCCACTGTCCATCCATAAAAAAGGCATGTATACCACCACTTGAACCAAAAAGGGTAAAAAATGACCATACCATTTACTGGGGAGCTCGGGTGAATGAAAAAACAGTTTACGCAGGTAAAAGTAATAGAAAGGGCTGTAGAGGAAAATGATAAAGTCAGACAACAACAATATTTTGGGCGCACGATTGGCCGCTTCGTGGTAGTTGGTCACGATGTAGATGCCTGTAAATAATGCCGAAATGGCTAGACTTCCCAAAAGCCACGCTAAAGCATCTCGATTGCTGGATTGAATGGTAGGAATCGCCACCAACAACAAGAGTCCTTGAAATACCGAAAAAAGCAGCAATAGATCCACCAGCGAAAACAAGTGGAAAACCGACATGAGGTCCTCCCATCCGGCAATTTGAATGGGAATTTCTTGAAAATAAACGGAGGAATCCGACATAAACACCCGGTTGGTTCGGGCTTTGCCGTTTTCACGGGCTTCAACAGACGCCCAATTCCCTCGCGTGAACTTGTATTCTAATTTGGGTAGATCCGTATACACCGTGGTTTCCCACAGGCCATCCATCCGCTTGATGAGTTTGTAGGAGGGGTTGGCTGGGTCCCAATGGTTGAAGTTGCCTGAAATGAAAAGCTCTGACCCCGTCGGTGTATTTTTGGGGACTTGCTGCACGACAAACTTGTAGGCATGGTGTTGTTCCCAGCCAGCTACCCGAAATGTATACGCATTCACCAACGAAACTGGATCGAACCGGCGATTGGGAATGGGTTCTCCTCGTTCCGTTCCCTCTGTTCTACCCCAGGAGCCCTGAGTGAATTTAAAGGAAAATGGAATGTATTGCGAGGGTACTTCCAAAGTGAATGTAGAATCATTCCATTTCCGTAGTTTCCATTGAGGATCCTTGGGGTTCCATTCATTAAAATCTGTGGCTAAATACAATTCATCCACTGCAGGAGAGCTAACTGGGACCTTGACCTCCCACAGGACACGCTCTTGGGCCCAACTTGGAGATGGCACCCAAAAGCCAATTAGATTAAAACAAAGCCAACTGATTATCTTGGCCACTTTCTTCTGGATCCTCATCGTCGTTTTCGGTTGGCGTTACAGGGGGGTCAGGCTGTGGTGGTCGTTCAGAAGGTAAAATAGCCAATTGAACAAAGCTATACCACGGCATCTTTTGGCCCATGGCTTTCCAACCTCTGACATCGACACCCTCTAGTTTGATGATTTCTTTTTCAATAGGAGAGCTCCTTTTTTCACGTTTAAATGCGACCTCAATGCGTGGCATTTCATCGTACGAAGCATGCAATAATTCACTCTTAGGATGTTCAGGAATGAAGCTGAATTTTTTATCGAGTGTGGTGGTGTCTATTTTGAACCGTTTGAGATAGTACAATCGCTGCTCTCCCTCCATATAAAAGGCTGAAATCGGGCGATCAGGATTGAATTTGGCGATCACGAGTACTTGTCTTGGGTCGTAGTGGTTGGTTAACTCAAAATTGGTCAACTCATATTCGCCACTTCGGTAAATGACCAAAATCCGGTCATCGGCTTCAAAATTACCTAGGAAATCCCCATGCTCGTCTTTATTTAAGCGCCCAATGGTGGGGGTATACCAAATATTCACTCCTCCAAGGGTTGACTTTCCAGCCGTTTTGAAAACTACTTTTCGAACAGGGTATTTGGTCACTAAATTTCCTAAAGCGGAGCGACTTTTTACCTCCAAGTCGGCAAAGTCCCATTCGAAAAGTTTCTTTTTGGCTGTACTGGCCGCGGTTAAATGGACAGATACCAGTTCGGCTTCGCCATTCTCATTATCGGAGAAATAATGAATTTTGGATTTTGGGCTACCTTTGGTTACGTCGTATTCTTTGTCGCGCGTCACAGAGGTTACGGCAAAGCGTTTGGCAAATGTTTTGCCGGATTCGCCATCGGTGTACACGACATTGTAGATTCGGCGCTCATCATTTTTACGAAATACCGAAGTATGGATGATGTCTTTTCCGACGAAGGTTTTGTCTTGAATTTTGGTAATGAGGTATTTTCCATCACGTCGAAAAACGATGATGTCGTCGATATCGGAACAATCCATGACATATTCGTCTTTTTTCAAGCCGTATCCAATAAATCCACCAGCTCGATCGACGTATAGCTTTTGGTTGTTGGCGGCTACCACAGCGGCTTGAACATCCCCAAATTCCCGAATTTCAGTCCGTCGTTCACGACCTTTGCCATACTTTTTCAATAGCATTTGGAAAAAGTCAATCGTGTACCGCACGATATGGGCCAGGTGATCCCGGACCTCCGCTAGTTCGGTCTCGAGTTTTCGCATGTATTCATCGGCCTTGAATGTATCGTATTTAGAGATTCGTTTGATCCGGATTTCCGTTAGCCGAAGAATATCCTCTTCCGTGATTTCCCGGTAAAAATCAGCTTTGAATGGGGTAAGCCCTTCGTCTATGGTTTGGATAACCGCTTCGAAGGTTTTGCATTCTTCGATGTTGCGGTAAATTCTATTTTCAATAAATATCTTCTCGAGCGAGCTATACAACAGTTTCTCCATCAATTCGCCTTGTCGAATTTCCAATTCCCGTTGCAACAGGTGTTGGGTTTGGTTGACAGAGTCTTTTAAAATATCACTGACACCAACAAAATGGGGTTTGTTGTCGAAGATGATGACGGCATTTGGCGATACCGACACTTCGCATTGTGTGAACGCGTACAGGGCATCAATGGTAATGTCGGTGGAGGTATTGGGGGCGAGGTGGACGATAATCTCAACATCGCGCGCCGTATTGTCCTCCACTTTTTTGATTTTGATTTTCCCTTGGTCGTTGGCCTTGATGATGGAATCGATCAAGCTGGAGGTGGTTGTCCCAAACGGAATTTCGCGAATCATCAACGTCTTTTTGTCGAACTCCTCAATGCGAGCGCGTACTTTCAGTCGGCTGCCCCGAGCACCGTCTTGGTATTGGTTGACATCGATCATGCCACCGGTGAGGAAGTCGGGATACAGCACAAAGTCTTGTTTGCGAAGGTAGGCAATGGCGGCTTGGCAAATTTCGACAAAATTATGGGGCATAATTTTGGTGGAGAGGCCAACGGCGATGCCTTCTACACCCAGCTCAAGTACGAGCGGGAATTTTGCAGGAAGGGTGACAGGTTCTCGTTTTCGGCCATCGTAGGATAATTGCCATTCGGTGATGTCTTCATTGAATAAAACATCGTGGGCGAATTTGGACAGGCGAACCTCGATGTAACGTGGTGCGGCAGCACTGTCCCCCGTACGGATGTCACCCCAGTTGCCTTGGATATCCAAGAGCAGCTCTTTTTGGCCTACGGTCACGATGGCATCGCCAATGGAAGCATCACCGTGTGGGTGATATTGCATGGTAGCGCCGATGACGTTGGCTACTTTGTTGAAGCGGCCGTCATCCATTTCCTTGAGTGCATGTAAAAAACGGCGTTGAACGGGCTTCAACCCATCTTCTCCGGCAGGGACGGCTCTTTCCAAGATGACATACGAGGCATAATCGAGAAAATAATTCTCGAACATTTCGTCGATTAATTCCTTAGGAGGGGGCGTTTGGGAGAAGTCACTCATCAGTTTGTCTGTAAATAAGAATAAAGTGCAAAATAACGAGGAAAAGTTGAAATGTCCAGTTTACTTCGGAATTCGTCGTAGGACTTCAGCAAATTCGGCCAACATTAATGCTGTAGCTCCCCAAATCCAGTGGGTATCCACTTGATATCCGGGGGTAATTAGGGGCCTTCCACCCACATGAACGGTACGGACTTTTTTCATGGCAGGATCGAGGAAGGCTGGAGCAGCGACCTCCACTACGGTATCGACCTCCCGAACATCGGGGAAAAAATCAGGGCGATACGGAATATAGCCGACGATGGGTTGCACCCAAAAATTGCTTGGCGGTATATACAAGGGGGTTAATGTACCAATAACTTGGATGTCATAGGCTTTAATGCCAATTTCTTCTTGGGCCTCTCGTAAAGCGGTTCGGGTGAGACTTTCGTCATCAGGCTCCATTTTTCCGCCAGGAAAGGCCATTTGCCCTCCATGGACACCATCGTACGGCGGGCGTTTAATTAGTGGAAGAAATAAGGTGTTTTGGTACGGATAGAGCAATACCAGCACCGCACTTTGTCGGGCATTAACCTTGGGTATTCTGGGTTGTCCATCGAGCCATTGCGCGTGGAGATCCGGACCCGGAAGCGGGCCGTCGAATGCTTGTATGATGTGTTGTACGGTTAATTCCACGTTAACTATAATGAATAAATAATTTGGGTTTTCGGCGTTTTTTAGGATTGATTGACGAAAATACACTGTACTCTTTGCTTTTTGACTCTTTGGATTACCAAAACCACAGATCACCTAAAATAGCAAATTTCTGCAATGAGAAACAAGAGATTGATCCCCAAAATGTTTGAAATGGGTGAACTGCAACTGAAAATACCCTATTTTTTCTAGAATCTTTACTTTCATTGCTTTAATAATTGAGAAATTACGGAGTTTTTTATTCCTGATTTTAACACTTATTTTCGACTAGTAATAATGGATTTTGATCTTTTGCCTAGGATAATCGATTATTATATAATTACTATATTAGAATTTGGTATTTTTTTTGGTGTGTTACTATATAATAATTGAATATTTTTTGTCTTTTAGTTTGATTTCAATTACGTTTGTATTTTACAAGTTAGTAGCCAAATGGAGAAAAGCCTTAATACGGATCAAACATTCCAAAAAATCTTGATTCTGTAACGTGATCATGGATAAATAGGTCTTGGTTGATTCAGGTTGCAAAAGCATTCTTAATCAAGTGTTTAGCCCAAAGGAGGACTTTCAGACATCTCGATAAATTGGCTAAAATCAATGGGGTAGTTTCTGATACTTCCTTTTTACAGCGTATTTAAATTAATTTAACATAGTAAGCTTTTAAGAAAAATGAGAAAACATGTTTTCGTTATTCAGTTAATTTTCGCCTCGTTTGTTGCCTTTGCACAACGAACGGCTACTACGACCCAAGACTTCACATCGAACATCGAAAAGTTGCTCTTGAATCCAAAAACGGGCATAGTGTATGTAAAAGAGGACACAAAACTCTCGGCCTATTCCAATATCGATAACAAAGTGATTTGGGAAATCGGAGAGAAAGAAATTGGCACAAAAAGTAATCTTAAAAAATTAGTGGAATTTGACCTTTCCGATATTGACAAAGATTCGGATGTTTTAGAACTCGTTGAAGATTCCGACTATATTTTTGCCAATATCAATGGCCGCGATTTGATCATTGATGGATTCTCAGGGTATGTGGTATTCAACTCAGAGAAAATTTTGCCAAATGCGATTATTCTCAAGCAAATATTTCTGCCATACGAGGATAGCTTTGGTTTTATTGTATTAGAAAATAAAAAATTCATCCTGAAATATTTCGACCTAACGCAAGGAAAAATATTGTGGGAAACTCCGCTGGGCAATGAAGCTGGATTTAAAAGCGCCTTTTCAAAAGGGCAATCCACTAGAGTTGATCGAATTGAAAGTTTCAATCAGAACTTCTATGCACTTATCAACAACAATTTATTTAGTTTAGATAAACTGAACGGAAAAGTTAAGTGGTCCTTACCCGAAATTAACCAATTTTATGTCTGTCAAAACGATAAAAATTTGGTGATTGTCAAGAACAAAGGGGGAATGATGTCATCAAAGAAATTATTCAACCTCATTGAATCTTCCAATGGTAAATCAATTTGGAAGAATGATGTTGAAACGGCCAATCTTCTCAAATTGGAGGATTGGGGTGATAAAGTATTGGTAGCCCACAGCAATGGCTTTAATATGTATTATTATGCCGATGGTGGAAAGTATTGGAAAAAAGATGTCAAAGGAAGTAATTTTAAGCAAGTTATTTCTCTCGGTGATGATTTTCTCTATATCTCGGACAAAAATATGATCTTAGTGGATAAGCAAGGTATGGATAAATGGAAAAAGGATATTGAAATTTCTGATAATCCTAATGATGAAATCCATCATTTAGGATTGACCAAAAGTGGTAAGATCATGTACATAACGGCTACCTATGGCAATATGGTTGATTACAATACGGGTGTCAAATTATGGAAAAGAAATATCAAATTTAATGAGTCACTCCCTTTGTTGTATAGTTACGACCAACAGAAAGATGTTTTTCTAATCTATAATGATGAGTACTTATATAAATTTGACCCTAATGTCAATGATAAGCCTGAACCATTTGCTAAAATAAAGGCCAAAAGTGATAAAACAATGTCCGGAATCGAGGTTTTTGATTGGGGGGTTTCGTTAACTAGTCAATCCGAAGTCATCGGTATTGGCCTTGATGGTAATATGATTTTCCAAAATAAATATGAACAACCTGGCGAAGGTGGAAGACAAGCGTTGAAAGTTGCTGGAATGGTTGGCTCTGCCTACCTTGGCACCCGATCATCGGCACAATCCATAGTTGCCAATAGCACGATTGGGATGACGTATCGAGATGAAAGTGGAAAAACCCACACATCGGTCCATTATTTAGTATCTGAAAATCGAAGAAATGAACTGAATCAAAGAGCAAATGCCAATGCAGGTAGGGCTGCTGCCACCGCTGCCTTGACCCAAAATGTAGCTAAACGATTTAATGCGCTAAAACAAAATTCAAACTTTGCCTACATCTTTGCCAAAGACAATACCAAGAATAGTAAGAATAAAGTTTTGGTAAAAGTGAGTAAGAAGGACGGAAAAGAAATAGATAAAGTTATCGTGGATGATCTAAAGCCACTTTACGAAGTGGATGCCGTTACAGAAACGTTATTTTATGGGAACGGAAAAAAGCTGATGGTTTTTGAGCCTTAATCAACGATGATATCCGCTCTTCAATTAGGATCAATTATTGCCTTTGAAGAGCGGATTCTCTTTTCCCAAAATAGATTCCCTTCATTATCCTCCGATGTTAACTCAAATCCCAACCGCGCAAGCATTCGGTTCGAGGGGATATTGGTAGCTTCTGTACGTGCTCGGAGTGTCTTCATTGCTGGAAATTGCTGACACCACTCCAAAACCCCCTGCATAAATTCGGTCATGTAGCCTTTTCCTTGGTTATCCGGATAAATTCCATAGCCACATTCGACCCATCCCTCTTCTTGTGGGGGGGAATAAAAACAAAAATCACCAATTGGTTTTTGACTATGCCGCTCCACAATGCACCAAACAGTATACCATATATGCTCCTGTGCCGGTTGGGAGTCAAGCAAAGGAAGAATACCCAACTCAAACAGCTCAATGACCTCCGGTTCTAAAGGCCGTGTGGAGGGTTGTACAGGGTGTGTTGAACAGAACGTAGGTTTAGCGCTGATGTAATCTTTGATTTCCGAAGCGATCATGGGAAAGCCCCACAACCGCTCCGTGGATATTAGTTCCACCCCGGTACCCGTTGGAGCCGCAGCCCTTTGGGGTACTTTAGGTGGATTGATTTTTCTAAAACAACAGTTCCGCCAGCTGGAATGGCGATTTCCCATTGCAACAGTCCAGATTCCGGGATAATTTTACCTTCCGGGGTGGTTTCGGAGGTAACTTCAATTCGGCTATCTTGCGAAACCGGAATTTGGTCTTCAATTTTAACTAGAACAGATTGGGTCTTCCGGTTGGTCACGGTGTACCGAAATACCTGAGTTTCCCGAACCGCTTGCCCAATCGTCCGGAACGATTTTTTGTCCATGATTTCATCGACCTTCACATGCAACGATTGATCTCGGCCCAAGGACAACGCTGAAGGTTGTTCACTTTGGCGTGTATCCAAATAGCTCTCTCCCAGAAATGTGCCTTTCCAAAACAACGTCAGCGGGCCTGGCGATAGATTTTTCAACACTTCATAAGGCAATTCCGCCTGAACGTATCCGTCTGTTGATTGTCGGGGTACCAAAGAATATGAGTATTTCGGTTGCCACGTAAACGACTGAACATCAAGTCGAGTAGGTGATCCCCCATGAGGAATACGTTGCAACCCAGGCAAAGTATATTGCATGAATAAGTCAAAATTCTCCAACACGACCTCTTGTGCCGGAGGAGGTGGGGCAACATCGGTAGCCATAGCCATGACCATCGGTTCGGATGACATTTTGGCTTCTCGGCGGTAGGCGACACGGGGTTGGTAAATTTGTAGAAATTCCGGGGTGATGGCTGGTTTTTGTCCACCCAGAACGGGTTGTGCCGTCGATAGCGTCACGTGAGCTTTGGTCCAGTCCAATCCTGTTTGTTGTTGAATATCGGCTTGGAAAGTCACCGCCAGGGGTTGATTGGTATCCTGAACCCGCGCGGTGTAGTGAGGAGTCCAAGAGGCTTGACTGACTACATAGGCTAGGGAAACGGCTACTGTCATGGCCCGAGGAGATTCTGCTAAGATGCGAATGACTGGCGCTTCATCGGTTGGATTGGGGATTAACTTGATCGGTTCTTCCCAATTTTTGCGTCGGGCTTGAGCCAAAACGAGCTGTTCGTGTAGAGCGAGTCGTTTCTTTCCGATTTCAGTAAATTTTTGTTCAAATAGGGCCATGAACTCTTTAAAGTCCTCTGGAATTAGCCCATCGCTTTCGCTTTTTATGGAGGCATTGGCCATGATGATTTTTTCTTGTTGATCTGTAACCCGAATTTGCATTTCCAGTTTGCGGATTTCTTTGTCAATAGCCAGTATCGAATCTTGAGCAGCAGATCGATGGGCTGTTTGGGCTGATTTTTCCACGTTCACAGACAAAATTTTCCAATCGCCTTGGCTCGTGACCTGCACGCTTTGGGTCTGTAATGAAGCGCCCAAGCCTGTAAGGAAAAACGTTGATTTTCCGGTAGGCAGTTGGACAAGAACTTGGGACCGGATCAGGGCTTGTTGTGGGTAAATGATCACCGAGTCAGGTTGAGTGACCCAGGTGTTATTTTGTTGGGCAAACCCAAAAAAGGGAAGGGAAAATAAGAGGCATAGCCGAAGGCATTTCATACGAGTAGTCCTTGTTTTGTTGGGATTAGAACGATCTTCCGGGGAAAACCTGATAAGTTTCGCTCAATATTGCCTCGAATTTGATAATTTTGTTTCAAATTATCGACACAATGTACACAGAAAAGCGGGTTCGTGCTTTTACAGAAAAGATTTTCAAGGCAATCGGGTGTTCAGCCAAAGAAGCCCGGTTGGCTGCGGATGTTTTGGTTTCCGCAGATCTTCGGGGGGTGGACTCCCATGGGGTAGCTCGTTTGGCAGGCTATGTTCGCCTGTATGATTTAGGACGGTTAAATCCAACCCCAGACATCCGTTTACTACATGAAACGCCCTCGACAGCTGTGTTGGATGGTGATCGTGGGCTGGGGTTGGTGGTGGCTCCCCACGCGATGCGCCTTGCGATGAAAAAAGCGAAACGTAGTGGAACCGGCTGGGTGGCGATTCAAAACTCCAATCATTTTGGCATTGCAGGATACCATGCTATGTTAGGCTTAGATCAGGATATGATCGGTTGGGCCATGACCAACGCGGCGCCTTTAGTCGTTCCTACGTTTGCCACAGAAAAGTTGTTGGGTACCAATCCGATTGCTATTGCCATCCCTGCGGGTGAGGAAGAACCTTTTGTATTGGATTTTGCCACGACAGCTGTGGCTTACGGAAAAATGGAAATTTTGCAGCGACTTGGCAAACCGGCCCCATGGGGTTGGGTTCAAGATGCTGACGGAAATCCGACCCAAAATGCCCATGCTGTTCGGGAAGGTGGAGGATTATTGCCTTTGGGTGGAGATCGTGAGCATGGCAGTCATAAAGGTTATGGCCTGGGCGCCATGGTGGATATTTTATCGGGCGTCTTGTCGGGAGCCAACTTTGGTCCTTGGGTTCCTCCGTTTGCCACGGCAGGATTTCATACCTCTGACACCGAGCAAGTAGGCAAGGGAACCGGGCATTTTGTGGGCGCCATGCGCATCGATGCCTTTCAGCCAGCGGACCAATTTAAAGGAAAATTAGATCACTGGATACAACGTTTTCGATCGGCGCAGCATATCGAAGGGCAACCGGTGCAAATACCGGGCGATCAGGAACGTCACTTCATGGCAGAACGTCGGCAAAATGGCATTCCGTTGAATGAGAAGGTCGTGGAGAGTTTGGTTGATTTAGGAAAACGTTTTAATGTAACATGGTAATGACACAAAAAAGACCGGTGGCCCTTGGCCTGATTCAAATGAGTTGTACAGCTGAGGTGGAAGAAAATTTAGCCAAAGCTGAGGCCAAAATCAGGGAGGCAGCTGCTAAAGGCGCTCAAATCATTTGTTTACAAGAACTGTTTAGCTCGTTGTACTTCTGTGATGTGGAAGATCCCGCGCGGTTTTCTTTAGCGGAAGCCATTCCAGGGCCCACAACCGAGCGGTTTCAGGCCCTAGCCAAAGAATTGGGCGTGGTCTTGATCGCCTCGTTGTTTGAAAAGAGAGCCGCAGGACTTTATCACAATACCACAGCCGTCTTGGATGCCGATGGCAGCTATCTCGGAAAATACCGGAAAATGCACATTCCAGATGATCCGGGCTATTACGAAAAATACTATTTCACCCCTGGTGACTTGGGTTATAAGGTATTTCGGACAAAATTTGCCACGATTGGCGTGTTGATTTGTTGGGATCAATGGTACCCCGAAGCGGCGCGGCTGACAGCCTTGAAGGGCGCGGAGATTTTATTTTATCCCACCGCAATTGGGTGGGATTTGTCTGAACCTTCCACAGTCATTCCTAAAGAGCAATATGACGCTTGGCAAACCATTCAGCGGAGCCATGCCGTCGCCAACGGGGTATTTGTCGTGAGTGTCAACCGGGTGGGAGAGGAAGCCGGTCAACAGTTCTGGGGAGGATCATTTGTGGCCAATCCCCACGGTCGGTTGCTTTACCTGGCATCTCATGACCAAGAAGAGGTGCACGTAGAAACCATCGATTTGGCGGATATGGAGTATTACCGCACCACCTGGCCTTTTTTACGGGATCGTCGGATTGATAGCTACGAACCGATCACCAAACGCTATATGGAGGGAGAGTAACATCTCCCTTTTTTTTAAGCCAAACCCACAATCCTCAGCTTATCGAATCCAACCGTTTCCCGATAAGCTTGCGGGGATATTTGTACATGTTTTTTGAAAAATCGGCTGAAATAGAATTCGTCTTTATAGCCCAATGCATATGCAATTTCTTTCACTGTTTTTCCTGTCAAATACAGTTCCCGTTTGGCTTCAATGACAATGCGTTGCGCAATCATTTCGGTCAAGGTTTTTTGGAAATACTTTTTGACCATTTTTGCCAGAGCATTGGGTGAAATGTGCAGCGCAGCAGCGTATTCGGAGGGCGAATGCATGGTTCGGTACTCTTTTTCAATCAAGTCCACAAATTGTTGGATAATTTGAGGTTCTTTGTTGTCCGAGACCATGAGAATAGGCTCCTCAATCCATGTTTTCTGCTTTTCGCGCAACACTTGGATCAAAAAAATCTTAATGTACGATACCAAAACCTCGTGCAAAGCCAATTCATTTTTTTCAATTTCTAGCCTCATTTGATGCAAAAGATCCAGCAACTTGGCGGTTTGGTGTACTTCAAAGAATGGAGGGTTGTAGATATTGTGAAATAGAGTCCCTTCTGTTTCGACTTCATTTTGATACCGGTAGGTACAGAAGAAATCGGGGTGAAAGTTCAATACCCAGCCTTTCAAAAGGCCCTCCTGTTGGATTCGGTAAGGTTGGAAAGGGGATAGGCAGATCATGGAGGGAGCGGTTACATCATGCGTGATCAAATCCACATCCAGCTGCGTTTCACCTTCCATGAGCAAAATCATGGAGTAGTAATTGTGTCGCCGCATTTCCCGAAATTCATGCATTTCAGTTAAGGGATAAACCTGGATCCCAATCTCCCCATTTTGTCGGTTGAACAAAGCGTGCGTTGCTTGTATCATGTGCGTTCTAAAGGTTGCTTACAAGATTGTCCATGGAATCCAAATCCATGGACAAATGAATCTTTTCTTCGGGTAAAACTTACAAGGTTGAGACAAATAACCGCAAAACGCGACTTAATTCTTGGACTATAATGAAAATTTCTACAAAGTACGTCTTTATTTTCTCCCACCAACATAGTAAAATTATGCATTCGCATGGACAATTTTTGCCAAACTTGATTTGTCGGTTCTCTGGAGTTCTTGACTCAATTCTTGGGAGGTTTCCGAAGAATTCCGCTATTTTTGCAAAAATCCTTCCACATGAACCGCTATAGACTACACCGCAAATCAGGTCCTTTTGATCTGACCGTTCCGCTGGCTTCTTCCAAAAGTGAAAGCAATCGAGCACTTATTTTGCAAGCTTTGACTGGCTTTCATGCAAATTTAACCAATATTTCCATCGCTCGGGATACCCAAACGATGTTGCGGTTACTGCAAGAGGCTGGACCTGTCGCTGATGTGATTGATGCCGGGACAACCATGCGCTTTCTGACTGCCTATTTTGCAGTGACCAACCAAATCAAACGCATGACCGGAACACCTCGCATGTGTGAGCGGCCCATTGGTATTTTGGTTGACGCACTTCAAGCCCTCGGTGCGGACATTGCCTACGAAGGTGTGCCGGGATATCCACCCATTCAAATTCAAGGGTTTGCGGCCCAAAACGCCTCGTCGGTCACGGTTCGGGGGGATGTGAGCAGTCAGTATATCTCAGCTCTGTTGATGGTCGGGCCCATTTTGCCGGAAGGATTAACCCTGCATTTGTCCGGAACCATTAGTTCAATCCCTTACATCACCATGACCCTCGCCCAAATGGAAGCATTCGGGGTAAAAGTCGAGGTGAATTGGGCGGAAAAGTGGATTAAGGTCCCGCATCAGGCGTATCAGCCAGTAAACTATGCCATTGAATCCGATTGGTCGGGGGCAAGTTATTGGTACAGTGTCCTGGCCTTGGATCCCCACCCAGAAAGTGCGATTACCTTGCTGGGGCTCAAAGAAAATTCGTTGCAAGGCGATAGCGCGATCGTCCAAATCATGTCACACTTGGGTGTTCACACCGACTTTGTTGTTGAAGGGGTTCGATTAACAAAAATTTCGCCAGAATCTTCGTTCTCCTGGGATTTTACCCATTGCCCCGACTTGGCCCAAACCATTGCGGCCATTTTGGCTGGATTGAGAATTCCCGGTACCTTTTACGGACTCGAATCGCTAAAAATCAAAGAAACCGACCGGGTGTTGGCCTTGCAAAATGAACTGAAAAAATTAGGGGCTACGCTCACAGAAGTTGTGCCTGAAACCGAATATTCGCTCACCATTACCGGAAATCCCCACGAATTACCTGTGATCGAAACCTACGACGACCACCGGATGGCCTTGGCGTTTGCTCCTTTGGCGATGCTATTTCCCTTGGTCATTGAAGAACCGGGCGTGGTCGTGAAGTCGTACCCCAACTTCTGGGAGCATTTGACGCAGGTGGTGAATGTAGAAAATTGAAAAACCTTACTTGGCTTCCTTCAAATGCAAAAACTCGGCGTATCAAGCCGAGTTTTTGCGCAAATATAGCTTTCGATTTTAGGTTTGAATCACCCCAACCGCATAAGCTTTCTCTATCGGCGCGTGGTTGGCCGCATCGATTCCCAGCGCGATCACCTCCCGGGTTTTGACGGGATCGATGATGCCATCCACCCACAAACGGGCAGCGGCGTAGTACGGGCTGAGTTGAGAGTTGTAGCGATCCGTAATTTCTGATAGTAAATTTTGCCGATCTTCCGCCGCTAATTCAACCCCTCTGGATTTTAACGTGGCTTCTTGGATTTGCACCAAGGTTTTGGCCGCCGACGCACCACTCATTACCGCCGTTTGGGACGTAGGCCACGCATAAATCAACCGTGGATCGTATGCTTTCCCGCACATGGCATAATTTCCGGCCCCGTACGAATTGCCGACCATGAACGTAAACTTCGGCACCACCGAATTGGCCATGGCGGATACTAACTTTGCTCCGTCTTTGATGATTCCCCCGTGTTCGGAACGGCTACCTACCATGAAACCATTCACATCCTGTAGAAAAATGAGCGGAATTCGTTGTTGGTTGCAGTTCATGATGAATCGGGCTGCTTTATCGGCTGAATCGGAATAAATGACTCCACCCATTTGCATTTCTTGCGAGCCGCCCGACTTTTTGGCTTTCACAATTTTCCGTTGATTCGCCACAATACCTACAGCCCACCCCTCAATGCGCGCCAGGCCGCAGATGATGGTTTGGCCATAATCGGGTTTGTAAGGATCAAAGCTTTGTGCATCCACCAGACAGTCGATGACCTCCTGCATGTCATAGGGCTTATTCCGGTCTTCCGGGACGATGGTGTGAAGGTCAGTGATCGGTCGGGCGGGCGCTGTGCTTTCTTTTCGGTTAAATCCGGCCAGAGGTTTTGCGCCTAGTTTATCCATGACATTTCGGATGGCATCCAGACACGAAGAGTCATCAGGAAAGGCACGGTCCACAACCCCGGAGATTTGCGTGTGCGTAGCTGCCCCGCCGAGGGTTTCATTATCCACGTCCTCTCCAATCGACGATTTGACCAAATAGGATCCCGCTAAAAAGACCGATCCCGTACCTTCCACAATAAACGCATAGTCCGACATGATCGGTAAATACGCTCCACCTGCCACACAGGAACCCATGATGGCCGAAATTTGCGGCACACCCAAGGCCGAAAGTTGGGCGTTGTTTCGGAAGGTCCGACCAAAATGTTCTTTATCCGCAAATACCTCCGCTTGCATCGGCAGAAAAACACCCGCAGAATCGACGAGGTAGATGATCGGAATCCGATTTTCCAATGCAATTTCTTGCGCGCGTAAGTTCTTTTTAGCCGTGATCGGAAACCATGCACCGGCTTTCACGGTGGCATCATTGGAAACAATCACGCACATTTGCCCTGCCACATAGCCCATGACACAGACAACCCCGCCATTCGGACAGCCGCCGTCTTCCTCGTACATCCCTTCCCCGGCAAACATGCCAATTTCCGTGTACGGGCGGTCGGTATCCAATAGGTAATGCACCCGTTCCCAGGCCGTCATCTTCCCTTTTTTCTTATGTGCCGCTATTTTCTTTTCTCCTCCGCCGAGGACAATCTTTTGATGCCGTTGGGCTAATTCTTCCAGCAAGATCTTCATGTGTGATGCAAAAAAAGGATTGTAGGATTATATTTTTTCTTTGAAAAACAAAATTTCCACCAAGTTAGTTATATTTGTTGTCAAATAAATAATTAGTGTAACAAATAAATCAACAAACCCTAGGCCTTACGACATGGAAGCAATGATGAAAACGAACGAAGAGATGGATATGATCCGGGCAAGTGCGCGGGAATTTGCGGAGAATTACATTCGTCCGCATGTAATGGAGTGGGACGAAGCCCAGACGTTTCCTTTGGATGTGTTCAAAAAATTAGGAGAGCATGGGTTCATGGGCATTTTGGTGCCTGAGGTGTATGGTGGAAGTGGGTTAGGTTACCAAGAATACATTACGATTCTGGATGAAATTTCCCAGGTTTGTGGGTCGATTGGATTATCGGTTGCAGCCCACAATTCGCTGTGTACCAACCATATTTTGAGCTTTGCAAATGAAGATCAAAAACAATTTTATTTACCTAAGTTAGCCTCCGGCGAATGGATCGGAGCGTGGGGATTGACTGAAACCGGTACAGGATCAGACGCTGGTGGCATGACCACCACGGCGGTGCAAGACGGGGATTATTTTGTACTGAATGGGTCCAAAAATTTCATTACCCACGCCATCAGCTCACAAGTGGCGGTGGTGATTGCTCGGACGGGTGAAAAAGGGGATAAGCACGGCATGACGGCCTTCATTATCGAAAAAGGAACCCCCGGTTTTAGCGCAGGTAAAAAAGAAAACAAATTGGGGATGCGGGCGTCTGAAACGGCTTGTTTGTTCTTTGATAACTGCCGGGTACACAAAGACCAAGTGTTGGGTGAGGTAGGCGATGGCTTTGTTCAATCGCTGAAGTTGTTGGATGGGGGTCGGATTTCGATTGCTGCCCTGTCTTTGGGCATTGCCCGTGGCGCCTACTTGTGTGCGTTGCAGTATGCCCACGAGCGGGAGCAATTCGGACAAAAAATCTTTGAATTCCAAGGCGTAGGCTTTAAATTAGCTGAAATGGCGACTGAATTGGAGGCAGCCGAATTGTTAACTCGTCAGGCTGGCGATTTGAAAAATGCCGGAATGAAAGTGACGAAGCAATCGGCGATGGCCAAATTATTTGCTTCCGAGGCCGCGGTGAACCTCAGCAGTGAGTCGGTGCAGATTCACGGAGGATATGGCTACACCAAAGATTTCCCTGCCGAGAAGTTTTACCGCGATGCCAAGTTGTGTACCATTGGGGAAGGCACTTCCAATATTCAACGTCTTGTCATTTCCCGGGAGATCAGCAAAGAACTGAAAAAATGAGTACGATTCACTTGATCGATTGTCCACGCGATGCCATCCAAGGCATCGCGTCTTTTATTCCGACCGAAACCAAAGTGGCTTACATGCAAGCCGCCTTGGATAGTCAGCTGTTTTCGGTGCTGGATTTTGGGAGTTTTGTGTCGCCCACCGCGGTACCCCAAATGGCGGACACAGCAGCGGTTTTGGCGGGGCTAGATCTCGGTCGAACGTCCACCGAACTTCTGGCCATTGTGGCCAATCCACGCGGGGTTACGCAAGCTTTGGCGTTTCCTGAGATCGCGTGGGTGGGGTATCCGTTTTCGGTTTCCGAGACATTTCAGCAGCGCAATGCCCGGGCGTCGCGGGAGGATTCGCTGGACGTTGTGGCCCAGGCCCTTTCCTTGGCCCACACCCACGACCGACGTGTGCGGGTGTACCTTTCGATGGGATTTGGGAATCCGTACGGCGATGATTGGTCGGAGGACTTGGTGGTCGATTACATTGGGGTATTGGCTGCGCGTGGCGCGACGCACTTTGCCTTGTCCGATACCACAGGCGAGGCCACCCCGGTGGGAGTAGAGCAGTTGTTTCGTCGGGTAGGAGCTGCATTTCCGTCCCTCACCTTCTCGGCGCATTTGCATGCCACCCCGTCCGACTGGTCGGCGAAAGTAGAGGCGGCTTATGCGGCGGGATGTCGTATCTTTGACGGGGCCATGTTGGGGTATGGCGGGTGTCCGTTTGCCCAAGATAGCCTTGTGGGGAATGTTCCTACGGAGGGATTAATTGCTCGATTTTTCCCTGAAAAGGCCGCATCTATTTCAACCCTTCAAACCAATTTTCAATCGTTAATTACGTCTCATGTACCGATACCTTGAAACCTCAACAGAAGGAAACGCGGCCCGATTGTGGTTGAATCGTCCTGAAAAACGGAATGCATTTACCCCCGGCATGGTGGCCGAGTTGGCCCATTGTTTAGCGACGTGGCAGGCGGATGATGCAATTTTTTGGATCGAGATTCATGCGCGCGGACCTGTGTTTTGTTCGGGGATGGACTTGCTGGTATTCGAGAATCCAGCCTTGGAAGACCCCAATCCCGAGGTGCCCGAATTTACGGGGTCTTTGGCCTTGGCGATGCGCCAAACCTCCAAGCCGACGTTGGCCGTAGTGGAAGGGCCGGTTTTGGCGGGGGGCTTTTTGATTGTAGGGGAATGCACATTGGTGATTACGCGGGCGGAGGCTACGTTTGGGTTACCAGAGGTAAATCGGGGTATTTTCCCATTTCAGGTGATGGAAACGTTGCGTCGGCGGATGTCGGACGCCGCCATTTTGCGGTGGTGTTTGTTGGCCGAGACGGTCACGGCACACGAGGCAGAACGTCGTGGGCTGGTGACGCATGTCGCGGAGGCGGGTGAATTGGTGGAGATGATCGAGCAGATTCGGTCGCGGTGGCAGCAGCAAGCGCCTTTGGCGATGCGTAGCGGGATTGAAGCCCTTAGGGCGTTGGATAGCATACCGGAAGCGGACCGGTTGGGTTGGCTGAAAGGTCAGCTGGCGGAATTGAAAGCGAGTCAGGATGCCCAAGAGGGCTTAGCGGCATTTCGGGAAAAGCGAACGCCGGTTTGGCGGAATCGATAAACAATATTTGGAAAGTAAAAGATAATAAGCTAATTTTGCGTTCCCTTTACAGAGAGGTGCTCGAGTGGTTGAAGAGGCACGCCTGGAAAGCGTGTAGGCCGGCAACGGTCTCGAGAGTTCGAATCTCTTCCTCTCTGCGGTGATCCCTGACAATGAGAATTGTCGGGGATTTTTTTTGTGGGGTTGGCCTTTGTGACAGGCAAAAGAAACGGGTATCGCCCATGGGATACTTAGTTGGCAAGTAATACGTGTGCTGGTATTCCAAATTCATGGTATAATGCCTTCATCATTTTAACTGTCAGATCGGTTTTACGATTCAAAACCTCGGATACCTTACTTTTACTTCCTATGTAGGGAATAAGGTCTTTTTGGAGCAAACCTCTTTCTTCCATTTCGTACTTAATAGCCTCTATTGGATCAAGTACAGGCATGGAACAAACTTTATTTTCATAATCATCAGCTAGTATAGAAAGCACCTCTAAAAGTTCAAATTCTGGCGTATTTGGCGTACTGTCAAGTAGTGCTTCAATTCTTTCCATGATCTGGTTGTATTGATCCTGGGTTTTGATAGGTCTTACGGTTTCCATTAGGGAAAAGATTAAATAATTAAATATGTTGAATATCTTGAATTTTATCATATTCTGCATGGGTGCCAACAAAGCGCACATAACAAATTTGCGTTTGAAAAACGAATAGCACAATGAACCTATATTTGTTATGCGCGATATTAAATACAATGCGTCCGTTCCCAACAAAGTCTGATTTTTGGAACTGATTGATCACGTCACTAGGCTTATGATATGTCTTCTGGCTGTCGGTAATCTTGTGGAACCAGTGTAATAAACCTACCTGAGCATCTGGATACCTTTCCCAAAACTCATTTAATCTTGTTTTTGATATTACCCTCATTACGCTTTTAACAGCTAATGTAAATAAAAGTTCCCAATTTAGGAACTATACAAATGAATTTATAATTGTACACCCCGGTCTGTGTCCTCACAGACCGGAATGTCTTCACAGACCGGAATGTCCCACAGACTGGAGTTTTTGTGTAATCTGAACCGTTTTCCCCGTTCGCCAGAGCTTTCAGAGGAAAGTCGCTGGGTTAAATCTATAGTTATCGGCTGGAGCTGTTAGCGTTTTCATGGATATTTGGTGGAAGAATAACTAATCAAAATCAATAACTCATTAATCCAATTCGAGTAAGATGAAATTTTGGCAAATACACTTTCTCAGTAGGTAGAATTGCAAATAAAAATCATAATTAAGCGCGTATCTAAGAAAGGGTTACATTTGTATTCACTATTTTTTTTTATATGACAAATGTCAATTTTAACTTGTTTTATGGTCTGTTAAATGATGACCAAAATATTGTTTGTGGATATAAACTCTCTAAGTGCTTTTTATTGCAAATAGGCTTTGAAGATTCAATAATCCACGATTCGGGGTCTTATCAACATCTAAGTAAAGGTGGAAGAAATGAGTTTGAATCTTTGGATTTATGTTACCAGGAGTTCAAAATCCAAAATTTGCAAACATTCAATTTTTCGACTAAAAACTTCCTCGGTGCAAAGAAGATAATTAAAAATGTTGATTCTGATGGGAGAATTACCTACAATTTTTATTTTAAAGAGCCAGTTGCATACGATTGTTCATTTCGGCTTTGTAAAGAAAGCTTTGAAAAGATGGGCTGGAAATTTCAATCCTTAATAAGGATTAATTAGTTCACCTCTCCAATTTTCAATTTCATTGGATGATCCAATATAGGAATTATCTAATGAAATTGAAAATTAATCATAACTAAGTTTATTAAATAAGCTTAATTATATCATCAAAGCCAGTCACGATTTTCTATCATCTCATCAGTCTTACGGGTGTTAAATCTCTGCAATGATTAAGTTGAGTCTTTAAATGTACCCAAATTATCAGACTTTAAATTAGTGAAAAGTGGGTTGCAATAATTTCGTTAGGTTTTTTCGAAATAGTATATCCATGATATCGTTACATTTCTTCCTTAAAATTTAAACCGAGTTGTTTTGCTGCCTCTTTTGCGGACTTATATTGTTGTTTGCTCTCATCAATGGGACTGGCACTTGACGACTTAATTTTTAAATTTACTTCAATTTCAATCTTGTTTCCGTTCATGGCAAATGGCGTAATGAAATAATTGAACAGCTCTGTATAACGTTCTAAAGGTACGCTCCCTGAAACGGTCAGTGATTTGAATTGTCTTATTCCCAAAGGCGATTCAGCTTCAATTTCATTTTTCCAAATAAATAATTCAAGTAATTCAGCTGATTCAACATTTAAGTAAATCGTAAGGTTTTTTAAATTAATAGAATTACGCCCAATCTCTATTTACTCTTTATTTTATAATAAATCTATAATTTCGTTTATATTAAATCTTATCCTCGATAAATATTTGTGTTATGCCAATCAATATATTTCTCATTTGGTCGATCTTCTATTCTATTTGGTAATAAATAAAGTTCCTTCCCGTGATATTGATAATATTTTTTACCATTTTTAAACTCTTCTTTTATCCTTGAACTAATTTCAATTTTATAATCATTTGTAATTGTTAAGTAACCACTATCGAATAATTTGTGCATATCTGAGCGAAGTAAAACTCCATTTGAAGTAAAGTGTGGTCCCGATTGCGCATATGGTTTAATATGAGCTGCTTCTAAAACAGGCAGTGTTTTTTCACCAGTTATAGAACATCTCCTTGAATAAGCATCTGTCACTAAAACTCTAAAGGCACCTTGGCCTACTCTTACTTTTGTTAATACAGACCTTCCGTATAATGGAAATTCAGGTTCTTCTAACATATACTGACTTTTCGCCTCAGTAGTAGAATCTGAAAGCAAATATTTTTCAAGAAGTTTTTCTACTTTTTGCCAAACCTCTTTTCCTTGTCCTTCATCTGAATTATATGATTTTCCTTGTACAATGCTTTTACCCCAGTCCGATGGAGTTTCTATCCAATCTTCTTTATTGAAGAAAATTGGGTTAGTTAATACAATACAACCAATATTAGGATTAATATCACTTTTGTCTGTCCTATAGTTTATAATCATTCTACTAAACTCTTCATAAGTATCACAACCATTTCTATTTTTAAATGTATCCCATACAATCGTAATAGGTAAAAAGGTATGAGTTGAGAAAAAACCAATTCCACCAATAGCATTTAGAGGACTTTTTAGCTTAAATAGGAATGGAGCTCCAGGAGTTAAAACTTTAAAATTTACTGAGCCACTTGGTTGCCAAAAATTAATATCTTCTGGATTGATTCTACTTAAATAGTTGTACCAATTATTGTCTGTTACACCAAGATAAAATTTCATAATTCTATTTTTTCGTTTTTAGAAATTACAGATTTATCTTTAACACTTTCTGCCGATATTTCTTTGATCGGCATGGCTACTTCTATGAGTTTTTTAGCTTGGGTCATTTATATCCAGGTTAGTGCTTCGGGAGCACGATTTAATAAATCATCTATTGCAGTGTGCAGGCTTCTTTGACGAATCATTTCATGCCACACGGTTTGGTGATGTTCGCTTTTAAGCGATTTAATCAATGGGTTTAATTCAGCGCTTGTGGCTCCGGCTTCCTTTTTTGTTACATATTCAAATAGCCTTGCCTTGAAGTTGCCAAAGGCCACTTGTCTAGCTCTCACTAGCTGGTTTCTGGAGTTTAATCCCAAAATCTCAATGGTGTATTCTGCTCTTCTGATGTCTTCAGCATCATCCTTAAAAGGCACAAACCGAAAAGTGCTTTGCGTGTCCAAAAACAGATAATCTAGTGGTTCATCTACTCTTGGATCAACCAATAAAGCTTGACCTGCTGGAGGCTGTGTCCCTTTTGGAATGGTTTTTAGATCAAGTTCATTTCCTGAAGCATCTTCAAAAATTGCAAACTTATCACTTTTAGGTTGATTGCATGGTCCGCAAGCATAACAGTAGTTTTCCCATACAAAGCATTTTTCAGGGTAGTAATTTTTTGGATAAATATGTTCTACCTGATTGGCGTTGCTATCCTCACAGTAATTGCATCGAATGGTTCCCCCCGACATATCGGCCAAGTGTTGTCGTACCACTTTAAAGGTAGGATTAGTCTCCTTATTGTAGCTGGAAAAGAGTTTCTTACCCTCCGCTACCTTTTCAGGGAAAGTTGCTTTCGCATCTACTTTTGCTTGATATTCTCCTAAAAGTAATGCAGCAGCTTCTGTCAATGGTTTATCTTTTAGTTGAAGCATCCTTGATATTACTTGTAATAGTCTTTAGTTCCTCCAATTCCTTTTGTTCATCACTGGAAAGTTTGGTTTTGAATGATTTCATATTTAGAGAAGCAAGTTTCTCTGATATATGTTGCCCACTTTGAGATTGGGTGATGTTTTTCCCAAAGAGTTCAGTACCATAGGCATCTAAGAGGTCACCGTATATCAACCGCTGCTTTTCAATGCCAGTAACTTCACCGGATATATACTCTGAACCGGGTGCTCTGAGTCTCCAAATGGTTCCTTTTTCAGATGCTCTGCAGATAAGTGGGCTGTGCGTGGTTACAATAAACTGGATGCCCGGAAAAACACTTACAAACCAATCACCAATCCGAGCTTGCCAACTCGGGTGGAGGTGGGCGTCTATTTCATCTATTAGGACTACACCAGGTAGATCTATGGTAAAGTTTCCGGTTTTAAAGTTTTTAAAAACCTCCTGCTGGCCATAGGCTTTTACCATTTGACGGATTAACTCGAATGTAAGACTAAGAATTGAACGATAGCCATCACTCATTTGAGCTACATCAATAGTTGCTCCATTGCCATCTGTGAAGAAAACACCATCACTGCTTATACTATCAAGTTTAGCTCCATGCGGCAAAAGACCGCCTTCATTTAAAAAGGCTTTTAAAGAAGATAGAATATCGGACTCGCTTTCCGTGGATTGTTGCGAGGAGGCTTTTTCCAATGATTTGATATGAAGACTTTTTAACCAATCTAATGCTTCTGTTAAGGCTACATCTTCACCAAAAACTGAAAGATGGGCTGCTGCACGAGGATCGGAATAATAAACTTTCATCCATTCTTTTTCTCCTCCTGTAAATCTTCTGAATGGACCGAAGGCGCAAGAGAACCAGCCATAGGCATTACTCCAAATGTTTTCGAAAGGCGCACCCTTGTTCCCTTCTAAAACAAATCCGTTTCCTTCATTACGCTTTAATGAGATTATGGCATCAAAGGGTTTTGTTCTGGGTCGACTTTTTCCAACCTTGCTATCCTCGCTTCCTTTTTGAACAGTCAGGGCAATTGTTCCAATTTCTTCTTCCTCATTCCTTCTTACCCAATCGTTTAAATTTAGCCGCAAGGCTTTGGAATCGTTAGGGCCAATAATCCCTAATGAGATGGATCTTACGATGGTGGACTTACCTGCACCATTATCCCCAATAATGACATGCCATCCCGCAGGATTTTGAAAATTCATTTCAAAGTCAGCAATTGACCGAATGTTTTTGATGCTGATTTTATTTAGATACATAACTTTCTATTTTCTGTTGCCATTCTGCCATAGGCAAAAAGTATTGAACCCCTTTTGATTTTAATTCAAACTTAAGTTTTTTTGCTGGGTTTTGAACCCTATAAAGTTCTGGATTACTTTTACAGTTTGTGACGATATATAACCAAGCCGCATCACCTAATTGAGCTAATCGGTTCATTTCATTCTCACTGAGCATGACACTCCCATCATTTCCACTACAACCTTTCACCTCAATGTATCGCTTCAGTTCTTCAGGGCTAGTGCTCTTTACATCATACCCCTCATTGTTGGCACTCACATCTATTGGATGCCAGCCCATACTTATTTCGTAATTCATCGTGGTTTGCATAGCTATGGCTTCTGCTTCATCATCACGGCTCATACCATAGTGCCCGATATATTCAACTTGAGTTAACGGTATCACGTAAGCACAGCCCAACACCTCAGGTGCCTTTGGATTAAGTTGGGTCATTAAATCTAGACTTTCTAAACGTGTTTGTTTCTTTTGTATGAGTTCGTTAATTCGTGCTTGCTTCTTGTAAATCTTTTCCTGGACTTTACTATCACCTAAAAGGACCTTACTTTGTAATTCCTGAATAGAAACCTGCAATTCCATGATTACTTGAGTAAAGGCAGATTCAAGATACCGTCTTCGGTCTGCGGCATCTTTGGCAACAAGTCGTCTAGTGTCTTCAAACTGTTGAAGTGTGACTTTTTCAAAGCTCCATTGAATGACTTCATTGGTATCTATCATCGAGGGTGGATTAATCGGTTTTGTAAAGTCAATTGGTGTGCGTAAATCAATAAATTTAGCTGGAGAAGTGATATGAAATTCGTGATACATTGTTTGATAGACCATCATCAATCGTTCGTCCACAACGTTATCGTCTATTTGGCTTAACCGATTATCCACAATTTGGCTTTTGACGAAAAACGCAAAATAGTCATTTTTATCGTCAGGAGATATGAGTATAGTGCCTTTAATCATATTTTCCCTGTATAGATTACTAATTACTTTGGTTAAACTATCAAAAATAGGGTTACCGGGATTTATATAATGTACCTTACCTAAATCACCTATGTTTTGATAATTTAGGAAGATTTGTTTGTCAAAGCAAAATAGAATAGATTTAATAGCATCAAAGTGGATTTTATGTGTTATTTTAAGTTCATTGATAACCACATCTGGCATTTTATCAATTCTGAAGATGGACTTTCGTAATTCTGTAAACTCACCACCCAAATTCTTAAAAGCCTTTTCAAAAAATAGACTAATGTAAATAGGTTGGAGTCTTTTTTCGTCAGAACTCTCCTTAAGAATTCGGGCATCTCTAAAATCCACGATACTATGTGCTAGTTTTTCTTTTTGTTCATTGATTTTTTCTTTAAACTTAACTTTAAGCACTTCATCGGTTTGAGCCAAGAACTGATCCAAATCTGTTTCCTCTCCATTGAAGACTGAATTGATAATATCATCCAATCCAACACCTTCAAGTACGTCCTGAATTACATCATACACTCGGTCATCACCAAGCCCCTCACGGATAATGTCTAATTTGGTCAATAATCGCTCAAGGACTTTTCCTTCTTTAGTATTACTTGCCACCATGTTAAACACCAGAACGTCCTGCTTTTGGCCATATCGATGAATACGTTCCATACGCTGTTCCAGGCGGTTTGGATTCCAGGGTATGTCCCAGTTAATCAGTAAACGACAGAATTGAAGGTTGATTCCTTCTCCAGCTGCATCTGTGGCTAATAAAATTTGAGTATCAGGTTTTGCAAATGCCCATTGAGCAGCTCTACGGTCATCAACATTTTTACCACCATGAATTGTTGCTACACCATACCCTCCACTTTTTGAAAGTCTTTCTTCGAGATATAAAAGTGTATCTTTATGTTCAGTGAAGATAACGAGCTTTTCACCATCAATAACCCCATTGGATCTAAGCAGTGATTCGAGTTCTTGAAACTTCTTTTCTGCTTGTTGTCTGTTATAGAGGGATTGAGCCAAATCATATAACTTCTTAACTTCATTTGCTTCCTGTTGGATTTCGCTAAGACTCTTTGCTGTTGTAAAGAGTTTAAATTTCCTGGGGTCAGCGAGAATGCCGTCTAGCGCTTCTCGCTCGTCATCTTCTAGATCTTCATAGTCTTCAATATTATCCACATCAAAACCTTCCAATTTATGTCTTTGGCTCCATAGGTTTGGATTTTTATGAACCTCATCAACTATCCCTTGTAAAGCTCCCCATCTGTGTTCTAACGTATTTTTAATGGCAAAAATCGAACTAACCAATCTGCGTTGCATGACGGTTAAAGCTAAGGAAACATGGATATTTTTTGTTTCAGAGGCCTCTTCTTTCCTTTTTGTGAGGTATTTTGTTACCGCATCGTACAATTCCTTTTCTTCTGGAGTTAGTTGGTAGGCAATCGTTTTTGTGAATCTATTTTTAAAGAGTGGCTTACCCTGCCAATCTTTCATATCCTCTTTTAATCTTCTGATGAAGAATTTGTTAATTCCATTGTGTTCTAATTCTTTTATTCGGGTTGAAGCAATTTCATCCGTGGCAAAGATGTCTTCATCTAGTAATTGTAAAAGTTTCTTAAATGTATCTGTTCGGCCTCTATGCGGGGTAGCAGTCAAAAGCAAAAGATGTTCACATTGTTGAGATAAAACTTGGGCTGCCTTATAACGTTTAGATAAGTATTGTTTTGACCCATAATCATAAGCCGAAAGTTTATGACATTCATCAAATACAATTAAATCCCAATGTGAGTTACTAGCCACATTCAAGACGTCCTCACGAGAAATGAAGTCTATCGAGGTAATAATTCTTGAATTTGTATGAAAGATGTTTGGGTCTGATAAAAAGATTGCCCTTTTTACCAAATTAAATGGAATATTGAATTTTATTCCCATTTCGTCTTCTTGCCATTGTTTGGTTAGTCCGCCGGGTGTAATAATAAGAATTCGTTCAGCTAAGCCGCGCATTATCAACTCTTTTACCAATAGGCCAGTCATGATCGTTTTCCCTGCCCCTGTATCATCCGCCAATAAAAATCGAATTTTAGGAAGTGGTAATAGGAACTTGTAAACAGCTTCTACTTGATGGGGCAGAGGGTCAACAATACTACAATTGACTGCAAATAAAGGGTCGAATTGGTGGGCTGAGTGTACTCGTTCGGCCTCTGCAAACAGGCAGAATCGAGTTGGATCACCCGTAAATTTAAAAGTTCCTTCTTGTGATAGTGTTTCAAGATTTTCAAATTCCTCCCACGAGATAACTTTGGTACTGGCACGATTAGTATTTAAGCAAGTAAACTTTACCGAAACCATTGATCCCAATGACTGAATTTGATTTATTGTCACAGGTTCCGATGGAATTAGATTTTTTACAATTTTGCCTATTTCTATTGACATCTAATCAGTTTTTTTGTGGGTCTCATTAACTTTTCACCCTTCAAATTCTATTGGAGAAATCATCAAGTTTTATTAGTCGATCTTAAATCCTTCGTATGAAATATTTCGGATTCAGATATTTGTATCAAAAATACCGTTCTAATAATGATTTTCCAATTCTTATAAAATCCATTGATTATCAAATGAACACTTTCATATGTATCGATGCCCCAGCTTTCTTACAAATCCAAAAATGATTAATTGTTCGTTTGGTTTGGAATTTTACCTTGATTCGCTGGTCATCTAATTTATTTGAAATTAAAATTTTAAAGCTTTGAATCTCTCCCCCCCTCATCCAACCAAAAATCATACGGCTTAAAAACATCCTTGATCTCGAGGAGTCCGAACATCTCGACGGTCTCGACGAGGTTAATGTAGCCACCCTCACGGTTGAGGTCTTGGTAATGATCGAAGTCAAAATTGCTATCGAAATCAAAATTAAAGGCGACATCTACGAGGGTTTGATTGGTGGGCGGATAGGGTTCATACGAAATCCAGGCCAAAGTGGTCGGGTGCATAGTTTTCCTTAAGATTTTGCTCCTTTGTTTTGATGGTTTTCTCATGCAAGGTGTTGAGTTTGTCTGGGAGGGAGAATTAAGGCAGATGTCGAATCGGCTCAGATTTTCTCAAGTTATTTTGAAATACTTCCCCATTCTTTACAAAACCAAGAAAAGTAAACCTGTTTCTCTCACGTGAAAGCGTCTTGGATTGAAACAGGGGGAGTTGCTGTCGGCTACACCGGCTCAATGCAAAAAAACGGCAAAGGTAGGTATCTCTCAGGGGGAGATTTTCTGAATACGAAGTTAGGCAAGCGCGTCCGAGAATTCAAAAAAATTTAGTAAGCGGTAGTGTATTGCATTTTGTTTAGATTGAATTAAGTTATTTGGATATAGGTCACCTTTTTTTGGTGAATATGTATGGAGTCGAGGTTGTTGGAAGGGTAGGGTGAGGGCATGCCGTGACCGTTTATTCCATTTTGCGCTTTATGGCAGGAGAGGAAAGTCAGACAACAACTCCCTATTGCTACAAACGGTGGGCTTCTAAGGAGCCGGGCGAAATACGGACCTTTTGGATTCTTGCGATTTTTAGCCAAAAGATACGGTACGAATGAACGGAAATAGGCCGGGAACTGATGATCTGACGACAAACGGCTCCATCGGAGTCCACCGTTTGTAGCCGATGAGCGAAGAACCCAAGACCGGATAAGCTCCGTAGGTGCGGCCTGTTAGTACCACGCAAGTAATTGATTTCCGTACGGTGGAGAAGCAGGTTGTTTCCAAAGAGGCGGCAAGTTTTAGGATTGAGTGTTTCGGACTTTCGTGTAGGACTGTTTGTTGGGATATTAGAGGTGAAGTATCAGGAGATCGTTATGCAAATCTTTGGGAGTTTATGAATGGTTATTATTGTAAATGACTTTACTTTTATATAAATTTATTATTCTAACAATTTCTATCAAGATGGGGTATTCCTTTTTAAGTGTTTTAGGGATATACCAATTAATTATAAGTATTTTTTATTGTTATTATTAATAAGGTTTTATATAATATAGGTTCTGTGACAATTCTTGTGATTTTGATTGGTATGTTTTAAATTCAGTTTTCAAGATCTTTGCTAAATAGCTTAATTATCAGTTTTTTATCAAAAACTACTAGGTAGTAGGTTTCATATCATGATCAATTTTTCACAAGAATTGTTAGAGAATTAACCTAAATTATTAGATAACCAAAATATATCGATTGTAATTTAATAAAGAAGGTAATTTAAAAATTTATTAAATATGGGCTCTTTAATTCAAGTTATATATAATAAGTTTTGTCTATATCTCGTTTGTTTTCTAGGTCTTCATCCTACATTAACTTTTTGTCAAAATTATTTGATAAATTATAAATTAAGTATACATAGTGATTCGACGAATCCAAATTTAGTTTTTCATGAAAAGGCTATACTATTTATTGAAAATGGTTCAAAATCCTATTTTTTTACTGAAAATTTTGCAAAAAAAGACTCTATATTGAGCCTGATAGGAGGAGGTAAAGTTTCAGCATTTGATATAGTTGGTAATCCATCCAATTTAAATCATACCAAATTGAATCAACATGTTACCAAGGTTTATAGTACGAATGAAGTTGAGATTTTTGAAAATATTTTAATGACGAATTATTTGTATAAATTTTCGATTCAATTTAACTGGAAAATTCAATCAGATAGTGCCATCATTAATGGTTATCGGTGTCAAAAAGCAATAGGATTTTTTGGGGGTAGAATATATGAGGCCTGGTTCACTCGTGAAATTCCAATATCGGATGGTCCTTATGTTTTTTGTGGTCTTCCTGGCTTAATTGTAGAACTTTACGATACCCAAAAATTTTATACTTTCACTTTTTTGTCTCTTGGAAAACAAGAAAGTTACACTATTTTAATAAGTCCATATAATGTATCAAAAGCGGTATCCACGACTCGACAACAGGCCTTTGCTGTTCGGGAACGTTTGAGAAAAGAACCCATGGAAGTTTTGAAAATGGAGGGTATTCAAATAATAGAAACGCCTGAATTGGAACAGATACGTAAACTAAAACAAAAATCAGACAACAACCCCATTGAGCTACGGATAGATTAATCTTGCTCATTTTCGATCCCGATTTAGACGATTTTACAGTTTGCCTTGCTGAAGTAAGAGTAAAACGCCTTTTGATTTTCGAGCCGTAGGGTCAGGGCCTGCCCTGACCGAAATGAGGAGGAGGGGTTCGAGGTTCAATCCATTTGGATTGAATTACGAGGGTTTGGAATAATATCAAAGGACAATTACCCCCACCGTTTTGTGTGGATTAGCATATAAATTCTAACTCTTGGGTTTCAACCGCTCTTCTAAATCTTGGATCCTTTTTTCTTTGGTGGCAATAAGATCTTGATAAAGTAGCTCTTTGGAAAGAGGTAAAGTTTCTTGGTCCATGAATTCTTTAAAAAAATGGTCAATTGGGCAGTCTAGTACCTGACTTAATCTGACCAAAAACTCCGGCTTGAATTGTTGGATGATCCCATTTTCTATGCGGTTGAGCGTGGCAATGCTGATGTCCAATTCCGCCGCCAAGGCTTTTGTGTAAGACACTTGGGTTCCCGTAGTTCGCGGATAGGGTTGTTTGTTTTCATAAAAAAGTATTATTTAGCGGTATAAAAATGAAAGTCCCAAAATGGAAGAAAAGGTTGAGAAGCAGGTTGATGCTAAAGAGGCGGCAAGTTTTACTTGGGAGTGTTTTGGACTTTCGTGTAGAACTGTTTGTTTTGATGTATTTAGCAACCCTAGTTTTGAACAACTAATAGAAGCTTGGGAAACTCTGGAGGCTGACCTTTGTAGAAGATAAAAATATGTAGTAGTGTAAAATGAGGTTGTTTCGTAAATGGATAGAACCTCATTTTTTAAAATTTTATCTCATTAAACATAAAATTTGTTATATGTATGTGCAAAAATTGATATTATTTTTACTATTTATACTAGTTTCAAATGTATTGTTTGCTCAAAATTTCCAAGTTAAATACAAGGTTCAATCCCAACGAGATTCCACAAATTATGAAATTAAATTTGAAGAAACTGCCACTTTATATATTGAAAGTAAAATAAAAACTTATTTTCATACAGATAATTTTGCATTTAAAGATTCCTTGGTGAAGCTTGTTAATTCAGGCAAACTTACGGCCTATGAAGTCATGAGCAACAAAGGAAATTTAAAACCCACAGATTTTAATTTGCACGTTACCAAAGATTTATCTAAAAACCAAGTTGATTTTTTTGAAAAAATTTCTGTCTCAGTTTATTCGTATTCCTTTCAACCTAATTTTCGGTGGGAAATAAAACCTGATACCTTGACAATCCAGGGGTATCGTTGTAATAAGGCCACGGGTTATTTTGGTGGGCGGCAGTATATCGCCTGGTTTACCCATGAAATACCGATTGCTGACGGCCCTTATGTTTTCTTTGGGCTTCCTGGCTTGATTGTGAGGATCTATGATGAAAAAAAACACTACGATTTTACCCTCGTATCGTTCGAAAAAACGAGCAGTACCTCTTTTGTGAAAGTACCTAGTACTGGCGAAAAAATAATACAGGCTTCAAGAGAACAAGTTTTTAAGGCACGGGAGCGAATGCGAACTCAAACTCTTGAGGTGATGCGTGAAATGGGATTTAATATTATTAAAACACCGGATATTCAGGAGAAGTACAAACAAAAACAAAAATCCGACAACAACCCTATAGAGCTTCAGGTGGATTAGCCTCCTACAGTTTAGTTTTTACCTTTTCCTCTAAATCTTGGATCCTTTTTTCTTTGGTGGCAATAAGATCTTGATAAAGTAGCTCTTTGGAAAGAGGTAAAGTTTCTTGGTCCATGATTTCTTTAAAAAAATGGTCAATTGGACAATTTAATACCTGACTTAATCTGACCAAAAACTCCGGCTTGAATTGTTGGATGATCCCATTTTCTATGCGGTTGAGCGTGGCAATGCTGATGTCCAATTCCGCCGCCAAGGCTTTTTGTGTAAGACGCTTGCGTTCCCGTAGTTCGCGGATATGGTTGTTTGTTTTCATGAAAAGTATTATTTTGAGTTATAAAAGACTTTTAATTGCAAGTTATGCAAATAATTTTGCATAATTAATTTGAGGGGGGGGGTAAAATTTATAGATATTTGTTCAGAATAACGCGGTTAACCGGTTACGGCGTTATTCGGTAAAACTAATTTATTATATCTTTAAAACTGTACAAAATGAAAAATTTATTTTTGACATTAGCGTTGCTGTGTTGTGTCTCTTTCGCTTTTGCAAATGAGGGCGACAAAAAAGAAAGTCCTAAAATGCAAGAAAAGGTTGAGAAGCAGGTTGTTTCTTTGGAAAGGTCTAGTTTATCGATCGAGTGTTTTGGGCTTTCGTGTGGCACTGTTTGTAGGGAGCTTGCACCACCGGTAACGGATGAAGATTATGATTGGGCTCCCGAAATGTATGTACGGCTTTGGGAATATTATGAGGCTAAATATTGTGGTAAGCCCAATCGTATGACTTAATTATTTTGGAAATGAGGTTTTTCATAATTTTGGAAAACCTCATTCCCTCTTATATTTTATTTTATAATTTGAAAATTTTGTTAAAATATGTATAAATATATTCGTAATACTTGCTTGTTAATATTTCTTTTTGTATTCTATTCGAATAAAATTATAGGTCAAGACTATTTAATTAAATATAGTATACAATCGCAACTAGATTCTTCAAATTTGGAATATAAATTTGAAGAAATAGCAACATTATTCATTCAAAATCAGATGAAATCTTACTTTTATTCCGATAACTTTGCTGCGAAAGATTCAATTATGAGGCTTATTAATTCCGGGAAAGTGACTACTTATGAAATCATGAGTGACAAGGGAAACCTCAAACTCACTCAGTTCAATCAACACATTACCAAAGATTTGTCAAAAAACCAGATTGATTTTTTTGAAGAAATATTTTTCTCCGTTTATTCGTCTTCGTTTCAACCCAATTTTCGGTGGGAAATAAAACCTGATACCTTGACAATCCAGGGGTACCGTTGTAACAAGGCCACGGGTTATTTTGGTGGGCGGAAGTATATCGCTTGGTTTACCCATGAAATACCCATCTCCGACGGCCCTTATGTTTTCTATGGGCTTCCTGGGCTGATTGTGAAGATATACGATGATAAAAATCAGTACGATTTTAGCCTCTTATCGTTTGAACAAACGAAAAGTACCTCTTTTCTAAAAATACCCAATGTCGGGAAAAAGGTTATCTCCGCGACACGAGAACAAGTTTTTAAAGCAAGAGAGCGAATGAGAACCCAATTTTTAGAAGTTTTAGAAAACGAGATGGGAATCAAAACCATTGCATCTCCAGAAATGCAGCAGAGGTATAAACAAAATCAAAAGGCTGACAACAACCCTATAGAGCTTCGGGTGGATTAGCGAAATCAATCAATTTGTAAATTATTTTAACGGCCATACCTTGTATAACTAAAATTTTAGTTATGTTTGCCTCAGTATAATGAACCGTTACCAATTTATGAAAAAGCTAGGCTGTATCTTTATTTTCAGTTTGTTCGTTTTTAATGCCACCGCTCAGGCCATTAGCATTGTTAGCCGGGGGGGTAGTTCCGCTTCCGATGCCAAAACGGTGTTGGATCAACTTAACTACCGCATTACGTATGATCTGACTTTCCAACCCAGTAAAGACACCTCAGCCACCCAACAAGAAAAAATGATGCTCTTGGTTGGGGACTCTATATCCTTATTTTTTAGCCAGAATGCTTTCCTCCGCGACTCGATCATGGCTACATTCCAAGGGGATAACCCCGACATGACCCGCATGATGGCCGCCATGCAGTCGGCCCCAAAGTCGATGTTTTCGTACGAAATCATCAAACGAACCAACGCGCAGCAAGTTGTTTTCCAAGAAAACGTATTCATGGATAAACTCGCCTATGCCGAACCACTTCCTGCCGTACGATGGAACATCACCACCGAAACCGCCACGAAAGTGGGGTATCCATGCCAAAAAGCGACGACAACCTACGGCGGAAGGGATTACGAAGCTTGGTTTACCTTTCAAATTCCAATTCAAGACGGGCCGTATAAATTCAGTGGCTTGCCCGGCTTAATTGTTGAAATGTACGATACAAAAAATCAGTACCATTTTACGCTGGCGGGTCTGCAAAAAGCTTCATCAGGTGAAATTGCAGTCAATGAAAGGAAGCTGTTAAAAGTTAGCAAAGAGAAGTTTACCGAAATGAAAGCCGATTTTGCCGAAAATCCATTCAAAATGATCAACGCCAGTGGCGGTTCTATCACGATGAAAACCAATGACGGAAAAGAATTGTCGCAGAAAGAAATGAGCAACCTCGTCAAAAAGAACCAAAACAAACGCAATAATCCAATCGAATTGAATTGATTAAGGGTACTTTTCGATGTAGTTGATTTGGCGGCTCATGTTTCACAATACTAGTGAAGAAATAATAAGAATGAATTTTAAATTTTTTACTCCGTTCGTCCTTTTCTTGCCCCAATTCGTGGTAGCTCAGGCCACCTTCAAAGGCAAAGTAACGGATGAAAGCGGTAAGCCGGTCCGGGGCGTGAACGTGACCCTTTCGCAGCCTAATGCCGCTAGTATTTTGGCATTTTCCATCACCGATACGGGCGGAAACTACAAGATCGAACATACGTCCTCGGCCGATTCGCTCCAGCTAAATTTGTATGCCTTGGGCTTTGCCCCGCAGAAGAAAATTGTGCGGAATGTCGCGCAAGAGACTAATTTTACCGTAATCGAACAAAATATTGATCTAAAGGAAGTTATCGTAAAACCCGACCCGATTACTAGGCGAGGAGATACACTGACCTTCAACGTGGGCGCGTTTAAAGATGCCAACGACCGTGCCATTGTGGACATTATCAAAAAGCTGCCCGGTATCCAAGTTGAATCGTCCGGACGGATTCTGTATCAAGGAAAGCCCATTAATAAATACTACATCGAGGGCCTGGATTTGCTGGGCGGCCGATACAATTTGGCGAACGAAAACCTTCCCGTGGATGCCGTATCGGGCGTGCAAATTGTGGAGAATCATCAGCCGATTAAAATGCTCGATAGCTTGGAGTTTTCGGAGAATGCCGCCATTAATATTCAACTGAAAAATAAAGTAACTGTCACGGGTACGGCCAACCTTGGGGTGGGGGCTTCGCCACTGCTCTGGGAAGCCAACGTAACCCCGATGATGTTCACGAAAAAGAATCAGTTTATTGGTTCGTACCAAGCCAATAACGTCGGAAATAATATTGCCAAGCAAATCAAAGTGCTGACCCTTCAGGATATTATGAATGACTTTCAAAATAATGACGACAAACAGGATTGGGTGCAGGTTCAGCAACTCGCCCCGCCGCCATTTGCCGATAAACGGTGGCTGGATAATAATGCGCACTTAGGTTCGGTCAATCAATTGAAAAAGCTAAAAAACGACTACGAATTGCGCCTAAATACTTCCTATACCAATGACTATCAACAGCAGAGGGGGAGTACCACCACGCTTTTTTACACACCGCTGGATACGATTGGTATCGTCGAAAATAAATACAATCAACTCTTCTTCAACTCGCTCGAAACCACGCTTACCTTTCAAAAAAACGACCGGAAAAAATACCTCGACAACGAACTTAAATTTCGGGGATTTTGGGACGGGCAACGGGGAAATTTGTCCCGAAATGGCGAAGCCCTAACCCAAGAATTGAGCAATCCGTACTTTTCGATTTCGAATAAGTTCAAAAATATGTTTACGGTAGGAAAGCAACTGATGACCTTACGGTCGTTCGTGAATTTCAACCAAACGCCGCAGTCGCTTTCGGTTACGCCGGGGCCGTTCGCCGAGCTATTTCAAGATGGGCGGTCGTTTTCTACGCTGCATCAAGAGGTCAATCTGAATACATTTCAAACTCACAATGCAGTCAGTCTAACCCGCAGTTACAAAGGCGTGGTGCTTTCCCCAACGCTGGGGTTTACCGTGCAGCGGCAGCAGCTTACCTCGGAACTTACGCGGATTTCGTCCGACAATACTGCGCCACTTGGCAGCGCGTTTGGCAACAATTTGTCGTGGTTACAAACGAGTACTTACGCGAAATTGAAATCGGAATACCGCAAAAAAGATTGGCGGTATACGCTGGAAACCCCGCTGACCTATTACCATTTTTCGATTCAAGAACGCACGTTGGGTGAAGGGCAAAGGTTGAATCGCCTGGCGTTTGAGCCCAATTTGGGGGTGAGTTACGAAATGAACGCGTTCTGGAAGGCCAATGCCTCGGTAAAACGAAGTGTCAATTTAGGCGAATTGCAAAATGTACATTACGGCTATATCCTGAAAAACTACCGAACCATCGAACGCCGCAACGCCCCGATTCCGATCAACATTGCCCATACATTTTCGGGTGGTTTGAATTACCGTAATCCGTTGATTTCTACGTTTTTTAACATCTTTTATCTCAACAGCATTACTGACAACAACCTATTGATTTCCAACCAAATTGACGAAATCGGAGCGAATGAGTTGGTGGCTTTTGAACAACAAAATACATCGTACAATCAAATGATTTCGAGCCGGTTGGGTAAATTTTTTAGTCAGGCGAAATTGAATGCATCCGTGGGGGTTAGTGTTTCGCAAACCGAGCGGCAGCAGCTGATCAATGATGTCTTGGCGGTGGTGAACTACCGAAGCATTCGTCCCGACGCCAAACTGACTTTTGATGCCGCAAATTGGTTTGGCGTGGAATACAATTACCAATTTTCGTACCTCCGAAACAGCGTCGATAATCAAAGGCCTCAGCTGGCCACCCAGCAAACCCACCAAGCCGAGTTGAGTTTTTACCCGACGGAAGAAACGTTCTTGGGAGTTCGAAATGAACTGTACGTCAACCGGTTTATCAACCAAAACTCACAAAACCTATTTACGGATTTGATATTTCGGTACACCTTGACCAAGTCAAAAATCGACCTTGAAGCCAACTGGAACAACGTGTTTAACATCAAAACCTTGACCACGGTGTCAGCCAGTTCGTTTGCGTATTCAGAGTCCACCTATCAGCTTCGTCCGGCGCAGGTTTTGGTGAAGGTGCGGTTTTCGTTCAAATGAGGGGCTAAATTATCATTCAGCCACAGATTTCGGATATCCCCAAAACAATCCTGACGAGAAGGAGAATGCGTATTGACCCTGATGAAACCTTTTATGTGAATGATATAATTTTTGCGAATAATTTTGTTAAACTTTTGAAAAATTATAAGTCCATCTTTGTCGTGTGGTAGAAATCCTTCTGCTGGAGAAATACAAACGTCATGACAAACAACCAAGCTTTACAAATCAATGTACATAACGCCCTTCATTGTGAATAACACTAAACTTGTTGGGAAGGAATATGTATTTATCTACTTGTACGGACTCATTACGATGCTCAGTGGGTTATTTTTATTTTATTCAGAGGGATTAGACTTTCAAACGGTGAAGCTGATATTGGGTATTTCGTTGGTAGTTGGAGCCTTGTTTGCCTTTCTCTCATCGCTCGCTCAACCCCGAAAGCACGTTCAGTTTGCGTATCATGAAATGCATGCCTTGGCCATGTTGGCGTATGGAGTAGCCGTACTCTTCTTTAGCCAAACGTTTGAAACACTCGTCTCATTTACTTCCTTCTTGATGATATTTTATGCTTTTTCGGAAATTATTTTTTGTATCTGGTTATTCAATTTATTGGAAAATGTTCATTATAAAATCATCTTTTTACGCTTGTTTGTTGGACTAGGTATCGGTGTTGGCACGGTGATAGCGCTACATTTCGACGCGTTTACGCTTAAATTGCAAGGTATTCTATTTGTTTTGGTAGGAATTCATGTACTCTTGTACGTTCCTGTGATGAAAGGAACCATCACATCAAGATTTTCTAATCAACTTGCGCCATGAAAATTTTTCTTATTGCCTCGGGTATTGCGTTAGTAATTTTTCTTGCGTTTCAAGTGACCATGTTTATGGCATCAAAAAAATCGGAGTCGCAACCTTACCAGGTTATGCGTGAGGACAACGAGTTTCAGATTCGGTATTATCCCGCAAGTATTCAAGCGAAAATCAAAAGTGGTTCAAGATCCTACCGAGAAGTTGGGTATTCAGGATTCGGTAAGTTGGCTACGTATATTTTTGGTGGGAACGTCGGTAAAGTACAAATTGGGATGACCTCGCCCGTTCATATAGAAATAGGGGACAGTGCTTCTACGATGGCCTTTGTGATGCCTGGTACGTTCAACAGGGATAATTTGCCCAAACCGACGAACGCAGAAATCATGATTGAGGATGTTGAGGCTGGGTTTGTGGCGTCGGTAGAATTCGGAGGCTTTGCCACAGCCTCGTGCATTGAACACCAAAAAAAGGCGCTGCAATCGTACCTTCAGCAAAATGGATTTTCACATTACGGCCATTTTAAACTTCTGGGCTATAATCCGCCGTATCAAATTCTAGGTAGACGAAATGAGGTGATCATTTCGATTCATGAAAAGAGTTTGTATAAATAATGGAGCGATAGGAGGTAGTACTCTTTCCATCGGTGAGAGTTTAGATAAACCCACTACAATCAGATGAAAACAAAAGCTGAACTTGAACGTAATATCCTCTCAATTTTCCATAAAATTCAGATTGACTTCCCTGAATTATCTAAGTACATAGACGAAATGCCAGAGAGCTTTCCGAAAAACAGCTTGAAGCCAATTAATGAGCAGGAGCTTTTGCACTATTATGATTCTTTGAGCACGCTATACAACGAGTATGCCTCATCACAAAAAGTGGAGCGAAGAGGTGGGTAAACGAATGAGAGATTGAATCAATATCAAGCATGAAGACTAAAAAAAAGGCCGTTCAGATGATGAGAACTTTGGGTTTTCTCATCAAATGAACGGCTTTTTGGAATTCTACATTGGTTATAGGATGATGAACTTCAACGATGTTCGTCGATTATCATACATCGCCACCAAAAAATACGTACCTGCTGGCATATTTTGCAATGGAACGGTGAAATCATTTCGGCCAGCGATGATGGATTGCGAGAAGAAACGTGTTATCATACCTTGGGCATTTAAAATTTGCACATCGGCATCGCCTTCTTGTTGTGCAAACAAGGCTACGTGCAGAAAATCTTGCGCTGGATTTGGGAATACCTCCAAGGAGATGGTATTCTCTACGGTTGTCGATTCTTCTTCAACGGAGGCCATCCGAGCATTTGACGTGGATGAAATGAATCGGACATCATCGAACCAAACTTCCCCAATGGCCGATGCGCTATTGGCCTGAATGTTCAATCGTTTGATTGCCGATGGATTGCCCATTTGCGCTTTTGTGAGCGTAATTTCTTTCCACGAATTGGCCTCCGTGGTGATCGGAATTTGCGTCGATCCTCCACCATTATCTGAGGTTTGGATATTGACCAAAAGGTTTTTTGTGGATGTGGCGAAAACGCGGAATCGGATGCTTTGAACGTTATTTGCATTCACAGCGGTTCCTTTGCGTAAAGAAAGCGCACCATAACCCGCGGTATAATTGCAAAGGATAGCGCTAGTACCTGAAAATTTACGGTTTGTATGATTAAAAGCAACTGAACTTCCCCAGCTCCAGTTGAGCCAATCCGCGGCCAAAGCATCGGCATATATCGTTTGCGATGTTGCGCCGGTCCGTACTTCAAGTGGTGAACTTGCCGCCGATACATTGCCTGCTGCATCTCGGGCACGGACTGTTAGACTATACTCTGTATTTGAAGCCAATCCCGAAATAGACAAAGATGTACCTGAAACAGGCGCTGAGTTTACCTTGGTAGTTCCCCGATACACATCATAACCTAAAACACCCACATTGTCTGTGGAGGCACGCCAACTCAATGTAAATCCACTTGTATGGATATTGGAAGCACTTAAATTCGTGGGCGCACTCGGCGCTTGGGTATCGGATGGCTCCGCATTAGCTGTTGGCGCTGTATTAGGTGACATTATTCTGGCCAAAAGCGATACATAAGCGGCTTGGGTATAAATCGCAGGTTCAGACAGGGTCCAAGATTTTACTTGTTCACTTTTACTATTGGTTTCTTGGAAAGCTTTTTGAGCGGGTTGATTGGCAATATTAGGTAAGCTTCCATCGTATTTTTTATTCGGTCCACCCGTTACAAATCCAGGTGCAGGGCCGTTGGATGAAGTTTTCGCATTGTCCCATTTTGTGCCATCGGCAAACCAAGTATGGTAAATTTCCGAAATACTACGTTCTGCGCCAGCACTGCCCATATTGGATAACATCACCAACGAGAGGGGATTGACCCCATGTATGTAATGAAGATGTTGTTCGGCAACTTCCCGGTATAAGGAATGGTTGGACGAATTAATGTTAAAATTAACAAAATCCATGTTTATGTTTCCACAATCGGCTTTCACTTGATTACTACTCCAACCATATTGAGCATCGGGCATAAAGGCGCGGTATAAATCCGTTTGAGCGTTGTAATTATTAATTGACATGGTGCCGTTTTGACCCGCTTTTTGGTTACGTACATTAGCCGCAACGGTGGAATTAACGCCAGTAATGCCAGCATATCGCAAGAGAGCCATTTGAACGTGTGGACGGTAGGGACCCCACCAGCCTCCATTATATGGTCTGACGGAAGTGTACCGCGACTCCACAAAATTTCTGAATTCGGCTTGCCCAGTGGCTTCAAATAAATAAACAGCGGCAATAAACGCACTTTCGATTTGTTCTTGGGCCGTTCCCTCGCGATCAGCATCACCTGCTTTGATGTTGCCATCATCGCAAGTTGTTTGAAAGGTGGTGAAATTATTGGTCGTAACCTTCGCTCGGTTCCAAGCCGATCTTGCTCGTGAAATGAGGTCATTTCCGTAATTCACTTGGCTAGGGTGCTGCTTGAAAGATTGTCCAGCTACCGCAAACATGGCCGCTCCGGCTAGGGTGGAGGAAGTACATTCGGGTAAATAATACCGGGGACGGCGATCCTGACTAATGGGGGAAACATCATTGTAGTTATCCACCCCAACCTTCAAAAACAATCCGCCCGTTCCCGTCGCATTTTGCATCCGTTTTAAAAATTCGAGCTCGTACCGAAGTTCATCCAAGATGTCGGGTATTCCATTCCCCGACTCCGGAATGTCGTAATCATCTTTAAAAACCCTTGGATTTTGACGATAGGCCTCAGCCAACTGAATGACTACCGACTCAGCGAACGTAGTGTATTTGTTTACATCCCCGGCATCCATCCAACCTCCATGCAAATCTTTGGCGGTTGCCATATTGCCTTTGCTGAAACGACTTGTGGCGAAACGGTCTTGATTGCTACCTTCAAAATTGGTGCCGTCTGCCCATTTGGCACCTGCATGGGTGGCTAGTTTTGGGGTATTAAGGCGCTGGTAATAATAAGACCGAACGGCGTGTTTTAATACTTCATCGTACACATTATTTCCAATATCGAAACGGAAAGACCCCACGTTATTGCGTGTGTCAAAAATATAGTACGAGCCCGGCGTTTTAAGACTTGAAAAGTCAAAGTGCCAGCCTTGATCCCCTGATTGAGCATGTGTAGCACCCCCATTCCAAGCGCGAATGGTGCCTGAAAATACCACGGCATCATCCGACCATCGGCGAACTTGGTATTGGTTGGTCCCCGTCCCCGGGCTAAAAGACTGCCCAGCATTGAATCCTGCTTGGGGATTGCTGATCACAGCTACTTTTTTTGAATTGGGAAAATACCCAAACTGATCAATTTTGATAAATTGGGTGGTTTGTGCTGGTCCACCCCAGGCCAATCCTGATACTGTGAGCATGAGCACGAGTAAACCCCACGATTGAACTAGTACTTGTTTTCTCATTGACAAAATATTTTGATTTTATTCTTGTTGAAGTTGGGCGAATATACATGAAATTATATGAATAAAATAAAATTATTTTTCCATTAAATAAATAAAAAATATAATTTTAAGTGTTAAGTTGTATATATAGTATATCTAAAAATTCATTTGCAATAAAACAATATACCATATTTAAATTAGAATTGATTTCGAAGTAATTTCTATATAAATATTAATATAATGAATGATTTTTGATTATATCGAAAAAATATGAAATATCTAAATTTGAATAGATAAAATAATAAAAATGGCAGCTTGGGATTTCTCAAAGTGACCAATTGAAATTTTCTAGGGTAACTATTTTTAGTATTTCACCAAATACGCTATTTTACCACAACAATTTCTGATCACATTTTTTGACTCGCTAGTTCATTTTAAAATTACCTCACCCGCCTGCCCATGATCCAAATTACAGACCTTACCAAAAAGTATGAAGGCCAAACCGTCTTGGACACGCTCAGCCTGCGTGTCGAGGCCGGACAGGTGTATTGTCTACTGGGTAAAAATGGGGTCGGAAAAACGACCTTGATTCGGTTAATTTTGGATCTAATTCAGGCTGATCATGGACAAATTACGGTGTTCGGGAAGCCAAATACGGCCTTAACGAAAGTGGATAAACAAAATTTGGGCTGTGTTCTCGATGACTTAGGATTGATCGAAGAATTGAATGCCTTGGATTATTTGTCCTGGGTCGGGGCAATTTACGGTATGCCCAAAGAGACGATTTTAAAGAGACGCGATGATATGCTGAACTATTTTTTTGAGGACCAGTCCTCCCTCAAAAAAAGCATCGCCAAGTATTCCACCGGGATGAAAAAGAAAATTTCGTTCTGTGCGGCGGTACTTCATACCCCATCCATCTTAATTTTAGATGAACCCTTCTCTGGTTTAGACCCCTTCGTGGCGAATCAAATGGTTGCTTTCCTACAAAAATACCAACGACCGGACCGGACCTTGTTTATTTCTTCGCATGATTTAACTTATGTTGAAAAAATTGCCACGCACATCGGTGTCTTGGATAATCAACAGCTGGTTTTTTCAGATACCCGCGAAGCTTTCACGGATGCTGGTGCACACGCCTTGGATTCCGCACTTTTGCAGCTGATTAAACCCAATGAATCCGAAATCTCTAAACTGGATTGGGTATGATAGGGCAATTCTTGCAGTTGCGTTGGAAATCCATGTTTCGCGATTTAACGTCGCCTTGGCGCATGGTTTTCCATGTGGTTTTATTTTCTCTTACTGTCTTGTACAGTTGGGTTTTTGCTCTGATGATTCAAAAGGCCAACGAAATGGATTTTTTACAGGGTAGGGAGGAGCATGTCTTTTTTTATCTGGCTGGTTTAGTGGGTATTTTAACCTTTGTTCGTGCATTTTTTCCGGCTTATCGCCCGCTACACCATCCTATTCCTGACTTTTGGCCTGTTTCGCCTAGTCGACGATACATGGTATCGCTCGTCCAAGAGGTTCAACACCTCTATTTCTTTTACCTGTTTTTGTTTTCTGGACTATTGGTCTATCAATTACCCAAAAATCAAGTAATAGTCTTTTGTTTACTGATCAGCTCAGGGCTTGGTGCACATGCCCTACGTCGGTTGGTCCAATATGGGCTTGAATTCAGGTTTAATTCCCTAGGACTGCTGTTTAGTATCGGAAGGAGTATTTTGGCGTATAGTTCACTTCTGGTTTGGGTAGCGCCTTCGTTACAGTGGGCGGTTGTCTGGATTGCCTTGTTGGCTCTTCTACTTTTCTTGTTTGGATTCCTTCTTTTTCAAGCGCGGATCGAAACTAAAAATCAACTGAGCTGGAATTTCATCTCATCCTCTCCTCTGGCCTTAAAGCTTGTCCTTTTTAATGCTAAGGCAGGCATTCCTTTACTCATAGGGTTAGTGCTCAAGTTGGCTATTTTGTTTTTTACTGTTCATTACAGCACCAGTCGTGATGTGGATGGGCTGCTCAAAAATCAACCTGTATTTTGGATTTTTTTCTCACCGGTGGTCTTGTTTACCTACGTGTACAACAACACGTGGGGCTACTGGCGGCAGGTGTGGTTGCGCATCACCTTGAGCTCGGGAAGCCCGATCGATTATGTCCGGGAGTTTTGGCGTCTACTTTCCTTTCCGTTGCTACTAGATTTGGCCCTTACGCTTGTGGCTATTGCCTTTATCCCTGCAAAACAAGGGATTTTGATCGTGTATTATCTTACCTCAGTAAGCGTAATTTTTCCGGTATCTTTGTTAGCTTCGTTTGGCATGGCACGCAAAGTCAATTCGGCCTTTCAACTGCGGGGCGGAACTTCCCAGAAGGTTGCATTTGGTTTAATGATTTTGATGGGAATCCTGACCACCATTCAGATCAATGCTTGGTTTTTTATCTTAATCCCCACCTACCTCGGCTTTGGCGGAATATGCCTTTATTTCCTACGGGACCACGTGAAAAATAACCGATACAAGCTTTTTGATAGGTTGTTTTCAGATTCGTAAGTATTGGGTTTTGTGAATTTTACTTGCTTTAACCCGTGGGTGTTGAGATTCAGCTCGTTCAGGGTGTTTCTCGATCAACCTGTATGATTTTTTGATCGGAAGATCCCGAAAATACACCCGCTCCTGAGGAAATCAGCTATGCGGTAGCCTCGTAGACCTTGTGCCTCTTGGCCATCCAAATGACTGTCCATTCGGATGCTGGATGCTAGTCGCTGGTGAATGGCACGGATAAAGCAATACCTAGGAGATATTTTTTCACGAGTAGGGGGTTCAAAGGGCCAAACCGGCGAGAATTTTTGAAAATGACAAAATTAATTTCATATTGCATCCCGATAGACAATCTGACCCTATGCTTCCTTTGAAAAATGATGTCCGCTTGATCCGTGCTTGGTGTATGTACGACTGGGCCAATTCCGTCCATAATTTAGTCATTACCACCGTAGTTTTTCCCATGTACTTTTTAGCCACGGCGGTCAATGCCGAAGGAGGGGATATAATCAATCTTTGGGGCTTTACCTTGCAGAATTCCATCGTGTACTCCTACACTATTTCGTTTGCCACCTTTTTGCTGGTACTCTTGAATCCCATCTTAACGGGTATTTCGGATTACTCAGGACGTAAAAAGGCTTTCATGAAATTCTTTTGTTACTTAGGAGGTTTGAGTTGTGCTTATTTTTTCTTTTTCACTCCAGACAACATCCCCGCTTCCATCATCGCGTTCGGTTTATCCATCATCGGGTGGGGGGGGAGTATTGTATTTTACAATTCATTTTTACCTGAGATTGCGACGGAAGATCAATACGACCGGATTTCCGCCCGTGGTTTTGCTTTTGGGTATGTGGGGAGTGTGCTTCTATTGGTGTTTAATTTGTTGATGATCATGCAACCCGATTGGTTTGGATTTTCAGAAGCCGACCGGGCAGCAGGTCTCCCCGCCCGGATTTCCTTTTTAACCGTGGGCATTTGGTGGATCGGGTTTGCTCAAATTCCTTTTTACTTTTTGCCCAAAGACACCCCAAGGCCTTACCAATCGCGGTGGGTCCGGAATGGATTCAGCGAACTCCGCGAGGTTTTTCGGGAATTGAAGGATAGAACGTGGCTTCGACGCTTTTTAGTTGCTTTTTTTGTGTACGATATGGGGGTGATGACGGTCATTTACATCGCCACGATATTCGCGGACAAAGAACTCGCGATCCCAAAACAAGGGCTTATCATTACGCTGCTGTTGATTCAGCTGGTGGCCATTCCGGGTTCTTTCTTAGCCTCTAAATTATCCGAACGATTCGGGAACACAGCAGCTTTGCGTATTGAAATTTTCTTGTGGGCGCTTGTCCCCTTAGCTGCGTATTTTACCACAACTGCCGAACAATTTTATGTGATCGCGGCTTTGGTCGGTTTAATCATGGGCGGAATCCAGTCCCTTTCACGGTCTACATTTGCGAAGCTGATTCCTGAGGATACCACGCGCACGGCCTCGTATTTTGGTTTTTATGATATTGTCGAAAAATTGGCCACCTCTCTTGGGACATTCGTTTTTGGCTGGATTATCCAAATGACAGGTGAAATGAGAAACTCCATCCTTTTTCTGCTCGTTCTCTTTGTACTAGGTTTTATTTTGTTAATGCGTATCCCTTCCCGAAAAATTTATTTGGACGAAACGTTGTAATCTAAAAGTTGGGTATTATTTTTGCAATCCGTAGAATTCATGAACATCTATTCACTCAGGATGTTAGCTCAGTTGGTTTAGAGCGCCGCCTTGACAGGGCGGAGGTCAGCGGTTCGAATCCGCTACATCCTACTACTTTCCTTCTATGAGAATTCTATTTGACCATCAAGCATTTACAGGAAACAAGTTCGGCGGGGTGGCGCGGTATTTTCATCAACTCATCACTCATTTACGGAAAAAAGGGCATACCGTGCGTCTTTCCCTCTGGATTTCCCACAACGTGTATCTCGAAAACGATTCCCACATTCGGGTGTGGAAGGCTCCGATGTGGTTGGGCTTCAAAGTGTCTAACCTGGTTTTTTCTCAACTCAATCGATTGGCCTCAACAATCGCGCTTGTGCTCGGTCGCTATGATTTGGTACACATTACCTTTTTCCATGATTACTTTTTGTATTTTATTGGTAAGAAACCGTTTGTTATCACCTTTCATGATTTGATAAAAGAGAAATTTGGGGATTTATACTTGAACCTAGACAATGCTTCCTTCTCCCAAAAAAAAAAGCTTTTAGATCGGGCTGCTGCGGTAATTGCCGTTTCTCATCATACCAAACAGGATATCATCGATATTTTTAATATTCCAGCGGAAAAAATTACGGTAATTCACCATGCTTGTGCATTTGAAAAAAAAATGCCTTCAGAAATGACACCGCTTTCTACTCCGGCACACTACTTCCTGTATGTAGGTGCGCGAAACGACTATAAAAACTTCCCCCGTTTTCTTTCCGCTTTCCATGAATTTAACCGCAAGTACCCTGAGGTACATTTAATTTGCGCAGGTGGCGGGCCGTTCACTGAGCCAGAGCTACGGCTTATTCAACGTTTAAAGCTCGAATCTCAAGTTGAGTTTCGTAGTTTCAATCAGGACGATGTTTTGTATGGCCTCTACGCGCAGGCCATCGCTTTTGTTTATCCTTCCTTGTATGAGGGATTTGGGATTCCTATTTTGGAAGCTTTTGCGGCTAATTGCCCGGTTTTGCTGAGTAATGCCTCGTGTTTTCCCGAAGTCGCACAAGATGGCGCCTTGTATTTTGAGCCTGAATCGATTGCATCCATCGCAAATCAAATGGAACGCGTTTGGATGGATCCTATTTTGCGAAATCAATTGATCGCGAACGGTGAAGCTAGGTTACAAGATTTTTCCCCTGAAAAACTTACGTTTCAAACCGAACAGGTGTACAAGAAAGTCCTGGGCCTACTCACGGAGAAGCCTGTAGTAGTTGATTAATTTGATCCACCCACGCTTTTTGCCCTTCGCAGGTCCAATGCGTGTCGCCTTTGGCGTATCCTCGCGTTTTCAGCTTCTCCATAGGTGACCACATATCCAAAAATGGCATTTTTAAATCCGGATGGGTTTGTATGCGTTCTACAAGCCGATTGTATTCGCCAGTGTTTCGCCCTAAAATACTCGATTTGTTGGGAATAATACTCAAATAGACCTCATCAAACCCCATGGACAAATACCGATCTCGGGTGGCATTCAATGATTCTATATACGTTGATACGGCTGCATGAGAAATCGGGGCAAATCCATTGGTAAGACCGGCCTCTCGGTCTACGTGGTAAAAAAGGTGTTGTTGATCCGGGGAAAGAAACACATGGTTGTCCACCCGCCCTAAGATTTTATGATTGATCCATGCCTTACATTCTTTTATCCTCAAAAAGAACGCCGAGGAGAATAAAAAAGCTTGGTGTCTTTCTTCGTCATAGGGTAGCCGCCAGTCCGGCCAAGAGGTATTGGGCGTTGGTGCGGTAGCTTTTTCTGAATTTAGAGTTAATGCCCGGTATGGAGACTGAAAACGTTCCTGAAAATGGCGTTCAACCGTTTCTAAAACCAAAATAGTGCGTTGTGTGGGGTTTAATTGACATGTTCCCCCTTCGGCAATATGCAATCGGGTAAAATGGGCAAATCCAAAATCCTCCGCACCAACGCGTCCGGGTTCAGTAAAGCTATCCCCCAACAAGACCAAGTGCGTATTGGGTTGCTTGACCGGTGACGGAACGGTGGTACACGTTTCGCGCGGTGACCGAAATTCGGCTAGGTTTGAAAATCGATAGAGATCGCCAAATCGATAGTCGTCAGCCATCCAGCCCTGCGCACTGAACCAGCGCATAGCCGATGGAGAACAGCCCAAAAACCAGAATAAGCCGGCGAGGATCAACACCCCGTGTCCGAAGGTACGTGCCATGATTAAAACTGGAAATAAATGAATTGATTGGAACCAAAAACACCCAAGAGGTAGATAGAAACCACCAAAATGCTGGCAATTGGCAGAAACCTCCGCCAAGTATCAGCAGGTAACGAAGGCCAGTAGATGTCTTTGAGCATTAGCAGAGCAATCAAGCCTACACAGAGCCACATTTCGGGTTGGGCTAGAGCTACTTGCAGGGGATCTTGCCAAGATAGGGTGCTGATTTGGGTGAGCACCGTCAACGCTTGCCGAAGACCATCGGCACGGAAAAACACCCACGTAAGCATGACGAGCGCAAAGGTAAATGCCCAGTTCAAAATCTGAGTGAGTGGGTGAGCGGGTAGAGAAAAAGATATCCAGCGGTCACGTAATCGGGCCGAGACTTGGTACAAGCCGTGCAAAAATCCCCAAATTATAAACGTCCAAGCCGCCCCATGCCAGAGCCCCGATACCATAAAGACAATGAGGTAGTTGAGATTGACGCGAAATTCGGAAACCCGACTACCGCCCAACGGGATATAGAGATAATCCCGAAACCAACCCGATAATGAAATATGCCAGCGTCGCCAAAAATCGGCTATGGACGTCGCAATATACGGGACGTTGAAGTTCTCCATTAGCCGAAACCCCATAACCCGCGCACACCCAATCGCGATATCCGAATAGCCTGAAAAATCACAATAAATTTGGAAGGTATAGAAAAATGTAGCAATCAATAGCGTTAGGCCGGAATGAGCTCCGGGATCGGCATAGGCCGCATCGACGACTAGCGCCAACCGGTCAGCGATGACCACTTTTTTAAATAAACCCCATAAAATGCGAAGTAAACCTTCGCGGATATTGTTGATATCGTAGGCAAATTCGGTTCGAAACTGCCATAATAGATTTTGGGGTCTTTCAATTGGACCTGCCACCAACTGGGGGTAAAAAAGCACATAGAGCGAGTAAATGGAGAAGTTCCGTTCCGGTTTTTCATTTCGGCGGTAAATCTCGATCGTATAACTCATGGCTTGGAAGGTATGAAAAGATAAGCCAATGGGCAGTTCCGCTTCAAAACGAGGAATGGGATTGGTCAAGTGGACCACGTGCAACAACGCCGAGAGGTTGTCATGAAAAAAGTTAAAGTACTTAAAATAAGCGAGGAAACCGATGTTGGTGATTAAACTTAAAATCAGCAAAGCTTTTCGTCGAGGTCCTTCGGCAGCGTCAATCCAAATGCCCGCAAAGTAATCCACAACAATAGTGACAGCCAAAATCAGAATATAGACCGGCTTGAACACCATGTAAAAATAAACACTGGCGGCAAGCAACATCCAAATGCGGCCACGATGCCTTAGCCGGTAATACAACAGGCTAACGACAATGAAAAAGAAAAAAAACTGAAGATCGTCAAATAACATACTTTAGTCGTCGATCGGCCCTAAAGCCCATAAATCCCAGGTATTTTGTTCCTGTTGGGTGTACACCATTAATTTACGATACGATGCCGCGTAACGGATATGCACAGCACCTGTTCCGGGAAGGCTTTTTTGCCCGAGCCAAGTACCGTCACGGCTGTAAAGATAATGGGAATGTCCATCAAAACGTATGAGGAGCTGTAAATTGTTCGGTAAAACCTCGAAGGATAACCGGTGTTGGGGGGTATAGATACCGGGGATGGTGGTTATTTTTTCTCCTGATGGTCCGAACCACGCAAGTCCTGTGGGGTCCTCCCGCACGATCAACATTTCGCGTGTTGACGACTCCAATACACGAAATGAGGAAAGTCGACCGATCCGCTCGAGTTGTTGGGATTTCGCTGGAAGTAGTCCAACCAGAGAATTGAGTGGCGTAATTTGTCCAAATCGGGTGACAGCACAGGTTTGTCCATTTTTTTGCTGGACCAGTCCCACCAAACGAGAATCACCTGAAAAAGGGAAAAGTCGCTGTGATTTGACATGGTAAATCTCTTGGTTTTGGTCATGCCCTATCCAGATCCCTTCGTCAGGATGCCACGTAGCCCAAGTGAACGGCTTTTGCGGGCTTCGGAGCTGGGTACGTTGTTGGCCCACCCACCAGAATCCAGTAGAATCTTGTCGAATGGAGTTCGACGCCAAGGCACGAGGTGGGGGTGTTTGCCCTTGCTTGATCCACGTGGGGCGAGATTTTTGGGATATCACGTTGCCCCAACTAAGGCGCACCACCGGTTTACCGCCTTTGGGATTCATCCCTTCCCAGGCTAAAAAAGAGGGCCCTTCTGAAGGAAAGGTCAGCGTAAAGCGGGATTGCCGGGGCAACAGCACCGGGAGAATATGACGTTGAAAGCGCTGACTTTGGGCCGCTGAGGTGCCCGATTGTTGTTGACTTTGGTACCATTCCAAGGCCGATGCGCTTTCGGATAAGGCTATTCCCCCCGCCACTTGGGCGAAATACCGATGGGCGGGGAGTTTTTCCCCGAGGATTTTCTCGGCTAGCGTAGGAATGACCAGTGGGTATATTCCGGCTTGGGCAAGCTGCCCTCCCGACAAAAACGTAAGTGCGTCTGGATGCTGAATGGGTAGCCAAATAATCGGCGTTTCGCCTTTGGGGAAAAATTGCCAGCAAGCACCGCCAGTTTCAGGAAACAAAAAATGCCACGAGGTGGGCCATTCGGGATGGTTTTTTTTCCAAGCTTCAACCGATGAAATTTGCCAAAAGTCTATTCGATACACCGGATCAGGTACCACCGACCACGAGGTTACACGCTGGGGATTTTGGCCGTGCCATGGGGTTAAAAATTCAGACACCAAGCGGTCTGCATGGGGCCTAGTCGGGCGGAAATAGTAAACGCCTTGCTCTCGCCAAGGAGAAGGAGAGAGATTGGATAATGCCGAGGAAACACGAGGATTAATGTAGAGGGCGGAAAATGAGTGGTCGGGGTGTAAGGGCATAGCACGAAAAGAGGACGTACTTCGTTCATCCAATGACTTTTCTAGAAGCGCAAGCGAAGGACTAATCAACCAGCCCTCCGCCAAATGTACCGCGTGCAGGCGATCCGCATGAAAAGTAAGCATTTCGTAGCCTTTGTACGGTCGTTGACTGATTTTTCCGCCCATAAAGGCAATGACTTCGCGCTCCCGAACGGGCAAAGCTACATACAACACGTAGGATTGACTTTGGGCATCTACCTCGTGTCCGGAGGCAAACCAGTAAGGCGGTACCTTGGGGGCTAATTTCCACCACTTTTGCGCATAGGAAGCGGCCTGTTGTAAGGTAGGGTCCAGGGGTGGGACGTGAAGTTGGTTGGATTGATAGACCCATAAGGGATTAGGGGGAATGTAGGTGGCAATCGATTGGTTTTTTCGTTCCATCCAAAAAAAGCCCACGACGAGAAGAGCAAGAGGGAAAGAAAAAAGGAAATAGCGCGGAATCCTTTTCATTGGGTAGTTTAGCAGGTAAGTCGGTCTGCAAATTTACCGAAGTTTGGAGGAGATTACACCAACATTCGGCAAAATTGAACCAAACCTCAAAAGCTGGGGCTAAAGAATCACTTTACGTGGTTGAAAAATTGATCATAGTGTACCGTCAATAGATTACAGACGGTATCTTTGTCGGATGATATCACTAACATCACTAGATACAATTTGTGCAGTGGCAACCGCGCCAGGTGTGGGAGCTATTGCTGTCATTCGGGTGTCGGGTCCGGAAACGTTTTCCATAGTACAGCGATTATTTCCGGGGAAAAATTTAGCCAATCAAGCCAGTCATACGATCGTATTCGGCATGTTGCGCGAAGAAGGGGAGCTATTGGATGAGGTTTTATTGAGTATTTTCCGTACGCCAAAGTCTTACACGAAAGAAGATACCATTGAGATTTCCACGCACGGGAGTCCATACATCGTGCGACGGATACTCCAGGCTTTGGTTCGGCAGGGTTGTCGAATGGCGCAACCGGGGGAATTTACGCAACGTGCATTTTTGAATGGGCAGTTGGATTTGGTGCAAGCTGAGGCTGTGGCAGATTTGATCGCAGCAGATTCAGCTGCTGCGCATAAAGTAGCCTTGACCCAGCTTCGGGGTGGATTTTCCAAGAAATTAGGGCAATTACGCGAAGAATTGGTGCATTTTGCGAGTTTAGTGGAGCTTGAATTGGATTTTGGCGAAGAGGATGTGGAGTTCGCCGACCGCCAAGATTTGCGAAAGCTCGTTCAGGATCTACAGCACCAAATTCAACCCTTGATTGAATCGTTTTCGCAAGGGAATGCGATCAAAGAGGGAATTCCTGTGGCTATATTGGGCGCGCCCAATGCCGGAAAATCGACCTTATTGAATGCCTTGCTTCGGGAAGAAAAGGCCATTGTGACCGAAATCGCTGGAACAACCCGGGATGTGATCGAAGATGTACTGTTTTTAGGCGGAATGAAATTTCGGATTTTGGATACCGCGGGGATCCGAGAAACGCAGGATATCGTAGAAGCGTTAGGGATTGAGCGTTCTCGAAAAGCCATGGAACTGGCCGAAGTCGTCATTTTCTTGTTCGAAAATAACGAGGATAAGCATTACCTTGAAGAAATGGCCGTAAAACTACAAGATAAATACATTTTGTGGGTCCGAAATAAGATGGATCAATTTCCAGATTCCCTGCAAACGGGGGAATTGGGCATTTCCGCTCGATTGGGCGATGGAATTCCGGCGTTGGAACAACTTTTGATCGATTGGGCGAAAAATAGGCAATCCGGCGATACGATGTTGACCAATGTACGGCATTTGGAACAATTAACCAAAACATTGGTGGCATTGGATGACGTGTTGGAGGGACTAAGTCTCCACGTTACCGGAGATTTCTTGGCCCAAGACATCCGACTGGCCCTCCATCACCTTGGGGAAATCACCGGTACCATCACCACGGACGATTTATTGGCGAATATTTTCAGTCGTTTTTGTATTGGAAAGTAAATATCCTTCTATATTTTAATAAGGGGTCGCTCTGGCCACTCTGTTTTGCCAATTCTTGTGTACGTATAGCGAGCTAAGTTGGCCATATTGGTTTTATGGGATGGGGAGGATATAACCTAAAGCGTGTTCAGATTACAGTAGGGATGCCTTGTTAATATATTTTTTTGATAATTTAATATTGATATTCATGTACTATCGTATGTGTTTGGTGGTCATGTTGTTGATTTCATACTCTTTTTTATGTTTTTTAATAAAAAAATTAGATTTATTGCATGAAAATTACCGTTTGATAAATAAATCAAAAAAAATTTGCTTCTTGATTTGTTTCTCATTACGTTTGCGTATTAAGTACAATTGCTGAATTGGTTTTTCTCCACTGAATTTAGTGTTTTAGGATATACTGTCAAGTAAAGTTTTTTCTATTGAAAATTTAATTCAAAAATCAATAGACTTTTAAACTGAAACACTCGACGTTGTGCCATAACGATGCTGAGTTTGAACCTTATCTAAATTAAATCTGATGAATAGAACATTTTTTCGTTTGTGTAGTGCTTTATGTTTGGTTGGTTCCTTATTTGGATGTCAAAAGGAGGACATCCCTGGGGCAGTACTATTTGGAACTTGGGGGGTATCAAGTGTTGAGGTGATTCTGAACGAGGAGATAATACCTATCTCAAAACAAACTGTTGAAAACAACTATAAAAATGCAAAACACACTTTTAATGCGGATAATTCCTACTCTTTTACGGATATCGATGGTTCTAGCAGCAATGGAACTTGGAAGTTTTTGCCCGAAAGCAAAGAAATTTTGATTAATTATCCTTCCTTAGAGTATGATGAACGGTTTGAGATTTTAACCAAATCGGAGAATGAATTAGTTCTTAAAACACCGACCGTAATTGTAACTAGAGCAAGTACCGACCAGGATTTAGAGACAATTTTTACGGCTAGTTTTTTATTGATCAGCACGCCGTCACGCTTTATTGAGCCCAATACTGTGAGTATTGTATATAAGTTGAAAAAATAATTATTTTTTGCCTGGTATTTGCAGGTATAAAATAAAATTAATGTACGTATGAATAAATAATTACCTGCTGTATGAATGAAAATATAATTTTGAAAAGGGTGGTAATGACCTTCGGGCTTACTTTATCCCTTGGTATTTCATTGGTTTTTGCGAAAGATAGACCGCTTAAATCAAAGGATGTGCCAATTTCCATTCGAAATGATAAAGAACAAGGGATTAAACCTGTAAGTACCTCAATAGTAACAGAATCAGCCGTTCAAATTGAACTTGATTATGCATTAGCGTCTCTTCAAGGAAAATTAGCGAACCTAGCCATTCCCATGGATAACATGGAAAACGTGGAGTTAGCGGTATCCGAAGAAAACTCAAGCGATAGAGGGAAGGCTAGTTCCATGTTTTCTTATTTGGATCAGAATCCAGAAAAAGTAAAATCCTTTATTAGTTTTGAAGATCTCGTAACGCTTCCTATAGGACTTAAACAATCGCTAAACGACAATACAGAGGTTGCACTAGGTATCTACAGTGTTGAATATACCCCAACAGGAGCACGGCTTACCGTTTTCATTCGGGTAAAGATGAAAGTAAGTGATCCAAGCAAAGAACGTGTGCTTTTGTTTGGGTCCGATGCCGTCTCATTCACACGTTCGGGTGGATTAGGTGCAGGTGGGAGTTTTAAAGTAGCCCTTTTAGGGGATTTTCCGATACCCATGAATAACTGGACAGTTGTTTTAAAAGGAGTATCCAGCATGGGGAATATCGATAGCTCTCCAACTTCTGTGACGTTTAATTGTGATAAATTTTCAGGAGCTAGTTTGGGATTAGATATTGTTTTTCCCCGAAACGTGCTTATTCCTTTTCAAGAAACTGAACGTGTAGCACTGGATGGCCGCGTGAAATTTTCCGCGTCTGCAACTGTGACTGATGGCTTCAATGATATTTATGCGGTGGTCAATTCACCAATGGCTTTTGCTGCGGCTAGTTTCCCAAGGTTTGGATTTAAGGTTGGAAATGTTCGGTTGGATTTGAGTGATTTTAAAGGAGGGAACGAGCCGGGTTTGTTTCCAGATTCGTATGACGGACCAGATAAAGGAGATACTCGATGGCGTGGCTTATTGATAGGACAATTCAGTGTTCTGTTGGCCAAAGAGTTTAATAACAAAGATGCCTCCGCCCTAACAGGGACAAAGTTGATTATTGATCGTTCAGGTCTTACCGGGTCGTTGAGTTATTCAAATAGTATTAATCCTCTTCAATGTGACGCTCAAAAATGGCCATTATCAATTTCAAGTTTTAGCCTGGCTTTTGTTCAGAGTAAATTGGTGGCAGGTGGTTTTGGTGGAACCATACGAACTCCCCTAAATACCGATATAAAAGATCCAAAATCGGCATTGATTTACTCAGCCCTGATTAGTAACACAGGTGAATATGCCTTCACAATTGATGTCGAAAATGGTGACTACCCAATTAATTGTTGGAGAGCAAAAGCCAAAATTAATAAAGGATCTTGGTTGGACCTTGTAGTGAAAAATAATAAATTTTACCCCTCTGCAAGTTTAAATGGTACGCTGGAGCTTGCTGCAAATACCAACACGATTACCGAAGGTGCGCCAGAGTCGAATGGAACAGTTTCACTGAAGGGTATTATTTTCAATGATCTCCAATTGGCTGTCAATGAGGCCGGAAAATTTAATTTTTCAATCGGGGAATTCAAATATGTTGGTACGACAGACTCTCGATTAGCTCGCTTTCCAATCTCCATAACCCGATTTGAAAACATTCGGAATGCCACGGGTATGGGTGAAGATGACCTTTGGTTTGGATTTGGTTTTCGAGTGAGTTTGGCAGGCGACCGATTTGCCGGTGCGACAGATCTGCTGATTAAAACACATTACGACGAGTTGTTGGGAAAGTTTGTTTTAGGAAGTAAAAATGACAAGAATAAGTTTGTAGAGGTAAAGAAATTGTACATCAAGGGCAGTACCAACTTTATGGATGCCGAAGGAAATGTTGACTTTTTTGAGAATGCCACTGAGTTAAGTAACACCTATTCAAATTTAATCAAAGGTACTCTCCCGCAAAGCAAAGGCTTTAGTGGAAGTTTGAATTTGGTGTTGAAGAAGCCCTTCAAGGTGGGAGTGGAACTGAATGCTCTCTTTGGATTTGATAACGTTGATAACTACTCCTTTGGATTCTTTAGTGCTTTTGTAGGAGATACAGAGGCTAGTCTTCGAGGTGTCGAACAAAATGCAGATGGAACAGAAAAGGCAGTGGCCGATTCAAAATATCGTTTTACCAAACCCAATGGTGGTTTTGTCATTCCAACTGGAATCGCCGATCTTGGAATTAACGGCCTTGGATTGGGTGTGTATTTTAATATGAAACCTTCTCTTGAAGGCACTCTAGTAAAATACAAAGTAAACAAGGATGTACCTTTTGGACTTAAGCTGATGCTGGGGGTACAAAATAATGCACTTCCCGGTACCTCCTCTTATGTTGAGCCCACTTTCAAGGGTAGATTAAATGTGGATTTTGCTCTGGATAGAAAATATGGAATCAATAGTATCGCACTCAGTGGAATTGGGACTTTTGCTAGTAACCTTACTGGAGGCAATTCAAGCGCTCAGATGATGGAGGGATTGTCAAAGTCCTTGAAGGATTCCACTACCACCGCATTGATGAACATGAATCCAAAACAACATGATCAAGCAGCACTAATTGCCCAATCCAAATCACAAAATCAAAATGTCCCGATTAGTAACAACGGAGATATTGTCGTCGCGATGGGTGTTTTATTTGACTTTCCCAAGAAGATTTTCCACGCCGAGGCTGAGGTGTACATGAATATAAAAAATCCTGCCACCGGAGAGACAACCCTACGTGGAATTGGAATGAATAATTTGGCAGGTCGTGCGGTGATTCATTTTGAGAAATCAAATACCTATGTGCACATAGGTAAACAAGATATTCTAAATCGGGTTGGCATTCGCTACCGAAATAACTTTGAATTTGGTGCCTACCTCATGATGGGAAAAGGAATTGGACCTATACCGCTGCCGCCGGCGGAAGTTGTTTCGTTTTTTCCTTCCCTACGAACGCGTTTAAATGGGTCGAACTCAGCTACTGGAATGGGAGAAGTATTGGCAGGCAATGGCTTTGCCGTAGGCGCCCATATCAAAGCCAATATTGATTCTAAAGGTTGGTTGGGCTATATCAAGGGATATGGTGTTGGGGGAATGGATATTTTACTCATTAAACCATGTGCCGATGGACTTTCTGGCGATATGCAAATCTATGGTGTAGCACAAGTGGAAGCGGGTCTTGGCAAAAAACAACTGTTCAATGGTGGTGTTGGTTTTTTCTTGAAAGGAACTGGTTTTAAGCCATTCCAAGTGGGGGGTGATGTTTGCATAACGTATGGTAAAAACAACAAACAACTGTGTCTCACGTCCAAGGTATCTGAAACACCCGCAAATTGTAATTAATGACGCTAATCCGGCACATAATTTAGATATAAAAAATTATGAAAAAATATATACTTTTCTTATTGATTTCTCTTTCAGGACTGGGCCACCTTTTCGCCCAGAATACAACCACCTCTTCGGTTAATTCTTCCCAATGGACTACCATGCACAGGATCAATAGCCAAAATAAGGTGATGCTTCGGTGGTTTCCTGCAAGCGCTAGCGAGTGGGAAAAGGGAATTCAAAACGGGTATTCAATTCAAAGAAAAAAAATCAATAGCACCACAAGTGCCGTGGTTGAAACTACTGCTATTACCATACCAAGGTTAGATGTTAAGGATTCTATAGATGTAAAATGGCAGCCTTTTTGGAAAACGGACAGTGTGTATCATAAAGAGCTTTTCTACTTATCTGTCAAACCGCAAAACAGCACGAGCGGGCAAACTAATGATGCAGGAAGTACAACTCCTCTGGAAGAAAGGTATTTTTTTGCGAATATTTTGGCCGACCAAAGTTTTAGTGCTGCCACGTTATGTGGATTGGGTTATACCGATCCCACTGCGGTTGCAGGGTTCCGATATGAATACACAATTAAAATCGGTTCAATCCCAAGTCAAACGATTATTGTGGTAGATCAACTAAATTTTGTTGCATTACCGGACCCCAGGATATCTACTTTCGACCCGCATCCTAGAAAGCTAACTCTTGGTTGGCAAACTAGTACTTTTCTGGATATTTATTCTTCCTATTTTGTGCAAAGGGCAACTAAGGTGGAGAATGTGTGTTCCACCTACACAACTTTAAATAAACTCCCGATTATTGAAATGTCAGCAGGTACCTTGGCTTACTTTGCCGACTCGCTACCCAATGTAACTAGAACCTATTGCTATCGATTGGTTGGCAAAAGTTATTTTGATGAAAGAAAAGTAGGACCCGTTGTTGAGTATACCTTTCAAAAACAATTGGAACATACTCCGATTGTGAATGCGGTTACCTTTTCTGGATCAAACGTGAAGGTTGATTGGCAATTTAATGGCCCGGCGGCCGATGTGGCAAGTTTTAGGATTGCGGTTAGCAAAGTGGATACGGCCAAACGAGGTCAGACTGTTTTTAAGGAGTTTAGAACTGGGATTGCCGCGACATCAAGGACGCTCACCTTCCCTTCCGCCGATATCGTGCGTGCTATTTCGGATACAAATAGCGTATATTATGTATTTGTAGGGGCCCAAGCAGAGACAGGCTCAAATTCCATTGTATATTCCTACCCGTATGTCGTTTCTCCCAAAGATAAAATTCCTCCAAGTGCACCTAACTTTAATCCTTATGGACCAGTTTCTGCCGCCGGTTTACCACTTCAACCATTTCAACCTATACAAGTTTTACCACCTACCAATGATGGCAAAACACTTTTAAAACTGAGGTGGACACCAAGTACAGATAATGTTGGCGGGGTCGGTTTATTGGGATACCGAGTGTATCGTTTGTTTTCCAATCAACCCGCTCATTTGAAGGTGGAGGTGTCAGGGGGCATAATAAATAGAATTGATAAAGTAAAGGGCGAGCCAGCCTTGGCCTATGTAATTGATACAGTGGGGACTAATTTTGCTTATACCCAAGCTACGTATTTCGTTTCGGCATTGGACAGCAACTACAATGAATCAGCGGTTACGACCTATGTTTACACAAAACCGGATACCAGACGCCCCAGTCCTCCGATCATTAACCAAGTGGAGACTGTGTATAAAGGTACACCTTCGGTGAAGTTATCCTATTTCCTCACGCCTGATCCTGGAAGTGTTGTCACGTACAAACTACTCAAAAAGGAGAATTCACCCGGCAGTACATGGACTGAATCAATACTGGGGTCTTCTAGTACCACCTATATCGACAATCTTGTAAATAAAGGCAAGGAATATGTCTACAGTATTCAAGCAACCGATCAGGCTAACAATAAATCCTGTTACAAAACACCCAGTTTACCGGGTAATTTGGCCCTGCATGACAGTTGCTACCAAATGGTAATCGTAAAAATTCCAGATACGGGTCTGAAACCTGCCATCACTACCTTGACTGCTGTGTACCAAGAGGAAGAAAAACGCATCAAATTGAACTGGGTGTACGCTTTGCCGAATGTTTCCTATTATGAAATCTATAAAGGAAAAATTCGTTCGGCACCCGATACCACGAAGACCGCTTTACTAGAATACGTCAATGCTCCTCAACTGGAGTATTTCGACCCAAATTTTGAGCTTGGAGTCGCCTATCGATACCAAATTCGAGCTGTTTTTGCGGATGGTACGGTCTCCGCTTGGAAAGATGTCAGTACTTCGAAAATTGTGCAAAAATTATTGACAGTCAATACATCAGAATTGAATTTTAGTACGAAAAGTGAAATCAAGCGAATATCTGTTTCCGCCAATGTTCCCTGGACGGTATCCACTTCAAGTGCCCCTTGGTTAACTATTTCTCCACCAAGCGGTACCACCAATGGCACGATTTCCATTACGGTTTCGGCGAATTCGGGAGTCGATCGTTTTGCCATGTTGACGCTATCGGGCGGAGGTATCACCCGAGAAATTCGGGTCAATCAGCTGGGTGTTCCCAATGGAAAAGGTTTAACCGCCTCCTATTACAACCATGTTGGTCTCGCTTCTATTCAAGGCAAACTTCCCGATATAACCCTCGTGGAGAATCCATTTATACAAAATACGGATACTTCGCCAAGGCCAGGAGTAAGCGAGGATTTTGTCACCGTTTGGGAAGGATTTATCCAAGTCAAAGATTCTGCAAATTATACCTTTTACCTTTCTGCGGATGATGGATTTAATTTTTATCTCGATGGGGCTTTGGCCTTGACCGGGACTCCTCATAATGTAGAAATTGAAAATCCCACGCGCCAGTTTACCTTGGTTCCTGGGATCAACTATCCTATCAAAATTGAGTTTTGGGAGGATGGTGGCGTTGGTGGGTTTCGGTTTAAATGGTCAAATTCATTGGGATTAGCTAAACAATTAGTCCCTACAACCAACCTTTTCCCATTGTATCAACCGGATCCTACCAGTAATGACCCGCTACACAATAAATGCTTTGTGATTCAGTACTTACCTTCCGGGAAAGTACTCCAATTGATGCCTAATTTTTTAATTCATCAGCAATCGTTAACCAATACTAACGATCAAATCTGGAAATTCGAGAAGGTGAATACTAGCTATAAAATTATTTCTCAAATCGATCAACAAGGAAAAGTAATGCAAGTACTTGGTGGTGGAAAAAATAATGGGGATAAAGTTATTGGAGGATACTTCACCAATGAAACGCATCAGTTTTGGGACTTGACTTTTAAAAATTCAAGTTATTATTCAATCAAACAAAAAGGTTCAAGTCATGCCTTCCTTGAACTCACGGACGCCGGGCATGCCGATCAGGCCATTATTTTCAATTATGCAGATCGCGATTATAAACTTCAGCCGATGAGCTGCCCGAGTACATCAAGCTCGTTATTGTTAGATAAGTCGTTTGTTGCGCTGGGTAGTATGCCAAGTACCGATCAAGTAGTTATTACTACAAGTTTAGGTTGGACGGTGACAACATCGGACACTTGGATTCAAGTCAATCAACCAGGTGGATATGGAAATGGAATTCTTACCATATCAGCTGCCCAAAATACGTCTCTTATAAAACGCCAAGGTCTCGTCAAAGTTTTTGCTGGCAATACCGCGTATGATGTGTATGTTACTCAATTCCCCGCCCCCAATGGGCAAGGGTTGGATGCCCAGTATTTTAATGTTACCAGTTTTGCCGCTATGGCTACCGCAAATCCTGTGTTAAAACGAATCGATGAAACGGTTAATTTTTCTTGGGGAGATGCCTCTCCCGGCCCCGGAGTTAATGCAAATTTTGCTGCACGATGGGAAGGATTTGTTGAACCAGCCGTTACCTCAAATTATACTTTTTTTGTGTCTTCTGATGACGGTTGTCGGCTCTGGATCAATGGGGAACTCCTAATTAATGACAATACAAGCCATCCCGAAACGGAGTTTAGGGCAAACAAAGAAATTAAATTGATTGCTGGCCAAAAATATCAAATTAAACTTGAATTTTGGGATAGTAGTGGTGGAGCTGCTGCTCGCTTAAGTTGGCAAAATACGCAAGGTTTAACCAAGCAAATTGTAGAGAAAAGGTTTTTGTATCCTGCTGGACTTACCCTAAATACCCAAAGCTTAACCTTCCTTAAAAATGGAGGAAATCGAGTGATTCAAGTTACAACCGAAAAACCTTGGCAAGTGAGTGGGGGCGGGAATTGGATTCTGAAAACTCCTACCACTGGAACGCAATCCGAACAAGTTGAAATTAATGTGAGTCCTTTACTTGGGACAACCCTTCGACGCGAAAATCTAACCTTTGTCTCCGATGGTCTAACGAAAGTCGTTCAGGTTACACAATACCCTACCAGCACCAATGGCCTCACCGCCAAATATTTCAATGTCACCAGTTTTGCGGCTATGGAAACGGCCTCGCCTAGCCTTCAACGTGTAGATGACCAAGTAGACTTTTCTTGGTCTGGCTCGCCCGGGGCCGGTGTAAATGCTGACTTTTCGGCGCGGTGGGAAGGGTTTGTGACACCACCTGTAACTGGAAATTACCGCTTTTTTAGTGCCTCGGATGATGGTGTGCGCTTGTTTGTAAACGGCATTCAAACAATATATGATAATACGCCTCATGCAGAAACTGAATTTATGTCGGACCGTACCTTTTACTTGGAAAAAGGTAAACTTTACCCCATTAAAATGGAGTTTTGGGATAGCGGTAGCGGTGCAGCTGCACGATTGCGGTGGTCTAATGATATGGGTTTAGGAAAACAAATTATTCCAAAATTATCCCTTTTCACCATAGAGTAAGACGTTTATTGTTCGTTTAAATTTTGATATCAACCTTTTTCTTTCCTAGGGTATGAACAAACTACTACCTATACTTTTTTCTATTCTTTTAGCAAGCGTACCGATGCTGGGGAAAGAAAAGCCAATGGCTAGCCCGTCAAAAGAAACACCCACACCAAGGCCTTCAAAGCCTTTGCCCAAGTCGTTACCTACGTTATCTCGTTATTGGGGAATGGGTTTTGAGATGTATAAATTTAATGATCAAGAAGGGACTTTTGTGCCGCAAGAACAGGCAACGTTGCCCGACTATTCCTTTGATCCTGTCCGGTTTACCCTGAGCCCCAATCAAAAAGAAATTGTGGAAGGGCAAGAGGTTATCCTGACTATTACGGCAGAATTCTTGAATGTGAGCCCCGCGCTGATGTTTACCTTTGATGGGTCCACTTCCTATGCCCTCAAAATGGTTTTGCCTGAAGGATTTATCCAGACCGGAGGTACCTATTTTGACTACATGACGGGCGAAGTCAACCGGAACACGCCCATCCAACGCTATGAATTACGGGGATTTTTTGAGTTCATCCCCGAAAACCCCTGTTTTACCCTCCTCAGAAGCTTCTCCGGCGCCGGAATGCAGGATTCATGGGCGAAAAAGGATGTGGTTTGTCTTAATGGTTTATTTAATCAGAATACCTATTCAGGATTTGAAAATAGTGACTTAGTTTTTTTAAACTCCAATTTGAATCAAACTACAGTTCAGGATTCTTCTCTTTTAATCGAACTTATTGCCTCAAAAGATTCTATCTGTCAAGGAGATTCTTCAACTATTACGGCAAAGCCATATAATTGTACACAAGGTATCGAATGGTATTGGTACCCTCCTGGCACTTTGGCCAGTCATGTTTTTTCTTATGGTCAAATTGGTACAGGATTCACAATTGTAGCAAAAAAATCTGGAATTTATATGGCTAAATGTAGTACTAAATTAGCTGTTGTAAGAATCAGAGATTACAAGGTTGATCCACCCTCATTGGAATGGAATAGCTCAAAGGGGTTGAGTGGGTCTTGTGTAAATGGAAAATTAGTTTGGGACAATTCTAATCCTACAAGTTCGATCACTACAAGTTCCAATCTACCTCCGGGTATTTACAAGGCTTGGTGTCAAGTTGGTGATGTGTGTAGGAGCGAATTAGGTTATGTAGAAGTATCTAGCTCTATTGACTTGGAAATTTCCTCCGAGTTAAAAATCTTATGCAATAGTAGTACCACCTTCATAACAGCTAAATCTATATATTGTCCAATAGCTAATTTAACGTGGAAAAAAGATAATATTTTAATCAATGATTGGAAAGGAAAAAGTACTGTAATTGTAGGTCCGGGCACTTACAAGGCCGTATGTGGTAATGTTACCTCGAATGAAGTTAAAATTCTTTCGTCCAATACTCCACAGCCTCCTACAATTCAATCTGATCGAACTGAGGTGCCTCCAAATGAAATGGCAATTCTTACAGCATCTGGTTGTCCTACTGGTATCATTGATTGGTTTCGTAATAATTTACTTATCAATGATGTTTCTGGTAATGACCGCCTTTATGTTCCAGCAGTAAATGCAACTGGTACTTATTCAGCTACTTGCAAATCAGCTAGCTGCGGTACAAGTGCTCCTTCCAATACCATTTCGCTCAAAAACACCCCTTTGTATATCAAATCAAGCATACCTGATAATGAAGTCTATCCTAATCAAGATTTTACCTTATCAGCTTACGGCTGTGCCGCCAATTGGTACGTGGAATGGTATCTGCCGAGCCGATTTATACCAACTAGTAATTACGTCACCAATCCGCTAACGCTTTCTGGCCCAGGTATTTACAAAGCCCGTTGTGTCAATGGCCTTGCACCTAGCGAAACAACCGATTGGGTCAGTTTGGAAATGAAAGAGCGTCCACTAAACAAACCTTTCATGACCTCGGAGCCCGGCTGTGTGTATGACAATCAGGTCAAGACGATTATCGCCGCAGGTTGCAACGGCTTGCCTATCGAATGGTTTGATGGTGTGCGGCAGCCAAATCCCGGCATTCGGGAGTTTAGGCCCGGGGTATATGCGGCTCGTTGTTATTCTGCGGGAAGTAACGGAACCACCTTCGGCCCTTGGGAGTCGCACGAAATTTGTCGGACAGATCCCAACCCAATCGTCATTTCAGCGAATAAAACCGCTGTCAATCCGCTTGAATTATTCGTAATTACGGGCTCAAACTGTGTGTCGGGTTGGGTACAATGGCTCACACCGGATGGGTCGTACACGGGAGGGGATGCCGTTACGATGCACGGGCCTGGGGTGTACCGTGGCCGCTGTGTTGTCTCCGACCGCAGCGCTGGCCCCTGGGTGGAATTTACTATGCCGGCCAAGCCCCCCGGCCAAATTATGATCACGGCCAGTAAAAGCCGCGCTCGGGCGAACGAACCTGTTACCCTGACCGCCACGGGCTGTACTAACGGGACTGTTATGTGGTCTTATATACCGAACGGTAAAACAACGGAGGTTCTCCAACGCGGCCAAAGCATCACGGCGTTTGGGTATGGGACGTATTACGCGTGGTGTGTGTCGCTGGGAATCAGTAGCGAACGGGCAGATTATACTGTTGCCCAACTGAATGGCAATATCCCAAGTGTGACCACCGACAAGCAGCGCGCAGCGCCCAACGAGCCGGTCTTTATTACCATGACGGGTTGCAACCCCAACTGGTACTGGCTGAAAGTTACGCACCCAGACGGGCGAGTATCGTACCCGGAAACCAACCGCGGCAATGCACTTGTCTATGGCTCTTTCACCTACGCAGCGGCGTGTTGGAATCAAGCAGGCGGGCTAGACCCGAAAACCGATGGCTCTGTCGGGTTGTCTTTGGTGGATCAGATTCGCCTCGTGCCCAACAAAAAGAAGGTAGGTCCCAACGAAGGTGTACTGCTAACAGCCTACGGCTGCGACTTCGGCACGCTAGAATGGCTTATTGGCGATACGATTCGTCATGCTTTTAC
>Ga0075154_10000081_pt1 | contig 73686 bp, 70 predicted proteins | sample JI71714BDNA_FD_70965 | JGI IMG/M metagenome (GOLD analysis project Ga0075154, IMG submission 70965) | Wastewater effluent complex algal communities from Wisconsin, to seasonally profile nutrient transformation and Carbon sequestration -... | ecosystem: Engineered > WWTP > Effluent > Algae... | reverse complement strand
GCCGATCCAGCAGGTGATCGTCGAGATGACCGGCTGGGGCGTGGACCACAGCTTCGAGTGCATCGGCAACGTGCAGGTGATGCGCGCCGCGCTGGAGTGCGCGCACCGCGGCTGGGGCCAGTCGGTGGTCATCGGCGTGGCGGGCGCGGGGCAGGAGATCAGCACCCGCCCGTTCCAACTGGTGACGGGCCGCAAGTGGCTGGGCACGGCCTTCGGCGGCGTCAAGGGCCGCTCGCAGCTGCCCGGCATGGTCGAAGATGCGATGGCCGGCCGTATCGAGCTGGCGCCCTTCGTCACCCACACGATGCCGCTGGAAGGCATCAACGAAGCCTTCGAGCTGATGCACGAGGGCAAGTCGATCCGCAGCGTGATCCACTACTGAGGCCGCCGCGATGCCCTTCGACTTCCCGGCGCCGGCGGGCCTGAGCCGGCTGGAACACCGCGCCTGCGGCGGCGGCTGGCAGGACGTCTACCAGCACGACTCGGTCAGCACTGGTACGCCGATGCGCTTCGCCGTCTACCTGCCGCCGCAGGCCGCCGATGGCCCGTGCCCGGTGCTGTACTGGCTGTCCGGGCTGACCTGCACCGAGCAGAACTTCATCACCAAGGCGGGCGCGCAGGCGCACGCCGCCGAGCACGGCCTGATCGTGGTCGCCCCCGACACCAGTCCGCGCGGCGCTGGCGTAGCCGATGCCGAGCGCTATGACCTCGGCCAGGGCGCCGGCTTCTATGTCGACGCCACCGAGGCGCCGTGGACGCCGCATTACCGGATGCAGACCTACGTGGCCGAGGAGCTGCCGGCGCTGATCGAGGCGAGCTTCCCGGCCAGCGACCGGCGCGGCATCAGCGGGCATTCGATGGGCGGCCACGGCGCGCTGATCACCGCGCTGCGCCATCCCGGCCGCTACCGCAGCGTCTCGGCTTTCTCGCCGATCGTGGCGCCCAGCCAGGTGCCGTGGGGCCGCGAGGCGCTGACCGCCTACCTCGGTGCCGATCCGGCGGTGTGGGCCGAGTGGGACGCCTGCGCGCTGATCGCCCGCGCCACCGAGCGTCTGCCGCTGCGCGTCGATCAGGGCCTTGCCGACGAGTTTCTGGCCGGTCAGCTGCGGCCCGAGCTGCTGGAAGCCGCTTGCGCCGCAGTCGACCATCCGCTGGACCTGCGCCGGCACGCCGGCTACGACCACAGCTACTACTTCATCGCCAGCTTCATCGGCGAGCACGTGGCGCATCACGCGCGGGTGCTGAGGTCTTGAGGTCTGCCGATCGCGCCGGCTTTGCCACGGCGCGATCGTTCCGGTGTCTACGGAGTCGGAGCTTCGAGCCCGTAGGGCGCGTAGAAGGCGGCCAGCGAGCCGTCGGCGCCGCGGGCATCGATCCAGGCGTCGACCGCCTGCAGGAAGGTGGCGACACGAGGGTTGTTGTTGCAGGCAAAGTACAGCTCGGTTTCGGTCTCGCTGCGGCCGGCCTGCACGATCCGATCCGATAACTGCATCTGGCGCAGTTTGGCCTGCATCACGAAGTCGGTTTCCAGCGCCAGATCGATGCGGCCGGTGACCAGTCGCATGATCACGGCGTTCAGCGGGTCGCGGCTGGAGGTGACCGATTCCAGTCGATCCGCCGGCTGCACCTTGATCAGGGCGTCGACCTCGTCGCCATAGGCATAGCCGCCGATCACGCCCAGCTTGAAGTTCGCCAGATCGGTGCTCGTCGCGGCCTGAATCTCGGTGCGGTCGGCGCCGCGATACCAGGCGGTATGGCCGATCAGCCAGGGCTTGGCGGCGAAGCGCAGGCCCGGAGCGTCCTCCTTGGTGGCGCCGACCACGCAGTCGGTGGTGCCCGACTGGGCGCCCTTGACCGCGTCTTCCCAGCCTTGCAACTGGTAATCGATCTGGGTGTTGGCGGTCTTCGCGACCGCACGCAGGATGTCGATATACAGGCCTTCGGCACCGGCTTCGCCGGGTTTGCCGTTGACTGGCATCCAGTGGTCTGCCCGGACCGAAATCGATTGGGCGCCGGCCCAGAGGGGCAGGCTCGCCAGGGCGGCACAGAGCAGTACACGCAACATCGAAACCTCCGCATCAGGTGTCAGGGGGCAGTGCCCCCTGAATCCTACGCGGTCATCTGTTCAGCGTCCGCCACAATCGTAGGCGACGTAACGGCGCTGACCGCCGCCGTCGACCGGACCGGTGGCGACGACGGTATCGGCCGAAATCATCGCCGCCTCGTTGCGGGCCAGCGCTTCCAGTTCGTCGGTGACCTTTTGCGAGTTGCGTTCGAAGGGGCCGAGTTCGCGGCGCACCGAGGCGGTGATTTCGCCCTTGCGGACGCAGCCGGCCGACAAGCTGGCCGAGTCGGCGACGCGGACGCGTTGCCCTTCATCGCTCAACTTGACCCAGGCACAGCCGGAGGCCGGCAGCAGCAGGGCGGTGAGCAGCAGGGTGGCGGGACGGATGCTCATGGCGCGATCTCCTGGTGATGGGGAAGCGGGGAGTGTGGGTGGCAACGGCGGATGCTGCCAACCGGAGGCGCTCAGCGGCGGTCGATGGCGACCAGCGCCAGCGTGTAGCGCTCGCCGTCCGGCTCGACCTGCTCGATGCGGACCGGCATCCAGCCTAGCGACTCGGCGTGCCAGCTGACGGTGCGGCGGGCAGCGTTGTCGCGGACCCGTTCCAGCCGGACCGTGTCGAGCGCGCCGGCCGGCGTGCTCAGCCGTTCGCGGCCGCTCTGGCGGAAGCGCCAGGGCTCGACCTGGCCCTTGTAGGCCACCGGATGCGCAAAGGTGTTGCGGCCGGTGCCGAGATCCAGCATCAGCGCCAGCACGGCGATGTGGCGGTCGATCGTGGCCCCGGTCAGCGCGTACTCGCTGCGGGTCTTGCCGTCGTCCTCGCGGGCCCGCCGCGCGGCCCAGTCGAAGTCGATGCTGCGCTTGCGCTCGCGGAAGCTGATCTTCTGCCGGTAGCGGTAGCTGAGCCCGCTCAACTGGCCGCCCGACACGCGAAAGCGGCTCTGCTCGTGGATCTTCGCGCCGAGAAAACCGGCCAGCCCGCGCTCGCCCTGCGTGTCGGTGGTGAACACCCAGTCGCGACCCTCGCGGCGCAGCGTCAATGTGGCGCGGCCGACGCGCTGGCCGTCGTCGAGGACGTCAAAGCGGGCGGTGAAGGGGCTCAGCGTTGCGGCGGTGAGCGGTGTGGAGGCTAGCCAGCAACTCAGGGACAGGATCAGCAGCAAGCGCAGGGACCAGGCCATCGTCGGGATTCCAGCAGAGCGGCGTCGCGACCGAGTGTCCAGCCACATCCAGGGTTCCCGGCTGAATCCGCACGTCGGGTTGCACCAGCAGACTCAGCGTGGAGACCAGCAAGCCGTGCTCCAGGGGCAGCAGCCGCGCCGCCAGCATCTCCGGCGTGTCGCCGGGCTCGATCGGCATCCGCACCTGCGCCAGCACCGGGCCGCCATCCAGCTCGGGCGTGACCCGATGCACGCTGGCGCCGTGCTCGGTGTCACCCGCGGCCAGCGCCGCCGCGTGCGTGTGCAGGCCGCGGTGCTTCGGCAGCAGGGACGGGTGGATGTTGAGCATCCGGCCGGCGAATCGCTCGACCGTCGCCGCGGTCAGCACGCGCATGAAACCGGCCAGCACGATCCAGTCCGGCTCGGCGGCCGCGACCGCGTCGAACAATTCGGCCTCGAAGGCCGCGCGATCCGGCTTCGAACGGGCGTCGACGGCCACCGTCGGGATGTCGGCCGCGGCGGCAATACCGAGCGCCGGTGCCGCCGGCCGGTCACTGCCGACCAGCACCAATTCGTAGCCGCGCAGACCGGGCGTGGCGGCGAGCTTCGGCTGTGCCTCGATCAGCGCGGCCAGATTGCTGCCGCGCCCCGACGCCAGCACCGCGACGCGCGCCGGCTTCATCCGCGGTAGCGCACGCGCTCGTCCGTGGCGGCGACCACCGTGCCGATCGGCCGGGCGGCGAGGCCGTCCGCGGCCAGTCGCGCGGTGGCGTCGGCAACCGCCTCGGCCGGCAGCACGAACACATAGCCGATGCCGCAATTGAAGGTGCGCCACATTTCTTCGTCGGCAATGCTGCCCGCGGCCTGCAGCCAGGCGAACAGCGGCGGCAGCACCGGCCGGTCGAGTTCGACGCCCAGGCCCTCCGGAATCACCCGGATGATGTTCTCGGTCAAGCCGCCACCGGTGATGTGCGCCATCGCCGCCACCGGCAGCGCGGCCAACAGCGCCAGCGCCGGCTTGACGTAGATCGTGGTCGGCGCCATCAGCGCGTCGGCCAGCGTGCGGCCATCCGACAGCGTGTCGGTCAGCGCGCCCGGATGCCGCGCCAGCACCCGGCGAATCAGCGAGTACCCATTACTGTGTGCGCCGCTGGAGTCCACGCCGAGCAGCACCATTCCGGCCTGCACGCGGCTGCCGTCCAGCATCGCGCTGCGCTCCACCGCACCGACGCAGAAGCCGGCGAGGTCGTACTCGCCCGGCGCGTACATGTCCGGCATCTCGGCGGTCTCGCCGCCGACCAGTGAGCAGCCGGCCAGCTCGCAGCCGCGGGCGATCCCGTTGATCACAGTCACCGTGGTCGCCACGTCCAGCTTGCCGGTCGCGAAATAGTCGAGGAAGAACAAGGGCTCCGCGCCCTGCACCAGCACGTCGTTGACGCACATGGCGACCAGATCGATGCCGATGCCCTCGTGGCGACCGAGCTGCTGAGCGAGCTTCAGCTTGGTGCCGACGCCATCGGTGCCCGACACCAGCACCGGCTCCCGCCAACGCCCCGGCGGAATCGCGAAACAGGCACCGAAACCGCCCAGACCCCCGAGCACCTCCGGGCGACGGGTCCGCGCCACGGCGGGCTTGATGCCTTCGACGACCGCGGCCCCGGCGTCGATATCGACACCAGCCGCACGGTAGGTCAGGGCGCCGGGCTCGGACATCGACTGCTCCACGGGTGCATTTGAGGGGGCCGTGAGGGTAACCGCGAGGCGCTGAAGCCCACACGGTCCGCCGGCCCGCCCGATGGCCAGCCGCGGGTGCATCGGCCACACTTGCGGCTTACGGTTCGGTTGGGGTGGGGCATGCGGGCGGGCTTCGGGGTGGGTGGACAGGTCTGGCGATGGCTGGTGCTGTGCGGCTGGCTGCTGGCCGCGCCGGTGATGGCGCAGGCGCCGGCGCCGGGGTCTGCGCTGGCGCTGAATCAGGCGGCGGTCGAGGTGCCGGATCAGTCCGAGGGCGCGCGGGCGCAGGCGTTGCAGGAAGCACTGAAGATCGCGGCGATCAAGCTGGCGGGGGATGAGCGCGCGGGCGAGAACCCGCGGATCACTGGCGCGGATCTGGGTCGCTATCTGCAGCGTCATGAGTACCGGCAGGAACTGTATCGGCCGGTGCCGGGTGCGCCGCCGCAGATTCGACTGACGCTGGTCGCGACCTTCCATCAGGCGAGTCTCGAGGGCTTGCTGCTGTCGGCCGGCTTCGCCATCTGGGGCAATGATCGTCCGGCCCTGATGCTCCTGCTGGAGGATCCGGTCGACGGGGCTGGCCGCTGGGCGGCCTTTCGCGAGCGGGCGACGGAGCGCGGCTTGAAGTTGCGCTGGCCGGCAGATCGGAACTGGAAGGAGTTGCTGTTGCCGGACGCGGATCCGCGCGGGGTGCTGGATTACGCGCGGTCGCAGGGCGCCAGTTATGTGCTGACCGGCGGCTTCGGCTTGACCGGGACCCGTGTCGCCGGGCAGTTCGAGGTGCGGGTCGGTCCGCATCGCGACCCGCTGTCGATCTCGGGCGACAGCGTCGAGGAGGCTGAGATCGAGCTGGCCAACCGTACCCTCGCCGTGTTGTCGCGGCGCTTTATCGAGAGCGGCCGGGCCGGGCCGGTGGAGCTCACGGTGGCGGTGCGCGGCATCAGTGACGCCCGCGCCTATGCCGGCCTGGTCGGCGCGCTGTCGAAGTCCAGTCAGATCAAGGGCCTGAAAGTGCTGGGTGCGGATCCCGAGGGCTTGCGGCTGAAGCTCTCGGTGGTCGGCGGCGGAGATCGGGTCGATCAGGTGTTCACCGCGATCGGCGGTTTCCGGGTACTGGATCCGTACGCCGATCCGGTGCTGGTCGACGCCACCCGCTGAGCCACCGCGATGGCCAGACCGCCCGCCTGGCTGCCGAATGCGATTTCCGCGTTGCGCGGACTGGCGGCGCTGCCGCTGTTCCTGCTGATTCTCGACGAGGCGTGGGTCGTCGCTTTCTGGCTGGCGCTGATTGCCGGGTCCAGTGATCTGCTGGACGGCGCGATCGCCCGCCACTGGAAGCTGCAGAGCCGACTGGGCGGCTGGCTGGATCCGCTGGCCGACAAGGCGCTGGTCGCGGCGGCGATGCTGGGGCTGACGGTGGTCGGGCTGTTGCCGCTGTGGCTGGTGGTGCTGGTGCTGGCGCGCGACCTGTGGCTGCTCGCCGGTTCGACCGCGTATCAATTCAAGGTGGCGCCGCTGTATGCCGAGCCCAGCCTGCTTGGCAAACTCTGCACCTTCAGCCAGATCCTGCTGGCCGCTGCGGTGCTGTGGACCGCCGGCCATGGTTGGCCCGGCGAGGTCTTCATCGTCGGCTGGATCTGGCTGGTCACGGCGTTGACGGTGGTCAGCGGTCTGCATTACACGGGGGTCTGGCTGCGTCGGGCCCGTTCGGCTGGAAAATCGGGAGACGAGACATGAACGGTCTGGCGCTGCCCAGTACGCAGAAATGGCAACTCTTGGCCCTGGTGGCGGGCGTCGGTCTGGTCATCTACCTGTTGGCGCCGGTGCTGACGCCGTTCGCCGTCGCGGCGCTGCTCGCCTATCTTGGCGATCCGCTCTGCGACGAGCTGGAGAAGCGTGGTTCCAGTCGGACCGCGGCGGTGGTGCTGGTGTTTCTGGCGATGACGCTCAGTCTGATCGCCTGCGTGCTGTTCCTGATTCCGCTGGCGGAGCGGCAGATCGCCCTGCTGTTCGACACGCTGCCGGCGATGCTGGGCTGGATCGAGCAGCGGGCGCTGCCGTGGGTGGAGGCCACGCTCGGGCTGGAGCCGGAGCTGTTGCGCGTTGAATATCTGATCGAGCAGTTGCGGCAGCACTGGCAGCAGGCCGGCGGCATTGCCAAGACGATCATTGCGGGCATCGCCACCAGCGGTTTCGCGATCCTGGCCTGGCTGGTCAATCTGCTGCTGATCCCGGTGCTGGTGTTCTACTTCCTGCGCGACTGGGACGTGATGGTCGAGCGGATCGACGAGCTGCTGCCGCGGTCGATCGAATCGACCGTCGCACTGTTGGCGCGCGAGAGCGACGACGTGCTCGGTGCCTTCCTGCGCGGCCAGCTGACGGTGATGCTGGTGCTGGGGCTCATCTATTCGATCGGTCTGTGGTTGGTCGGCATCAATCTGGCGCCGCTGATCGGCATGACCGCCGGCCTCATCAGCTTTGTGCCCTATCTGGGCGGCATCGTCGGCGTCGCCGCCGCGTTGCTGACGGCGCTGGTGCAGTTCGGCGGCGAGTGGCCGTATCTGCTCGGCGTGCTGGCGGTGTTCGCGGTCGGCCAGACGCTGGAGGGCTTCGTGCTGACGCCGTGGCTGGTGGGTGACCGGATCGGCATGCATCCGGTCGCGGTGATCTTCGCGATCATGGCGGGCGGCCAGTTGTTCGGATTTCTCGGCGTGTTGCTGGCGCTGCCGGTAGCCGCCGTGGTGATGGTGCTGCTGCGCTACGCGCGTCAGCGCTATCTGAACAGCAGTCTCTATCAGGCCGGGCTTGGAACGATGGAGGCACCAATCTGGCCGTCCGAATCGGCGGTCGAGGTCAAGGTCGAGGTCAACGTCGAGGTGCCGGCAACGGCAGCGGCAGAGCAGCCGGCCGCCAGTCCGTCGGCTACTTCATCGACATGAGTACGCCGCAGCTGACGCTGGGTCTGCGCTGGGCACCGGAGTTCGGCCGGGAGGCCTGGGCCGAAGCCCTGCAACCCGGCGCGCTGGAGGCGCTGGAGGCCTGGATCGACGGCGCGACGCCGGGCTTGCTGGCGCTGATCGGTCCGGCCGGCACGGGCAAATCGCATCTGCTGAAGATCGCGGCCGAACGCGCCGAGGGTCTGGGGCGTTCGGTGGACTGGCTGGCGCCGGCCGGGTCTGCGGTCGGGCCGGTCTTGCTGAGCGAGCGGCAGGCCGGTCTGCTCTGTATCGACGGTCTCGATGCTTTTCCGGGCGGCGCCGACTGGGATGCCGCCTGGTTCCATCTGCTGAACCGCCAGCACGACCGCCGGGGTCAAGTCCTGATCGCCGCGCGGACCTGGCCGCCAGCCTGCGGGCTGCCGGACCTGCGCTCCCGCTGGGCGCTGGCAGCGCGTTGGCCGCTGGATCTGCCGGTCGACGGTTATCCGGCGCTGGTCGCCGCGAAGGCGCGCGGCCTCGGGCTGTCGCTCACAGCGGCCGCGCTCGCCGTGCTGGCGGCGGAGGGTCCGCGGGATGCCAATCAGCTGGTCGACTTGCTGCGCCGACTGGACCGCGAATCACTGGCTGCCGGTCGCAAACCGGGGCCGCGCTTGGTTCGCGCACTGCTGCGCCGACTACACTCGGCGAATGCGCCTCTGGACCCTGCCTAATCTGCTGACCCTGCTGAGGATCGCGCTGATCCCGGTGCTGGTTGGCGTCTTCTACCTGCCGTGGAGCCACGCCAGTCTGGCGGCTGGCCTGATCTTCCTGGTGGCGGCGATCACCGACTGGTTCGATGGCTGGCTGGCACGGCGCTATGGATTGCATACCGCCTTCGGCGCTTTCCTCGATCCGGTGGCCGACAAGTTGATGGTCGCCGTGGTGCTGGTGGTGCTGGTGCAGAGCGATCCGAAGCCGTGGCTGGCGATGGTTGCCGCCGTGATCATCGGCCGGGAGATCAGCATCTCCGCGCTGCGCGAATGGATGGCGGAGCTCGGCCAGCGCGCCAGTGTCGCGGTGGCGTGGATCGGCAAGTGGAAGACCGGCTTCCAGATGACCGCGCTGACCATGATGCTGCTCCGCGAGCCGCTGTTCGGCCTGCCGGTCTACCAGCTCGGGCAGCTGTGCCTGATCGTCGCGGCGGTGCTGACGCTGTGGTCGGCGCTGAGCTACCTGCGGGCGGCGTGGACCGTGCTCGGTCGGCAGGATTCCAGTCAAGGCTGAACGGAACTGTCAGGTGCTGGCGGCGTGCTTGACACCTCCGGGGGCTTCCACGAATATATCGGTCTCGCGCGGGAATAGCTCAGTTGGTAGAGCATAACCTTGCCAAGGTTAGGGTCGCGAGTTCGAGTCTCGTTTCCCGCTCCAGTTCGACGAAGGGCCCCGGTCTCCGGGGCCTTATCGTTAGAGGAGGTTCGCGAGGCCTGGTGGCAGAGTGGTCATGCAGCGGATTGCAAATCCGTGTACGCCGGTTCGATTCCGACCCAGGCCTCCATCCTCAAGGGTTGCTTGAAAGACAGCGGTGTCCATCCGGGTTTGGATTCCCGGGGATGGGTCTTCGGAAGTTCCAGCCGAAGTCGACCGATGTGTTTCGGGGCCCGCTCCGCCCGGATGGCGGAATCGGTAGACGCAGCGGACTTAAAATCCGCCGGCCGTTGAAGCGGCCTTGCCGGTTCGATCCCGGCTCCGGGCACCATTGTTCGATCAGGGTTCTGTGCGTCTTCCAGTTGACCCGACCCGCAACCTGCACCGAAGCTACGAGGCCCCCAGGCGCTCAGCCGTGGAGTCCTTCGTGTCGCCCCTGCCGGTCAAACCGAAAGCACGCAGAACCAAGATCATCGGAACTCTAGGTCCAGCCACGGACCGTCCCGGTGTGCTGAAGGCCGTGATCGATGCCGGTCTGGATGTTGCACGTCTCAATCTGAGTCACGGCACTGCCGACGATCATCGACGGCGTGCGGCTGAAGTTCGCGCTGCCTCGAAGGCGGCGCATCGCGAGGTCGCGGTGCTGGCCGATCTGCAGGGTCCGAAAATCCGGATCGGGCGTTTCGCCAGCGGGCCGGTGGAATTGCAGCCCGGCCAGTCCTTCGATCTGGATTGCGCCGCGGATGCGCCGCCGGGTGACGGCTCGCGGGTGCCGGTGACGTATCTCGGTCTGGTCAACGATGTGAAATCCGGCGACACGCTGCTGCTGGATGACGGCCTGATCGAACTGTCGGTGCAGCGGATCGAGGCGCCGGTGATCCGTTGTCAGGTGACGATCGGCGGCATGCTGTCCGACCGCAAGGGCATCAACCGTCTGGGCGGTGGTCTGTCGGTCGGGGCGCTGTCCGACAAGGATCGCGCGGACATCGAACTGGCCGCCTCGATGGGCGTGGATTTCGTGGCGGTTTCCTTCGCGTCGAGCGCCGCCGACATGAACGAGGCGCGTGCGTTGCTGCGCGCCGCCGGGTCCCGTGCGGCGCTGGTCGCGAAGATCGAGCGGGCCGAGGCGATCGACAATCTGGCCGAGATCATCGACGCCTCCGACGCCGTGCTGGTCGCGCGCGGCGATTTGGGTGTGGAGATCGGTTTCGCCGAGCTGCCGGGCCTGCAGAAGAAGATCATCCGCGAGGCGCTGTCGCGCAACCGCGCCGTGATCACCGCCACGCAGATGCTGCAGTCGATGGTCGACAACCCGATCCCGACCCGCGCCGAAGTGCTCGACGTGGCCAACGCCGTGATCGACGGTTCGGACGCGGTGATGCTGTCGGCGGAGACGGCCAGTGGCCGTTATCCGGAGAAGGCGGTGGCGACGATGGCCAATCTGTGCCTGTCGGCCGAGCGGCAGTTCGAGGGCGTCGAGCTCAACGTGCATCCGGGCGTCGAGCGGGTGGATCAGGCCATTGCGATGGCGGCACTGCATCTGGCGAAGAAGGTCGGCGTGCGGGCGATCGTCGCGCTGACCGAATCCGGCGCCACTGCGCAGTGGCTGTCGCGCTACCGTTCGCCGGTGCCGATCTATGCGATGAGTCGCCACTCCGGTTCGCGGCATCGGATGGCGGTCCTGCGCGATGTCTTCCCGGTCGCCTTCGATCCGCATGGCGGCTCGGCGCCGCACGCCGCGCGGCTGGCGGTGGAGCTGTTGTACGCGCAGGGCAGGGTGGCGGTCGGCGATCGGGTGATCGTCACCACCGGCGACCATACCGGTGTGCTCGGCGGCACGAACACGCTGAAGCTGCTGCGGGTGGGCGCCGGCGGTGTTCCCGAGGGCCTGTCGGACCTGTGATCGTCAGGATCACTCGCGACGTCCGGTCCGATCCGCTCCGACTGCAGTCGCAGGCGGGGCGTATGCCATGAGCCCGCCCGGTCCCGATCCGGTCGCGCATTGGCGGCGACCCTCCCGCGATCTCGGGCATCCGCTGCCGCGATTGCTGGTGATCTGGGCGCTTGCGGTCGCCATCGCCCTGCTGCCGGCGCCGTGGGCGCCGTTGCTGTGGTGGCTCCTGGCGGCGCCTTTCGCCGTGTTGCTGCGTGCGGTCCTGTATCCCGGTGCCGCGCCGGACCGACCGTTCACGCGGGCGGCGGCGCTGGCGCTCGGGCTGATCGAGGTGGGTGGCGTGGCACTGGGTTTGTGGCTGTTCGGTCGCTTGCTCGGTGGCGCCGGTGTTCCGGCGGCGCAGCCGCTGACCCTGCTGGCCGGCATCGTCGCCTGGACGCTGCTCGGTCGCGCCAGCGCCTTCCGCCCGCTGCATGCCCTGATCGGACCGCTGACCGAGCGCGATGCACTGATGGCCTGGCGGCGTCTGCGCCATGAGCCGGGCCCGGGCCGGATCGACCTCGCCCTTCGCCTCGATCACCTGGCGCTCGCGTGCTGGCTGCTGTTGCCGTGGCTGCTGACCCTGCCCGAGCTGGTGCAACGACTGCCGCTGGCGCCGTTGGCCTATGCGCTGCTGTTGTTCCCGGGTCTGGCCTTGTGGCTGGTCGACCCGGATCCGGCGCGGCTCGGGGCGGTGATCGATCGCGACTACGGGCCGGTGGACGACCGACCGCAGTCAGCGTCAATGGCGATCGATGAGGCTGAGGCGGAGTCGCTGATCGAACCGGAGCTGCAGTTGGTGGCCGCGGTGCGACGCGGTGATGTGGCCAGCGTGCACCACTGGCTGGAGGCTGGTGCCAGCCCCGACGCGGCACCACCGCCCGGGGCGCCGGATCCGCGCAGCGCGCTGCAGAGTGCCGTGGCTTCCGGCAGCGTCGATCTGGTACAGCTCCTGCTGCGTGCCGGCGCCGATGTGCATCGGCAGGTGCAGGGCCGCCACGCGCTGGGCGAGGCGGCACGAAACGGTGATCGGGGCCATCCCGAGGTGTTGGCGGCGCTCCTTGCTGCGGGCGCCGATCCGGATCAGCCGGAGGCCGACGGAACCCGGCCGCTGCATCACGCCGCACGACTTTCCGAGGGCACGGCGGCGTTGACGCTGCTCGCTGCCGGCGCCACGCTGGACGCGGTGTCGACCGATGGGCTGACGCCGCTCGGTCTCGCGCTGCAGGCCGGCAACGGCTCGGTGGCCGCCTTGCTGCTCGATGCGGGTGCTGCAATCGAGCCACCCGGCGCCGTGCCGGCTCTGCATGGTGCTGTGACCACCGTGGACGATGCGGTCGACGGTCTGCGCCTGCTGCAGTTGCGACGAGCGGACTTCAGCTTGCGTGACGGTGCCGGACAGACCGCGCTGATGCTGGCTGCGGCAGCCAACCATCCGGCCCAGATCGCGGCGCTGGCGGCTGCCGGCTGCCCGGTGGATGCGGTCGACGGGGCCGGGCGCAATGCCCTGATGCTCGCGGCCTCCGCCGGCGCGCATCGGGCGCTGCATGCGCTGGTGGCGCTGGCCGTGCCGGTCGCGGCGGTTGATTCGGGGGGCAACAGCGCGCTGCATCATGCGGTGATCGGTGGCCGCGCCGACCGCGAAACCGTCGAGTTGCTGCTCGGACTGGGGGTCGCCACCGCGCTGCGCAATGCCGAGGGCCTGACGGCCGAGGAGCTGGCCTACGCCCACGGTCGTGCCGATCTTGCCCGGCTGCTGGCGCCGGAATCGGTGGAGGTTGATACGGACGCGCTCAGTGCGGGACCGGCGCCGGTCTCCGGCGGCAGCGCCGTGCTGGAGCGTGGCGACCGGCTGGTGCAGGCCTGCGCGCTGCATCGGTTCGACGTGGCGCTGATGCTGATCCGGCAGGGTGCCTTGCCACAAAGCGTCTGGGTCGAGGCCTTGCTGGCTGCCGGCGATCAGCTCGATCGCCCCTTGCTCGCTGCTTTGTTGGCTGCCGGTCTGCGGATCGACGCGCTGGCTCACCCGTCACCGCAGCTGATGCTGGCACGTCGGCTGCCCTGTCCGGCCGGGCCGCTGCAGGTGTTGCTGGAATCCGGCGCCAGCGTCGATGCCGAGGATGGCGGTGACTCCCTGCTCGCTCTGATTTGCGGGCGGGCGGAGGATCTGGCCGGCGTCAGCGGGGGCGCCCCGCCGATTGCGCTGCTGGAGGCCGTGCTGGCCGGTGGCCCGGCATTGAGCGTGCGCGATCGCGATGGCCATCTGCCGCTGCATCATGTGATCTATCACCGGCCGGTCGAGTGGGCGCAGGCGCTGCTGGAGCGCGGTGCGGACCCGAATGCCCCGGATCGAGGTGGCAGGAGCGCGCTGCATCACGCGGTGGTGGCGCCGCGGCCGGATCGCGAGGCGCTGTTGCGGGTCCTGATCCTGGCCGGCGGGGATCCGGCGCAGCCGGCGGTCGATGGCAGCACCGCGCAAGGGTTGGCAGCCATGGCCGGTGAGCCCGTGCTGGCAGCGCTCTGCGACTTCCGGCCCGGCGAGCATCCGCGGCATCGGTTGCGGGCAGAGGACGTTCCGCGCGCTGCGCGGGACGGACGGGAGCGCTTGCTGCACAAGCTGCTGGAACTGGGACTGCCGGTCGATGCCCGCGACGAGCGTCAGGCCACGGCCTTGATCCATGCTGCCGGTCTGGGCCATCGGGCGTTGGTCGATACCCTGCTGGCGCGCGGGGCGCAGCTCGGGCTGAAGTCCGATCGCGGCGCCGATGCACTGGCGGCTGCCGTGCTCGGCGGGCGATTGGAGATCGTCGCGCAATTGCTGGACCGAGGGGCTTACGTCAATACCGAGTACGCCGGCATGACGTCGGTGGCGCTGGCGGCGAGCCGTGCTGATCCGGTCATGCTGCAACTGCTGCTGCAGCGAGGTGGTCGGGTCGATGCCGAGCCGGCTGAGCAGTCGCCCCTGGCGTTGGCCATTCGGTCGGCGCTGCGGTTGCCCGATCCGGCGCCGGCCTTTGCCTGCGTTGATGCGCTGCTGGCTCGACGCGCGCCGGTGGATGGACTCGACTCGGCCGGACGCACCCTGCTGTTGTATCTGTGCGGCAGCGGCGCCAATGCGCCGGTGGCAGCGGAGGGGCCGGTTCTGCTGGCACTGGTCGCGCGCCTGCTGGCGGCCGGCGCGGCGATCAATGCCACCGACAGCTACGAGCGCAATGCCGCGCACTGGGCTTGCCGACACCATCAGCCACAGCTGCTGGCGTTGCTGCTGCGCCACGGCGTCGACACGCTGAAGCCCGACGACATGCGCAAGCTGCCGATCGACCTGGTGGCGACCCGGCGTCGCCATGAATTCCTCGAAGTGCTGGACGGTGCCGGGGCGAGCGAGTGAGGTTCTCGAACACAACCGGTCCGACTTCGGAAACTGACTGACTTCCGGATGTCGACCCGGGTGTCAGCCAGCGCTGTTTCGAGGTTCCCGCGTGCGTGACTGTCAGTAGCCGCCGATCAGTGCGGCACTGCAGTCATGGCTGCCCGGTGGCGTCTGGTCGATGTAGGGCATCCAGCGGCCATCGCTGCAGGCGCTGTCGTTGCTGAACCACCCCCAGCGGTAGTCCTTGTCGATCCGCGCCCGTAACGGCTCGCTCGGCAGCTCACGGAAAATCGCGGTCCAGACCCGCAAAGCACCGCTCGCGCCAGTGAATCGGGTCCGCTCGTTGTCGTCGCGGCCGAGCCAGACCACCGCCAGATGCTCGCCGGTAAAACCCGCGTACCAGCTGTCGCGCTGGCCGTCAGTGGTGCCGGTCTTGCCGGCCGAGTCGACCTGCACGGCACGGGCGACGCCGCTGGCGGTGCCGCGCAGGGTCGTCTCGTTCATGGCCAGCAGCAACAGACCCATCGGTCGATCCGGCGGGCGAGCGGCCGGGACGGCCGGCAGGGCGTAGACCCGGCCGTCGGCCAGCAGCACGGCATCGACGGTGGCCAGCGGCATCGGCTGGCCGCCGGCCGCCAGCGCCTGATACAGCGTGGCCACCTGCAACGGGCTCAGGTCGATGGACCCGAGAATCAGCGAGGGCCGTACCGGGGCCGGTACCGGCACGCCGTAAGCCGTCATCAGACCGGCCAGCTGATCAACGCCGATCTCCAGTCCGAGGCGCGCCGTCGCGAGGTTCAGCGACTGCGACAGCGCATCGACCAGCGCGACCGGCCCGCGCGCGCGCCCGTCGTAGTTCTTCGGCCGCCAGGACGCGCTGCCGGCAATCGGGTACTCGAAAGGTGCGTCGAGCAGCATCGTCGACAGGCCGTAGCGCTGAGGCCGATTCAGCGCCAGCAGATAGACGAAGGGCTTCAGCAGCGAGCCCACCGGCCGACGCGCCTCGGTGAGACGGTTGAAGCCGACCTCGCGCGCCTGCCGGCTGGGGACGGCCGCGACGATCCGGCCGTCATCGGCACGGCTCACCAGCACCGCGCCCTGTACCGCACCATCGCGGTCGATCTGCTGCAGCGTGTCGCGCAGGCTGCGTTCGGCCAGATGCTGCGCCCACGGGTCCAGCGCGGTCAGGATGGTCATGCCGCCACGCTGCAGACTGCCCTCGTCGGTGATCATTCGAAGGTCGCGCTGCACGAGATCGAGGTAGCCCGGATGACGCGATCGGCTGGGCGGCGGCGTCGGCACCACACCCAGCGGCGCAGCCTTGTAGCGCTCGGCAACCTCGGCGGCGATCAGCCCGGTGTCGCGGAACACATTCAGCACCACGTTGCGGCGCCGGGTTGCGGCTTCGGGCCGTCGGCGCGGATTGAAGTCGCTGGTCGCCTTCAGCATGCCGATCAGCAGTGCAATCTCGCTGGTGTCCAGTTCGCCCAGCGGTCGGGCAAACCAGAACTCGGCTGCGGCCGGAAAGCCCTGGATCGGTCGGTTGCCGTTCTGGCCGAGGATCGCCCGGTTCAGATAGGCGTCGAGAATCTCGGCCTTGCTGTAGCGCTGCTCCAGCAACAGGGAGAGGCCGATCTCCTTCAGTTTGCGCTCCAGCGTCTGCGCGCGGCTCAGCAACGTGAAACGCACCAGCTGCTGGGTCAGCGTCGAAGCGCCCTGCTGGCGGTCGGTGCTCAAGTTGATCCACAGGGCGCGGAGGATGCCGCGCGGATCGATCCCGAGATGGTGCGGGAAATTGCGGTCCTCGACGGCCTGCAGGCCCTGAATCAGCACCGGCGGCATCTGCGCGAGCGGCAGCGGCTGCCGTTCGGCGTCGTTGTCACCGTAAAGGCTGCCGATCCGCGCCGGATCAAGGCGAATCTCGCGCAGCGGCTGGCCGGTCGAATCCCGCAGTTGTCGAACCTTGCCCTGCTCCAGCCGGAAGCTGAAACCGCGTCCCATCTGCTGGCCATCAGGGAAGCCGAAGTCGCGGCTGTAGACGCGCCACTGTGCGTCATCCTGCTGGTACCGGCCGGGTCGGTCGGGGTCGCCGCGGCTGTAGCGCGCCGCCGCCAGCTCCACGGTCAGTTGTTCCGGCTTCAGGACCTGACCGTCGCGAATCCGGAGCGGGCGCGCGTAAATCTGGCTGGGCAGATCGGCAGTCGCCAGCTCGAAGCGGTCGTCGATCAGTTGGTTCAGATACCAGGCCCACGGCAGCGTGAAGCCAGCCGCGAAGCCGATCAGGAACAGCGCGGTACGAAAGAGGAGACGAAGCATGGTCGGGAGTTTAGGTCGCTGCCGCGGGCAAGGTTCGGGCGACACGGCGGTATCCGGCGGGCAGCCGGATTGCCGGCGGGTTCACGGGAAGACAGTGATGCTGTCGATACGAATCCCTGCCGGAGCATCGCCATGCAGTCCCTGCCACCGCCCGAACAGCGTCCGAGCCTGCTGCGGGGCGTCGGGCTGCTGTTGTCTGCCCTGGTTGGTCTGGCGCTGACGGTCGGCATGTTTGCCGTCGGTGCCGTCCTGGTGGCTGTGCTCGGCGGCGTGCTGCTGCTCGGTGGGGCCGGGATAGCGCTGGCTCTGAAGCTGGGCTGGAGGCCCGCCCTCTTGCGTCAGGCCGAAGCGTGGCAGCGGACCGCGCGTCGCGACCAGCCACTGGACGGGGAGTACACGGTAATGGGGCGCGGCGATCAGGAGCCGCGCGCCTGAAGGTCTCCCGGAAACTTCCTTTGCCGAATCAGAAGATTCCGCCGATTCGTTGATCTTGCGGGCAACGCTGATCAACGTCGGCGGGATCTTCAATGTTTTCGAAGGTCAGCGAGCTTCGCTATAGCCGAAGAAACCGCGCAACATCCGTTCGACGCCGTCGTACTCGGCGCGGTTGGCTGTCACGAACTGGGTGATCCCCAGTTCCGCCATCGCCTGGAACGCGGATTGGTCTTCGTGGATTTTCAGCAGAGCGTCGCGCACGGCGACGCGGACGTCTTCGGGAACGGTCGGTCTGGCCGAAACAGCCGGTCCCGGGAATTCGCTGGACTGCTTCACGACCATCAGATTCGGATAGAGATCGCTGATGTAGGCTGGCACCATTGCCGCCCGCGCGTCGCCGGAGAACACCTGTTCGACGCAGTCCAGCCAGGAACTGGCGGTCGTGCGGATGTCCGGCTGCTGCATCGGATTCGGAAAGGACTCGAGCAACACCGCGAAACCCAGGCTGGGGGCCGGCATTGCCATGATGCTGCTGCCAACCAGTTCCTGCACCGCATCGGCAGGAATGTTGTCCTGCGTGACCAGTCGGTAGCTGGTGTTTTCCGCGGTGCGGGCCAGCAGCAAGTAGCCGGAACGGCGTGCGCGATAGTCGGTGAACTGTGGCTCGTCGAAGACGAAATCGCCGAGACGGTCGGCGCGGAGGTCACTCCAGTAGAAGTGATAGTTCTTGGCCGTCTGCAGTTTGAAGTCGTGGCCGGTCGCCTGCTTGAGATAGTCCAGCAGCGGCTGGTAGACCTCGGCGGCGCGTTCGGCGGTGTAGTTCGGCTCGACGCTGAAGGTGTAGGTCTCCGCCAGTGCCCGCCCGGGCAGCCAGGACGCAGCGACCAGGGTCAGCAGAGCCAGCTTCGATGCGGCATTCGACGGCATTGCAATCCTCCCGAGTTCTCGGTTGAGTGTTCCAGAAAGCTGTGCGTGCTGCTATCGGACGCCAGTCATGCCCGCAGATTCCGGAACCCGGGATGTTGCCGGATCGGATCGTTCAGTCTCGTTCAGCCGATGCGATCGCAAGCTCGTCACGAAAAATCACGTAATCCGATTCGACGGGCTCGGCGAGGACGACGGCAAGGGCGCGACTGGTATCCCCGGCCGTCGCCGAACTGAGAACCACACCACATTCCGACCCGGTCCGCATCGCTTTCACGCGGTCGCCCGCTTGGGCCGGGGCCGACAGCCGAAGCCGAACCAGCCGCCGTTTCACGGCTCCCCGGTAGTGCGCGCGGGCGACAATCTCCTGGCCCGGATAGCAGCCCTTCTTCAACGAGAGTGCGCCCAACTGGTCGAGGCCCAGCATCTGTGCAACGAATTGTTCGCGTTGATCGGCGCTCAGCCATGTCATGCCTTCGTCGATGTCGCCCAGCGCCCAGCGCCGGGCGGCAGCATCCGCGAGCATCGGCAGTGCGGCGTCGCCGACTCCGAACCAGCGCGTCGCGGTGCAGAGGCTGCCCGCGGGTGCTGGACCGCTGTCCAGCCACCCCCCGGCGACCGGGAGCGGGTCGCCGGACAGCGCCAGTTTCGAACGCAACTGGAAGCGGCGCAGGTGGGCGATGGCGGGGTCGACGGCCTCGGCCGGCAGCAGCAATCGGAAGCAGACTGCGCTGACCCGGAACAGCGCGAAAAACGCGATCACCCGGCCCTGTGGGTTCAGCAGCGCGGACCACTGCGCATCCCCGTCGCTCAGCCCGCGAAGATCGCTGCTGAGCTGGCTTTGCAGGAAGCTGGCGGCATCCGGACCCTCAGCCTTGACAAAGCCGAATCCCGGCAGACGGAAGGCAGCGGACAGTACAGGGGCGGACTCGGGCATGGTGGCAATCCGGGCAAGTGTCTTGCGGGGTCGGGAGGGGAAGGCATACGCTCGCAGGATTATGCAGACGCAAGCAGAGAATGCCGGTCCGATCCGCCACGCGGCGGCACCGGCGGATGCCGTCACGGGCAACAACGCCTACCCGCTGGGAAATCCTGCAGGGTCGGAAACCCAGGCGCAAGACGCTGACGTAAAGTCGACACCGGTGAAACCGTTGCCGCCCGAAGTCGGTGGGCGTCCCGGTCCGGAGCCCACTCGCTACGGAGATTGGGAAAAAAACGGCCGCTGCATCGATTTTTGACAACGATGCGACAGCGCTTGTCGCATACAGCAGAATCAAGATTGGGGGTGAAATGGCTGTTCGTCCGCGTCCGCTGTCGCCGCATCTGCAGGTTTATCGCCCGCAGTTGACGTCGACCACATCAATCATGCATCGCTTCAGCGGCATGATCCTGAGCCTTGCCGCAGTGTTTCTGGTGATCGGCCTGCTGGCCGTTGCCTCCGGGGCAGAGGACTACTTGCGTTACAAAACGCTGATGTCTGGCGGCTTCGGGATCGGGTTGTTCATTGCTTTCACCTTCTCGCTGAGCTACCACCTGCTCAACGGCATTCGTCATCTGGCTTGGGATGCAGGTCGGGGTCTGGATGTTTCCAGCGCTTACGCCAGTGGTTGGGCATCGATCATCGGCGCGGTGATCCTGACCGCGGTGGTCGTAGGTCTGGTGCTCGGGGGTGCGGCATGAGTCTGCGTTCGCCACTGGGGCGCGTCCGCGGCCTCGGCTCTGCCAAACAGGGAGTCGCACACTGGTGGTCACAGAGAATCACTGCGATCGCGCTCGCCCCGTTGTCGTTCTGGTTTTTGTGGGTGCTGGTCGTCAATGCCGGGGCCAGTCACGAAGAGATGCGCAGTCTGATTGCGCAACCATTGAACGCCGTGCTGTTGATCAGCTTCCTGTATTGCGCGTTCTGGCACGGCAAGCTCGGTTTGCAAGTCATCATCGAGGATTATGTTCATCATCGGCCGACGGAAATCACGCTGTTGCTGGTGGTGAAGTTTTCCGCGTTCCTGAGCGCTGCCGCCGGCATTCTGGCGGTCTTGCGTATCGCGCTGTAACCGGATCAGGCAGATCATGAGTCAAGCGTACAAAGTCCAGACCCACAAGTTCGACGTGGTCGTGGTCGGTGCCGGTGGTGCCGGGTTGCGAGCGACCATGGGCATGGCAGCCAAGGGGCTGCAAACCGCCTGTCTGACCAAGGTGTTTCCGACCCGCAGTCATACGGTTGCGGCACAGGGTGGGATTTCGGCGGCGCTCGCCAACATGGGTGAGGATGACTGGCGCTTCCATTTCTACGACACCATCAAGGGCTCCGATTGGCTCGGTGATCAGGATGCCATCGAATACATGTGCCGCGAAGCGATCCCGGCCATCATCGAATTGGAACATTTCGGGGTGCCGTTTTCCCGCACCGAAGACGGTCGGATTTACCAGCGCCCTTTCGGCGGGATGACCACGCATTACGGCAAGGGGCAGGCTCAACGCACCTGTGCCGCGGCTGACCGGACCGGTCACGCCATTCTGCACACGCTGTACCAGCAGTCGCTGAAGTTCGATGCGCGGTTCTTCATCGAGTACTTCTCGATCGATCTCATCATGGACAACGGCGTCTGCCGGGGGGTTCTGGCGTGGGATCTGGCCGAGGGCACGCTGCACGTTTTTCGGGCGCACATGGTGGTGCTCGCCACCGGTGGTTATGGCCGCGCCTATTTCTCGGCGACGTCGGCGCATACCTGCACGGGCGACGGCAACGGGATGGTGCTGCGCGCCGGCCTGCCGCTGCAGGACATGGAGTTTGTCCAGTTTCATCCGACCGGAATCTACGGCGCGGGCTGCCTGATCACGGAAGGTGCGCGCGGCGAGGGCGGTTATCTGACCAACTCGAAGGGCGAGCGCTTCATGGAGCGCTATGCCCCGAACGCCAAGGATCTGGCCTCGCGCGATGTGGTGTCGCGGGCGATGACCATGGAAATTCGCGACGGTCGTGGCGTCGGTCCGGAGAAGGATCATATCTTCCTGCATCTGCATCATCTGGGTGCGGACGTATTGCACGAGAAGCTGCCCGGTATATCGGAGACCGCCAAGATTTTCGCAGGCGTCGAAGTGACCAAGCAGCCGATCCCGGTGCTGCCGACCGTGCATTACAACATGGGCGGCGTCCCCTGCAATTACCACGGCGAAGTCGTCACCTTGAAGGATGGCAACCCGGATTCGGTGGTGCCCGGCCTGATGGCGATCGGCGAAGCGGCCTGCGTCTCGGTGCATGGCGCCAACCGACTCGGCAGCAACTCCCTGCTGGATCTGGTGGTGTTCGGCCGCGCGGCAGCCAACCGATGTGCTGAAATCATGAAGCCCGGTGCGCCGCACAAAGATCTGCCGGCCAGCGCGCTCGATGGTGCGCTGTCGAACTTCGACCGTCTGCGCAATGCGAAGGGGCCGAAGCCGACCGCGACGATCCGCGCTGAAATGCAGCGCTGCATGCAGTTGGACGCAGCGGTCTTCCGGACCGGTGAGTCATTGGCGGCTGGCATGAACAAGATGCGCAGTATTGCCAAGTCTTTCAATGACGTGGGAGTCAGTGATCGCTCGATGATCTGGAACTCGGATCTGGTCGAAACGCTGGAACTGCAGAATCTGCTGGGCAACGCACTGGCCACGATCGTGTCGGCCGAGAATCGGAAGGAATCCCGCGGCGCGCATGCTCGCGAGGATTACCAGGACCGTGATGACGTGCAGTGGCTCAAGCACAGTCTGTGCTGGGTCGACGAAGCACAGCAGACGCGGATCGATTACCGACCCGTGCATCTGAATACGCTGTCCAGTGACGTCGACCCGGTACCGCCGAAGGCGCGTACCTACTGAATCCGAAGTTCGGGCGCCGACAGTCTCGGCGCCCGATGTTTTCCGAACTCTGCGGAGTACCGCCATGGCCGAATTTACCCTGCCGAAGAACTCCCGCGTCCAGAAGGGCAAGCATTTCCCGGTATCTGGCGCCAAGCAGCCGCGCACGTTCCGGATCTATCGTTACGATCCGGACGTCAACGAGAATCCGCGGGTCGACAGCTACGAGGTCGATATGGCCAGCTGTGGGCCGATGATTCTCGACGCGCTGATCAAGATCAAATCCGAGATCGACCCGACGCTGACCTTCCGGCGCTCCTGCCGGGAGGGAATCTGCGGTTCCTGTGCGATGAACATCGATGGCACCAACACGTTGGCTTGCACGAAGGCGTGCAGTGACGTGAAGGGTGACGTCAAGATTTACCCGTTGCCGCACATGCCGGTCATCAAGGACCTGGTGCCGGACCTGACGCATTTCTACGCGCAGTACGCCTCGATCAAGCCCTGGCTGGAAAGCACGACACTGGCACCGACGGATCGCGAGCGTTTGCAGAGCAAAGAGGATCGCGCCAAGCTCGATGGCTTGTACGAGTGCATTCTCTGTGCCTGTTGCTCGACGTCTTGCCCGAGCTACTGGTGGAATGGCGATCGTTATCTGGGTCCGGCCATCCTGCTGCAGGCCTATCGCTGGATCGTGGACAGTCGCGATGAATCGACGGGTGATCGTCTGGACAACCTGGAAGATCCGTTCCGGTTGTATCGCTGCCACACGATCATGAATTGCGCGAAGACGTGCCCGAAGGGTCTGAATCCGGCCAAGGCGATCGCGGAAATCAAGAAGCTGATGCTGCAGCGCGCGGCCTGAGTCGGCTCCGGATCCATTCGGCGCGCGGTGCCCCGGGTGTCGCGCGCCTTTTCATGCCTCGGTACTGGCCTGCCCGTGACCGTCGAGTGCGGCCAGCAGCGTGGCCCACGGCAGGGTCAGCGACTTGATCCGGTTCGGATGGGCTAGAACGCCCTGCCAGTTGGCCAGCGGGCCGACGTCCGCGGGATCGAGCCGGCCCTGCGGCCTGCAACTCGCCAGCATGTGCCGGGCCAGGGCGCGGGCGTCAGCCCCCGGTCGTCCGTAGACGTGTTCGGCCATCATCGAGGTCATCGCCCGGGTCAGGGCGCTGGCCTCGATCGCGTAGCCAATCGCCCCAATCCGCCCGCCGTGCAAGGTCAGCCACAGTTCCAGGCGGTCTCCGCACAGCGGATTGGCGCCGAGGGCGTGGTGGGTCGGATTCGCGATCGGCCCGGCATGTCGCGGATGCCGGTTGTGTTCCAGGACCAGCGACTGATACAGCGTGGCCAGATCGGCGCCGCTCATCCCGGCAGCAGGAACACCACCGCGGCTGACCGGCCCTCGCTCTGCAGGACCGTCCAGGTGCGAGCCGCCGCGGCGTTGTCCATCGCTTCGAGGCCGATCCGGCGCGTCAGGAACCAGCTGCGCAGCGCCGCTGCCGGCATGCGGAAACGGGCACCGGTGCCGAGAATCACGACCTCCGCGCCGAGTGCGGCGATCTGCTGGCAACAGGCCTCGTCGAGCTCGTCGAGGGTCGTGGCGGGCAGCGGCTGCAACTGCTCGCCATAGACCGCGACGCTGTGGCGTACCCACGCGGCACCGAGCTGGACGCCGTCCGCGGCGACCTTGCGCGGCAGCAGGGCGGCAGGATGGTGCAGGGTCAGTTGCATCGTAGGGCTCCGGGAGAACGGGAACCGCGACGGTAGACATGCCGCCGCCGCCGCGCGGTGAATCAGTGATCCAGCATCCAGCCGGTGACCGACAATCGTGGCGCGTCGGCCCACGGTGCCACCAGCGAGACCACATGCCATTGCGGCACCTCGAAGATCGCCAGCTGGTTGTAGCCGGGCATGAAGGTGCCGGTGACCTGACCCGCGGCATCGAGAAACTGCAGCAGCCCGCCCCAGTCGGCCTGCCAGCTGCGACTCAGGTTCAGGACGTAGGCGCAGAGCCGGCCGTCGGTCGGGTGGAAGTCATTGTGGCGACGCAGGAAATGACCGGGTCGATAGCGGGTGGCCTGCGCATCCAGCTTGACCACCGGCTGGCCGGTCAGAAAGCGCATCAGGTCCAGATAGTTCGGCGAGTTGAGGACTTCCAGCAGCCGATGCAGCGGCAGCTGCGGATCTCGACCCTCCAGATAGGCCGTGACCATCATGTAGCTGTCGTAGGCAAAGCCGTAATGCTGATCGGCGGCTTCTTCCGCGGCTCGCGCGATGGCCGCCGCCGATTCCGCCGGCGTGGGTGCAACCAGCTTGCGGTCGGCGCGATCGTGGCGCACGGCCAGATCGAAGGGCACCTCGTGCGCTAGCGCCGCATGGAGTCGTTCCGCGGCGGCGGCTTCGAGAAATTCCGGAATCAGCAGTCGTCGGTCTTGCTGGAACCGGCGCCGCAGCGCCGCCCAATCCCGCTCCCCGCGGACCACGTCGCTTACTGGCCGGCGATGTAGTTCTGCAGCTGCTCGATCTGCGCCTGCTGCGTGGTGATGATCTGCTTGACCAGGTCACCGATCGACAGCATGCCGATCACCCGATTGCCATCGACCACCGGCAGATGGCGAATCTTGCGTTCGGTCATGAGCTTCATGCAGTCGCGGACCGTCTGCGCCGGGGCGGCAGTAACGACCGAGCGGGTCATGATGTCGGCCACCGGCGTCTCCTTGGACAGTCGCCCCTGCAGGACGACCTTCCGCGCGTAATCGCGCTCCGAGACGATGCCGGCCAGTGTCTCGCCGTCCAGCACCACGAGCGCGCCGACGCCGAACTCGCTCATCCGACGGACCGCCTCGTAGACCGAGTCGTCGGGCGCCACCGCGTAGATCTGGTGGCCTTTCATTTGCAGGAGTTGCGAGACGGGAGTGTGCATCGGCGAATTCCGGGCGGCCTCGGGTGGCCGGATTATGGGCCAGTCGGACTGCGGCGTGGACGTGGCGTCACGAGCCGGGTCGTGCGGCGGGCTTCAGCAGGCTGGCCAGCGCCGAACCGACCACCACCAGTACCGCACCACCCACGGTCCACGGGCCCAGCTGCTCGGGCGTCACGGCGGCAGGTGCCAGTAGCGACAGCGTGCCACTGAAAATCAGTGTCAGCATCGGCGTGGTCGCCAGCACCGCACCGACCCTCGAGGCCTCCCAGTGCTCGATCGCGGCGGCGAAGCAGCCGTAGGCGAAGATCGTGTTGAAGGCGCAGTAGAGCAGGGCCAGCGCATCGACGCCGCTCAGTCCGGTGAGCGTCGAGGGGGTCGCCAGTGGCAACAGCAGGATCGCTGCGGCCACGTAGATCACCAGCAGGATCGCCTGCGAGCCCAGTCGTTGCAGCAACTGCTTCTGTGCCAGCGCATAGCCCGCCCAGGTGACCGCGGCGCCGGCCATCAGCGCGATGCCCAGCAGGTAGCGGTCCGGCTGAGCGGCGGCGGCCTGCTGTTCGGTCGAAAAGGCCAGCAGACCCGCGACGATCGCGCCGTAGCCCAGCAGCTGACCGGCCGCGACGCGTTCCTTGAAGACCAGCACACCGCCGATCGCGAACAGCAGCGGCGCCATCTGGATCAACAGTTGCGCGTTGGCCGGCGTCGTGTGATCAAGGCCGAGCAGATAGCCGAGGTAGTTGCCGATCAGGCCGATCGCGGCCACCGCCAGCAGCCAGCGATGCGTCCCTTCGAGCCCACGGAACTGACCGAGCTGGCCGCGCCAGGCCAGCCAGCCGAAGGTGCACAGCGCCGCGAACAGGAAGCGGAACCAGGTGATCGTGTACGGATCCAGCGCAGTCAGCGCCTGCTTCAGCGCGATCGGCAGCGAGGCCCAGAACAGCGCGGTGGCGACCGCCAGCGCCAGTCCGAGGCGCCAGCGGCCACTGGCCTGATGCAGCGCCATCAGCCTGGAAGCCGCAGGTGAGCGCTATTCGGAATCTTCAAGCGCCGGATTCGATCAGACTTTTCGGCCATTTGCGTTTTCTCTCGTCGGGTGAGGGCCGCTACGTGGTGGATTGCACGCTTCCAGCGGCGCATGGCGGCGTTCCAACTCGTTGGAATAGCTAGGCTATTCCAACGAGTTGCGCCTTGCACTGCACCACCGGCAGCGCACACTCCACCACGTCCACCTGCGGTTTCCAGACTCAGCCGGCGATCGTCAGCAGCGAGGCGTTGCCGCCGGCCGCGGTGGTGTTGATCGTGCGGGTGCGCTCGGTGGTGAAGCGGTGCAGGTAGTGCGGGCCGCCGGCTTTCGGACCGGTGCCGGACAGGCCCTCGCCGCCAAAGGGCTGCACCCCGACCACCGCGCCGATCATGTTGCGGTTGACGTAGCAGTTGCCGGCGCGGATGCGGCTGGCGATGTGCTCGATGGTGGCGTCGATCCGCGAATGGATCCCGAGCGTCAGGCCATAGCCGGTCGCGTTGATCGCGTCGATCACCGCGTCCAGCTCGCGGGCCTTGTAGCGGATCACGTGCAGCACCGGCCCGAAGACCTCGCGGGTGAGTTGATTCAGCGATTTCAGCTCGAAGGCATGCGGCGCCACATAGCAGCCGTGTTCGGCGCCGGCCGGCAGCTCGATGCGCTGGATCAGCCGGGCTTCGCGCTGCATCCGCTCGATGTGCGCGATCAGCACCTCGCGGGCCGCCGAGTCGATCACCGGGCCGACATCGGTGCCGAGGTTCGCCGGGTCGCCGATGGTCAGCTCCTGCATCGCCCCGGCGATCAGCGTCATGGTGCGTTCGGCGATCTCCTCCTGCACGAACAGCACGCGCAGCGCCGAGCAGCGCTGGCCAGCCGAGCCGAAGGCGCTCTGCAGCGCGTCCTTGACCAGCTGCTCCGGCAGCGCCGAGGAATCCGCCAGCAGGGCGTTCTGGCCGCCGGTTTCGGCGATCAGCACGCCGATCGGACCCTCGCGTTCGGCGAGGCTCTTGTTGATCAGCCGGGCGGTGTCGGTGGAGCCGGTAAAGGCCACGCCGGCAATCCGCGGGTCGCGGCACAGCGCGGCACCGACGCTGGCGCCATCGCCCGGCAGCAGCTGCAGCACCGCCCGCGGGATGCCGGCTTCGTGGGCCAGCTGCACCGCGCGGTGGGCGATCAGGCCGGTCTGTTCAGCCGGCTTGGCCAGCACGGCATTGCCGGCGACCAGCGCCGCGGCGACCTGGCCGATGAAAATCGCCAGCGGGAAATTCCACGGACTGATGCAGACGAACACGCCGCGGCCGTGCAGATACAGCGTGTTGCTCTCGCCGGTCGGGCCGGGCAAGGGCTTCGGCTCGAAGCTCCGACGCGCCTCGCGGGCGTAGTAGCGGCAGAAGTCGACCGCCTCGCGGACCTCGGCAATGCCATCGGGAATGGTCTTGCCGGCCTCCAGCGTGCACAGCGCGATCAGCGCCGGCATCTCGGCCTCCATCCGGTCGGCCAGTCGCTCCAGCGCCTGCGCGCGGATGTCCACCGGCGTGCGATCCCAGTCTGGTTGCGCGCGCACGGCGGCGGCGACGGCACTGTCGATGGCCGCGGGCGCGGTCCAGCGCATCGCGCCGACGCGCTGGCGACGATCGGCCGGCCGGGTCACGGCGACCTCGGGGCCGGGTGCCGCGTCGATGGCCAGCAGCGGCCCGCCGCTCAGCGGACTGGCGGCGACGGCGTTGATGCCCTCGGCCAATGCCTTCAGCGCCGTGTCGCTGGCCAGATTGATGCCGGCCGAGTTGCGCCGCTCTGCACCGTACAGATGCGCCGGCAGCGGAATGCGCGGATGTGCCTTCGGCATGGTCGCCCGGGCCTGGGCCACCGGGTCCTCGATCAGCTGCTCGGGCGGCACGCTGGCGTCGACGATGCGGTTGACGAAGCTGGTGTTGGCGCCGTTCTCCAGCAGGCGGCGGACCAGATAGGGCAGCAGGTCCTCGTGGCTGCCGACCGGGGCATAGACGCGGCAGGGCGCGTTCAGCCGCTCGGCCGGGACCACCTCGGCATAGAGCGCGTCGCCCATGCCGTGCAGGCGCTGGAATTCGTAGGGCCGACCGTGGCCGAGGTGATGGATCGCCGCGATCGTGTGGGCGTTGTGCGTGGCGAACTGCGGGTAGAACAGGTCGCCGTGGGCGAATAGCCGGCGGGCGCAGGCCAGATAGGACAGGTCGGTATTGTGCTTGCGGGTGTAGACCGGGTAGCCGGCCTGACCGTCGATCTGCGCGCGCTTGATCTCGCTGTCCCAGTAGGCGCCCTTGACCAGCCGCACGTTCAGCCGCCGACCGACCCGGCGGACCATCGCCGCCAGCTCCTCGATCACCGGCAGCGCGCGCTTCTGGTAAGCCTGCAGCGCCAGACCCAGACCGCTCCAGCCATCCAGCGAGGCATCGGCATAGACCCGCTGGATCAGGTCCAGCGACAGCTCCAGCCGGTCGGCTTCCTCGGCATCGATGGTCATCGCGATGCCCTCGGCCTTCGCGAGCTGCGCCAGCTTCAGCACGATCGGCACCAGCTCGGCCAGCACCTGATCCTGCCGCGCCTTCTCATAGCGCGGGTGCAGCGCCGACAACTTCACCGAGATCGACGGCGCGGCGACCGGATCGGCATAACCGCGGGCGACCTTGCCGATCGCAGCAATGGCGTGTTCGTAGGCCGTGAGGTAGCGGGCGGCGTCGGCGCGGGTCAGTGCGGCTTCGCCGAGCATGTCGAAGGAATGCCGAAAGGCCCGACTCTCGCGGCTCTCGCTGCGCTTCAGCGCCTCTTCGATGGTCCGACCCATCACGAACTGGTGGCCCATGATCTTCATGGCCTGGCGCACCGCCACCCGGACCATCGGCTCGCCGGAGCGCGAAATCAGCCGCTTCAAGGTCGACGCAAAGTTGCGCTGGCTGTCCTCGCCGAGCTTGACCAGCTTGCCGGTCAGCATCAGCCCCCAGGTTCCTGCGTTGACAAACAGCGATTCGCTCTTGCCCGCATGCGAGGCCCAGTTGGCGTCGGCCAGCTTGTCGCTGATCAGCTTGTCGGCAGTCTCGGCGTCGGGGATCCGCAGCAGCGCCTCGGCGACGCACATCAGCAGCACGCCTTCCTCGCTCGACAGGTCGTACTGCCGCATGAAGGACTCGACCGGACTCTGATCGACGCTGCGGACCCGGACCCGCTTGACCAGGTCGACCGCGGTGTCCTGAATGGCCCGGTTTCGCGCGTCGTCCACTTCGGCGACGCGGATCAATTCCTCGACCACCTCGGCTTCGTCGGCGGCGTAGCGGGCGGTGGTCCGCTGGCGCAGATCGGTGGTATCGGGTGACAGCGGCGGCGCAAACAGAGAGACGGTGGCGCTCATGGAGGCGAGTCGATCGGCAGGGGCGCAGAGTGTGTCCGCTGGGCCCCGGCCTGTCACGAAGGTTGCCGATGGATCAAGGCTCGGAGGATCGGCGTTGATTGGACTGCGACTGGCCCTGCGGCTATCCTTGTCTGTCGCCGACCGCGTCCCGCCATGCAACTCCCGCTCGACTCTGCCTCTGCTTTCCACTTGGTTGCACGCCCCTGTCGCTCGGCGTCGGCCTCGCAAATGGTGCGCGTGGTTGCGGGATTCGGTGTGGTGAGTCTGCTGGTGACCGGCTACGCAGCGACGCAGGGCAACATCGTCGCACCGCTGTTCGGCTTGGTGAATTTTGCCGCGGTCGCACTCGCTTTTCGTGCCGTCTGGCTGCGGGGCGAGGATCGGGACGAGTTCTACGTCGTGGGCGATGAGCTGGTCATCGAGCAGGCGAGGGCGGGGCGGTGCTGGCGGGAGCGGGTCAACGCCTGGTGGACCCGGGTCGTGGTCGAGGCCGATCCACGTCCGAACTGGCCGCCGCGGGTATTGCTCCGCTCGCATGGACGTGAGGTCGAGGTAGGCAGCTTTCTGGCTGCGGACGCGCGGCAGGATCTGGCCTCGCGCCTCGGCGAGTTGCTGGTGCAGGTGCGCGCAACGCAAGGCAGTTTCGCCCGGTCGGGCTCGGCATGATGCCGAACACGGTCGGAGTCAGGATTCGGACAATCGTTTTGGAACTCAAGGTGCACTGATGCAGATCGCAGCGCGAATGTCGGCCGCCCTGGCGGCATTGATGGCCCCATCGGCGTGGGCGGCAGGTACGCCAGAACGCTGGCAGCTGAACATGACCGAAGGCGTCACGGCCGTCAGTCGCGAAGTCCATGACCTGCACATGTTCATGTTCTGGGTGTGCTGCGCGATCGGGGCAGTGGTTTTCGGGGCTATGGCCTATTCGATCGTCAAATTCCGGAAATCCAAGGGTGCAATCCCGGCCAAGTTCTCCCACAACACCACCGCCGAAGTGATCTGGACCGTCATCCCGATCGCGATTCTGGTGGTGATGGCCGTGCCGGCCACTCGGGTGCTCTACAAGATGTACGACACCGGGCAGCCGGAAATGACCGTCAAGATCACGGGTTATCAGTGGATGTGGCGCTACGAGTACCTGGACTACCAGGGCAATCCGGTCAACTACGGTTTCGTCTCCCGGCTCGATCGAGTCAGCGACAATGCGCGTCGCGTGAACTCCGGGGTCGATGTCAACACCGTGGACAATTATCTGCTGGAAGTCGATCGTCGTCTGGTGCTGCCCACGGATACCAAGATCCGGTTCGTGATTACCGCAGATGACGTCATCCACGCCTGGTGGGTACCGGCACTGGGCTGGAAGCAGGACGCGATCCCGGGATTCATCAACGAGGGCTGGACGCGTATCGACACGGCCGGCATCTACCGCGGCCAATGCGCGGAGCTGTGCGGAAAGGATCACGGCTTCATGCCGATCGTGGTCGAAGCCAAGCCGAAGGCCGAGTTCGATCAGTGGCTGGCGTCGATGTCGGCCCCAGCGCCGATGCCCGCACCGGCTCCGGCCGATGCCCCGGCCGACACGCCGGCCAGTGACACACCCGAGACCCCGGCGACAGCCGCGACTCCGGCAAGCGCGCCGGTTGCAGCGTTGGTCACCGACAACGGCCGGATCTGAAAGGCCGGAACCGGATAACAGGAGCAAAGCATGGCTGCCCACGACACCACGCACGACCATCACGACCACGATCACAAGCCGACCGGGTTTCTGCAGCGCTGGGTCTTCACGACCAATCACAAAGACATCGGGACGATGTACCTGGTGTTTGCGCTGATCAGTTTCTTTGTCGGCGGCGCCATGGCGCTGGTGATTCGCGCTGAACTCTTCATGCCCGGTTTGCAGTTGGTGCATCCGGAGTTCTTCAATCAGATGACCACCAACCATGCGTTGGTGATGATTTTCGGCGCGGTCATGCCGGCCTTCGTTGGCCTCGCCAACTGGATGGTTCCGCTGATGATCGGAGCGCCGGATATGGCGCTGCCGCGCATGAACAACTGGTCTTTCTGGATCATGCCGTTTGCCTTCACGCTGCTGCTCTCCACGTTGTTCATGGATGGCGGTGCACCGGCGGGTGGCTGGACGCTGTACCCGCCGTTGTCGTTGCAGGGTGGTCTGAATGTGGGTTTCACGATCTTCGCCATCCACATGATGGGCATCAGCTCGATCATGGGGGCGATCAACATCATCGCGACCATTCTCAACATGCGCGCGCCGGGGATGGACTTGCTGAAGATGCCGGTGTTCGTCTGGACCTGGCTGATCACGGCCTTCCTGCTCATCGCGGTGATGCCGGTACTGGCGGGCGCGGTGACCATGCTGCTGACCGACAAGTTCTTCGGCACGAGTTTCTTCAGTGCCGCGGGTGGCGGCGACCCGGTGATGTACCAGCACATCTTCTGGTTCTTCGGGCACCCGGAGGTCTACATCATGATCCTCCCGGCCTTCGGCATCGTCTCGGAAATCATCCCGACGTTCGCGCGCAAGCCGTTGTTCGGCTATCAGGCGATGGTCTATGCGACGGCTTCGATCGCCTTCCTGTCCTTCATCGTCTGGGCGCATCACATGTTCACGGTCGGCATGCCGCTCGGGGGAACGCTGTTCTTCATGTACGCCACGATGCTGATTGCCGTGCCGACTGGCGTAAAGGTGTTCAACTGGGTGGCAACGATGTGGCGCGGGTCGATGACCTTCGAGACGCCAATGCTGTTCGCCATCGGCTTCGTGGTGTTGTTCACCATCGGCGGTTTCTCCGGCCTGATGCTCGCGATCGTCCCGGCTGACTTCCAGTATCACGATACGTACTTCGTGGTCGCGCACTTCCACTATGTGCTCGTGACGGGCGCCATCTTCTCCATCATGGCGGCGGTGTACTACTGGCTGCCCAAGTGGTCGGGCCGGATGTACAACGAGACGCTGGGCAAGTGGCATTTCTGGACCAGCGTGATCAGCGTCAACGTGCTGTTCTTCCCGCAGCACTTCCTCGGTCTGGCCGGCATGCCGCGCCGCATCCCGGATTACAACGTGGCCTTCACCGACTTCAACATGATCAGTTCGGTGGGTGGCTTTGCCTTCGGCTTCGCCCAGTTGCTGTTCGTCTGGGTGATTCTGGACTGCGTTTACGGCAAGTCGCGTGCCAAAGCCGACGCCCGATCGTGGGAAGGTGCCAAGGGTTTGGAGTGGACCGTGCCCTCGCCGGCGCCACACCACACCTTCAGCACCCCGCCGAAGATCCGTGACGAGGATCTGGCGCACGGCGACGTGTCGCACTGATGTCCGATCTCGAGCCCATCAGCGCAGAGGCACGCCGCCGTCGCGGCGTGCTTCGGACCACTTGGATCCTCATTGCAATCGTTCTGGGTCTCTACGGCTGGTTCATCATGAAGGGCATCAGCGGAGCACTGCAGCAATGACTCTTCAGGTGTCAGGCTCGGAGGGCAGCGCGGGAACCATCCGAAAGGCGGTCGCGGTATGCGTTTGCGCATTCCTGTTCGCCTTCCTGATGATCCCGCTCTATCAGGTCTATTGCGAAATCACCGGAGCCAACGGGCGCACCGGTCGTACGACTGAATCCAGCGGTGCTGCACAGGTCGACTACAGCCGCACGGTCCGCGTGCAGTTCACCGCCAGCACGCAGTCGAATCTGCCGTGGAGTTTCCGTCCGGCGGTGGTGGAGATGGATGTGCATCCCGGTGAAGTGACTGAAGTTCTGTACTTCGCCGAAAGCCGAACCGATCTGCCGACGGTCGGCCACGCTGTGCCGAGCGTCGCCCCCAACGTGGCTTCGCTGTATTTCAACAAGACGGAGTGCTTCTGCTTCACCCAGCAGTTGCTCGAGCCGGGCGAGCGGCGCGACATGCCGGTTCGCTTCATCGTCGACCCGGACCTGCCGCAACACGTCCGCACCCTGACGCTGGCCTACACCTTCTACCTTGACGATCGCGCGACGTCGGCGCTGGCGTCGAACGTATCGCTTCCCCATAATCCGGGCGGTTGACGCCAACCTCACCTGCACCGACCGTACACGCAAGGATCGACCCGCATGGCAAGCACCGCAGAAGGTACCTATTACGTCCCACACGGCAGTTACTGGCCCATCCTGGGTTCGGTGGCGCTGTTTGTCGGTTTGGGGGGGTGCGCCTTCCTGCTGAACGGAGACACCAGCCTCGGTTTGACGATGTCGCTGGTCGGTCTGGCGCTGCTGCTGGTGATGTTGTTCGGCTGGTTCGGCGACGTGGTGCGCGAAAGCGTGGCCGGCATGTACTCCGCCCAGGTCGATGTCAGCTTCCGCATGGGGATGGTCTGGTTCATCTTTTCGGAGGTGATGTTCTTTGCTGCTTTCTTCGGCGCGCTTTACTACGCACGTCACTTCTCGATTCCCTGGCTCTCGGGTTCAGGGGATGGTTTTCTGACGAATCAGTTGCTGTGGCAGGACTATACCGGTGGCTGGCCGTCGAACGGACCCGCGCAGATGGGCGGGATGTATCAGACGATTCCAGCTTGGGGTCTGCCTTTCCTGAATACGATGATCCTCCTCACCTCGGGTGTGACGATCACGCTGGCGCACGTGGCGCTCCGCAAGGAGCAGCGTGGTGCTCTGATCGGTTGGTTGGGTGCCACCGTCGCGCTGGGAATCATTTTCCTGTTCGTGCAGGGGTACGAGTACATCCATGCTTACCGGGAACTCGGTCTGACCCTTGGCTCCGGCATCTACGGGTCGACCTTCTTCATGCTGACGGGCTTCCACGGAATGCACGTTACCTTGGGGACGATCATGCTGATCGTGATTCTGGGGCGCTGCATCGTCGGTCACTTCAGCCGAGATCATCACTTCGGCTTTGAAGCGGTCGCTTGGTACTGGCACTTCGTCGATGTGGTGTGGCTCGGTCTGTTTGTGTTCGTTTACGTGATCTGAGCCTCCGCCGGCAGCTTCTGCAGGTACATCACCCGCCGAGTTCAAGCTCGGCGGGTGATTTTTTTTGCCGATGCAGACCAGCGCCGCAGTTGCAGCCAGAAGAGCGGTGCCTGGCTGTCCGGGTAACGATCCCGCAGAAATGCTTCGCGTGGCCAGAGCAGTTCGCGAATCACCTGCAGCCGGTCGTGCCACGGAGCACGTGTCAGCAAGAGGAGCAGTTCCTGCCCGTGACGGAATTCGGATGGCGTTGGGTCGGTAATGGATTGCGGCCGGGTCGAGAGATGCACGTAATCCAGAAAAGCCTGCCAAATGTCAGCGATCTGCGCCTGCTTCGCGCGATGTTCCAGAACTTGCGGATCGGTTGCCGCCCAGTCCAGCAGGAGCAACCCGTCCAGAGCCCAGATCCATCGAGGTCCGGTTGGACCCGGACAGGCCAGATGCAGCGCGGCGTGGAGCAATGCTTCCGTAGGTCCGAGCATGCGCCAGCCGGACAGGCCTGGAACCGGGAGTGAAGTCTGCCAGCAGTGCTCGAAGTCGAGCCCTCGGCTGATTGGGGTGAGCGTGCTGAGCTGCCAGTGGAGATCGACGCTGAGACCCATACCGCGAAACAGTGCCTCCGGCGTCAGAACTTCGCCGGCGCAGGCGTAGGGGCGTACTTCGCGAATGTCCAGACCTTCCAGAACCGCGATTGCGCGCCCTCGCTCCGCGCGTGGTACCCAGATATCGCAGTCGCATCTGCCCCGCACTCCGACTGCAGGATAAACCCCACGTGACCAAGCCTCACCCTTCAGAAGCAGTGCGCGGACTCCGGCCTCCGCAAAGGCAACCGCGAGTTGCTCAAGTGGGGCTTGCAGCGCCAGGTCGATCGCCAATCGGGCCTTGTAGGCCGCAACGAAGGAATCGGTAAAGTGTGACGCCGATAGCAGTCCCTGCACGAATGCATACCCGAGCGCAGCGTCCAGCCCATGCGCGGCGGCGGTCGGTCCCAGTGCAGGCGCTGGCAAAGTGCGGCCGAGCAAGGTCAAGTACTCGTGGAAGCGTGTGATCGTGACCATGCTCAGCCCCCGCTGCTGCCGGACATGATGACCACGGGCTTGGTCTGCAGTCGGGGAAGCGTTACCATCGGGGTCTCTGGTCGGGCGGGATGAAGTTTATGCGCAGGCGCACGAGTCTGATGTTGTGGACGGCGCTGGTGTCCTCGTCACTGTACGCTCAGGCGCCCTGGATTGACGAAGGGAAGCCGCTTCAGCGTCAGGTCGAAGCTGCCAAGCTCAATGGCGTGGCTGCCGGTGTTGCCACGCGGGATTTGATTGCTGTCGGTCGCCAGCCCGCCGAGGCGGTGCAGACCGTTGCCCGGGTCTATGGAGGCTGCGAGAGCCTCAGGGCTGCGGTTTCCGCGGGAGTCAGTGCGTCCCCCCAGGACACCCAGCTGATCATGGAGTCGATCGTGGCGCTGGAAGAATGCGCCTGCTCGGCAGGGGATGCATGGCCGCAGCAGCGGTTGGATGGTCGTCTGCGCATTGCTTCCTGGCGCCAGGGTGTCAGTTTCTCGCCTGCTTCTGCGTGCATCGCCGCGGCTTCGGAAGAGGCGGTACGAGCTGCGCCGGATCAGGCGGACGGTGTCCTGAGAGGTGTCATTGCTGCAGCTCGGCGCGGCGGCACGATGGTGGATTCGATTGGCCAAGTCGGGACGTTGCCCGACAATCTGCCGCGCGAGGAGTACTGGAAGCGGGGCGAACAGCCTGAAGGTCGTTGTTCGAGAGACTTGAAGCTGGAGGATGATCCGGCTTACGACCAGCGCTTTGCCAGCAAGTCGACTACCTCGGATGTCATTGCGGGTGACAGTACTCGTTGCAGCGCTGCTGACGATCTGCTGATCGATGGTCTGGCCACGGCGTATCGGGCTGACAGTGCCCTGGTGTTGCGGAATGACACGGATCGACCGATTGATCTCGATCTCGGCGGTTATGTCGTCGAGGTCTATCATGCCGGCAGCAAGAATGTCGGTCGACGCGTCGTGCTGCGCGGCACGGTAGCTCCTGGACAGGAGTTCGTCGTTGCACCGGACAGCGCCGGCATCGCCGGCAAGGCGCAATTGACGACGCCATCGGCGCGCTTCGCTCCCGGCGACACGGTTGCCCTGCGCCGCGCCAGTTTCGAGACTGACTGCTCGGGCGTGCCGACCGCTGTCGGTACGATCGCCAATGCACTCGGCGGCGATGCCAGTCGCTGGCTGGAAGCCACATCCGATCAGTACAGCGATGAAGGCAAGGCGCTGATGGCAGTGGATGCCATCGGACAGGTTGGTGCCGGTGCGCAAGCGTGGCTCGGCGAGCAGATGAATCGCTCCTTCACCTTGAGCCGGAAGAACGACCCGCTCTGCGCCGGTCGGACCGACCCGACCTCACCGTTTGTTCCGACCAGCAACTGGTCTCTGAACGATGGTGTGGCAGTTGATCAGATCGGCTCGGCGAACGTCTGCCAAGGCTATTCCGCAGATGTGGTGATTGCGAAGTTCCGGAACGACGCCGAGAACTTCCGGGTCGTGGAGCTGTTGAACAACACGAATGAAGACATTGATCTGGCACAACGCGGATACATGCTGGAAATCTACGCAGATGCCGCGAGCAAGCCGACTGCAACCGTGGCGCTGAAGGGCAAAATGGCACCTGGCGGTGGACTGGTCATCACCGACGACGGCGCACCCGCCGAGGTTCGCGAGCGCGCCCAGATGGTGACGGCAGAGCTTCGACAAGGTTCGGTGAATGCGTTGGTCCTCAATCGGCTGTCTGCCAACTCGGTCAATACCTGCACTGCAGAGGTGCTGGCGGTGACACGGGATGTCGAGGCTCCGGTTGCCTTCATCCCATCGCAGCAGTTCCCCGCATCCCGTGAGCCATTGAACGACGATCCTCTCGTGCAGGGTAACCGGGGCGGACAGTTGGCGACGCCAAACTGATCTTGCCCGACACGTCTGATGAACGACCGGCGCCTCGCGGCGCCGGTTCCGTTTCTGCTTTCGAAAACTGGAGTATCCCGGATGCATGTGAGCATTTTTGGCAGTGGTTATGTGGGTCTCGTGACCGGGGCCTGCTTTGCCGAGACTGGGCATCACGTGACCTGTGTCGATGTCGATGCCGGCAAAATTGCGCGACTGAACGAAGGTGACATCCCGATTTACGAGCCAGGACTGGAAGACCTCGTCAATCGCAATCGCCATGCGGGCCACTTGCGCTTCACGACGTCAGCCGAACAGGGTGTGGCCGGTTCCGAGGTGATTTTCATTGCCGTGGGTACCCCGCCGGACGAGGATGGCAGTGCCGATCTGCGCTATGTGCTGGGCGTTGCGGAAACCATCGGTCGATACATGACGGCCTATACCGTGGTCGTGGACAAATCGACGGTGCCCGTGGGTACTGCGGATCGGGTGCGAACCAGAATTCGACAGGTGCTCGAAGAGCGCGGCGTGGAGATTCCGTTTGACGTTGTTTCCAACCCGGAGTTTCTGAAGGAGGGAGACGCAATCAAGGACTTCATGAAGCCGGATCGCATCGTGATCGGTTCGCGGAGCGCCGCTGCAGTCGACAAGATGAAAGCCCTGTATGCGCCGTTCAATCGGAATCACGAGCGCGTGATCGTGATGGACGAGCGTTCTGCGGAGCTGACCAAGTATGCCGCCAATGCCATGCTGGCGACCAAGATCAGTTTCATGAACGAGATTTCCAATATCGCTTCCAGAGTGGGTGCGGATGTGGAAATGGTGCGGATCGGCATTGGCTCGGATCCGCGTATCGGGTATGCCTTCATTTATCCCGGAATCGGATATGGCGGTTCCTGCTTTCCGAAAGATGTCCAGGCGCTGGGCCGCACGGCCGAGAGTGTCGGCTATGAGCCGCGGATCCTGAACGCCGTGGAGGCTGTCAACCACGACCAGAAGCTGAAGCTGTTCGAGTTGCTGCAGCAGCATTATTCCGGGGATCTCGCCGGCAAGACCTTCGCCATCTGGGGCTTGTCGTTCAAGCCGAACACGGACGACATGCGCGAGGCACCCAGTCGCACCCTGATCGACGCGCTGCTGGAGGCCGGTGCTCGGGTGCGTGCGTTTGACCCCGAGGCTAGCCACGAGGCCGAACGAGTTCTGGGGCAGCGAGAGGGGCTGAGTCTGGTGGAGACCGATGAGGCGGCGCTGGAAGGCGCGGATGCGCTCTGCCTGGTGACCGAGTGGAAGACCTTCTGGGCTCCCGACTTTGCGGTGCTGGCCCGATCGCTGCGTGACAAGGTGATTTTCGACGGACGCAACATCTACGATCCCATGCGGGTCGAAAGTGCGGGTCTGGCGTATTACGGCATTGGTCGCGGGCGCAGTGTCCAGACTCCCGAATTCGTGAAGGGTTGAGCCATGCGAGATTTGACGGTCAAGCGCGTACTGGTCACCGGCGGTGCCGGTTTCCTTGGTTCACACCTCTGTGAGCGGCTGCTGGAGCGCGGGCACGATGTGCTCTGCGTCGATAACTTCTTCACTGGCGCGAAGCGCAATGTCGATCACTTGCTCGATCATCATCGTTTCGAGCTGTTGCGCCATGATGTGACGTTCCCGCTGTATGTGGAAGTCGACGAGATCTACAATCTGGCCTGTCCAGCGTCGCCGGTGCATTACCAGCATGATCCGGTGCAGACCACCAAGACCAGCGTGCACGGCGCAATCAACATGCTCGGTCTGGCGAAGCGGGTCCGTGCCAAGATTTTCCAGGCCTCGACCAGTGAGGTGTATGGTGATCCGACCGTGCATCCGCAGCCCGAGCATTACTGGGGGCATGTGAACCCGATCGGCATCCGCAGCTGCTATGACGAGGGCAAGCGCTGTGCCGAAACGCTGTTCTTCGATTATCACCGGCAGCATCGGCTGAAGATCAAGGTGGCCCGGATCTTCAATACCTACGGCCCGCGGATGCATCCGCAGGACGGCCGGGTGGTCTCGAACTTCATCGTTCAGGCGCTGCAGGGCGATCCGCTGACCATCTATGGCGAGGGATTGCAGACCCGTTCCTTCTGTTATGCCGATGATCTGGTCGAAGGGTTTCTGCGGCTGATGGACAGTCCGGACGACATTACTGGACCGATCAATCTCGGTAATCCCGGCGAGTTCACCATTCGTCAACTCGCGGAACTGGTGCTGGAGCTGACCGGATCGCGTTCCAAGCTGGAGTTCAGACCGCTGCCGCAGGACGACCCGACCCAGCGGCGCCCGGATATCGGCAAGGCGCGTGAGCTGTTGGGCTGGGAGCCAACCATTCCGCTGCGACAGGGCCTCGAAAGAACGATCGCGTATTTCGATCAGTTGCTCGCGAGCGTGCCGCGCTGATCAGCCCTTGAGGGCTCGCCACGCTGCACCGCGGCGAGCCGCCTCGGCACCCGGATCGAAGGACAGGTCGGATTCGGGCCAGCTGGCGCTGCATTCCAGCGCCAGCGCGCTCAGCAGATCGGCATGTGCGGGCGCCGCGTTGAGGCAGGGGATGTAGCGCAGCGCCGTTCCGCCGGCTTCGGTGAAGAACTCGGCGTTCTCGCCCTGGATTTCCTCCAGCGTCTCCAGACAATCCACCGAGAAGCCGGGGCAGACCACGTCCAGTTGGCGGATGCCGGATTGGGCCAGGGCTTTCACCGTCTCGTCGGTGTAGGGCTTGAGCCAGGGTTCGCGGCCGACGCGGGACTGGAAGGACAGTTGCCACGCCGAGGCCGGCAGATCCAGCGCGGCGGCGAGGCGTGCCGCCGTGCCGTGACAGTGGCAGTGATACGGATCGCCGTTGTTGAAATAGCGCTGCGGGATGCCGTGGAAGGACATCAGCAGCTTGTCGCCGCGACCGTGTTCCGCCCAATGCTTGCGGACACTCTCGGCCAGCGCCTCGATGTATGCCGCGCGCTGCCAGTAGGCCGAGACGAAGTGATGATCCGGCACCGCGCGCCAGCGCGTCCAGGCAGCGGCCAGCGCGTCGTAGACCGCGCCGGTGGTGGTGGCCGAGTACTGCGGATACAGCGGCAGGATCACGAAGCGTCGCGCCCCCTGCTTTTGCAGTTCGAGCAGTACGGGTTCGATGGCCGGCTGGCCGTACCGCATCGCCAGGCCGGCGAGGTAGCGGCCGGGCCGCACGGCGTCGAGCCGCGACTGCACGGCGGCAGTCAGTTCGCGCGAGATCGTCATCAGCGGCGAGCCCTGCTCGGTCCAGACCTGCTGGTAGGCATGCGCCGAGCGACGCGGGCGGAAGCGCAGGATGATGCCCTCGAGGATCAGCGTCCACAGCCAGCGCGGGACTTCAACGACGCGCGGATCGCTCAGGAATTCACGCAGATAGCGACGGACCGACGCCGTATCCGGTGCCGCGGGCGTTCCGAGATTGACCAGCACCACACCGATCCGGTGGGTGCTGGCATGGTCGTAGTCGGTCTGTCCCAGATAGCGCATCGCGGCAGGGTCCGGCAGGGCAGGGCCGCGGAGGGTAGCGCGCCCTCGGTCGAAGACCCCGTGCACGGCCTCAGCGCGGGGTGCCCGGCGTGACTGGCCGGGTGGCGACGGCAGCGGCAGCCGGTTGCGCGACGGCTGCAGGTGCCGTCGGTGTGGTCGGCGCGACCGGCTGGATGCTCATGGCGGCTCGATTCAATTCGATGGTCGCCGGACCGATGCCCTTGACCTTGACCAGTTCGTCGATGTGCTGGAAGGGACCGTTGGCTTCGCGGAAGGCGACGATCGCTTCAGCTTTGGCCGGGCCGACGCCATTCAGCACCCGCGCCAGCGTATCGGCGTCGGCGGTGTTGAGGTCAACGATGGGGTTGGCGGCGGCGCCGAAGGACAGGACCAGACCGGCGATGAGGGTGGCGAGCAGCTTGCGCATGGGACGTTCTCCGTTGAGGGGTTGAGCCGGCGCCGATCGGCGGCCGGTGTGGAGATTCTGGGCAGCGACCGGCTCGGACCTGCAGCGACAACGCCGCCGATCCATGTCGGTTCGCGACGTCGGAACGTGTAGGAACGGTCTTACAGCGGCTGGGCAGGGGCTTTGGCGCGGGGGTGGAGGAAAGCCCCGAAGGCCCCGAAAGCCGCCAGAGCCCGGTTGATTCCGCGAGAGATCTCGATCAATCAAGGTGTTGCGACGCATCCCAGGCGCTGACGCCGTGCGTTTCGAGAACCCCTATGCTCGGCGACCCTTTTGCGAGCATGGCCATGGCGCTGCGCATCCTCGGCATCGATCCGGGCTCCCGTCGTACCGGTGTCGGCATCGTCGACAGCGCCGAGGGTCGTCTGGTCCACATCCATCACAGCGTGGTCCAGACCCATGACGAGGACCTCCCGACGCGGCTGCGCGACATATACGAGGGTGTGCAGGAACGCATTGCTGCCTACCGGCCGTCGGTCTGCGCGGTGGAGACGGTGTTCCTGAGCCGCAATCCGCAGAGCGCCCTGAAGCTCGGTCAGGCGCGCGGCGCGGCCATCGTTGCGGCGGTCGGCGCCGGTCTGTCGGTGGTGCAGTACACGCCCGGCCAGATCAAGCAGGCGGTGGTCGGCAGCGGTGGCGCCGACAAGACGCAGGTCGCGTACATGGTGCAGCTGTTGCTGCGGGCTTCGCTGCCCGACGGTCTCGGTGACGTGCCGAGCGATGCATCGGACGCACTGGCGGCAGCGATCACGCACGCGCATCACCACGAAAGTGCCGGACGCCTCGGCTTGCCGGCGCCGCGCGGTCGGCGTCGCTGAGTGGGTCGGCAGGCCGCTCCTGGTCGGACGTCGATGGCGACGCCGGCAAGAAAAAGGGCCCCGTTTCCGGAGCCCTTCTTCCCCTCCCCGCTCACGGCGTGATGCGCGGTGGCCGAAGGGTAGCTCGCACGGTGCAGCTTGCAAGTTGCAGTGCAGCATTGATGCCGCCGCCGTCGTGACGCGGCAGTCGCTACGCTAGTCCGTACACACAGCACATCGAGGTGCAGACGCTGATGGCCGATCGACGCATTCTGCTGCTGGGTTTCGATCCGGCCGACGGAGACACCCAGAATGCCGGCTGGGAGCTCGCGCAGAAACTGCAGGGTGCCCGGATGGAGGGGCATCGCGTGGTGGCCGAGCGGCTGCCGCTGGCGGTGGACGCCAGTCGATCGCTGCTCCACAACCTGTTGCAACGCCACAAGCCGGCACTGGCGCTGGTGCTCGGCGAGCAGCGCGAGGCCGATCGGCTGGCCGTGGTGCGTACGGCGCTGAATCTGATCGACTTCCGCGGTGCCGATGCGGCGGGTGTCCAGTACAGCGAGCAACCGGTAGTGCCCGGCGCGCCCGCCGCCTACTTCGCACCGCTGCCGCTGCGCGCGATCCAGCAGACCTGGCGGGTGACTGCAGTGCCCGGCGGTATCGCGCTGACTGGCGGTACGCAGGTGGTCAACGCGGTCCATTTCGCGCTGCAGCATTGGTGTGCGACCCAAAGCCAGCAGCAGACCCGCGGTGGGGCGCTGCTGGTGCCATTGCTGCCCGAGCAGGCAGCGCGCCACCCCAGCGGGCCCAGCCTTGCCCTGTCGGTGGCGTTGACCGGCCTCGAACAGCTGCTGCAGGTCGCGGTGGCCTGATGCGGGTGCTGGTTTTGGGCGGAAGTTCGCAGCTGGGTGTGGATTGCCTGCCGGCCTTGCTGGCTGAAGGTGCCGAGGTCGACGCGCTGAGTCGCCGAGCGGGCCCGGCGCTGCCGGGACTGCGCTGGGTCGCCGGTGCGCTGCCCGCCGGTTCCGGCGAGCTGCGCGGTCGATACGATGCCATCCTGAGTATCGGGCCGCTCGATCTGTGCGCCGAATGGCTGGCGCAGGCCCCGGTGGCCGGCCGGATCGTCGCTTTCGGTTCGACCAGCCTCGATGCCAAGTCCGACAGCCCCGATCCGGCCGAGCGCGATCTGGCTCGCCGGCTGGTTCAGGCCGAAGCGACGCTGCATGCGGTCGCTGCCCGGCGCGGGATGTCGGCTTTGGTGTTGCGGCCCACGCTGATCTACGGCGCCGGACTCGATCGCAGCCTGAGTCCGCTGGCGCGGATCGCCGCGCGCTGGCGGTGGTTGCCGTTCCCGCGACTGACCGGCGACGGTGGACGGCGCCAGCCGGTGCACGCCGCCGATCTGGCGCAGGCGGCCGTGCAGGCGCTGCGCCGGCTCGGTCAGGTCGAGCTGCCGCCGGCCATCGCGTTGCCGGGGCCGAGCCTGTGCTGGCGGCAGATCTACCTTGCGGTCGCCGGCTCGGTCGGCGCTCGACTGTTGCGGGTGCCGCACGGACTGGCGCGGACCGGCGCGGTCCTGCTGCGCCATGCAGCCGCCCGCGCCATGCTGGATCGCTTCGATCGCGATCAGGTGTTCGACGCCGCCCCCGCGCGGACGCTGCTGGGCTTCGCGCCGCGCGATTTCGCCCCCACTGCCGCCACCTGGCAGATTCGCCCATTGGAGCTGTCATGCTGAGCGGACGATTTCATTCCCGGATCGCCGGGATTCCGGCCGACGACTGGAACGCGCTGGTCGGCGACGATCAGCCCTTCGTGCAGCATGCTTTCCTCGACGCGCTCGAGCAGAGCGGCTCGATCCGCACCGACTACGGCTGGCAGCCGCATCACTTCGCGCTCTACGAAGGCGAGCGGCTGGTCGCTGCGGCGCCCGTCTATCTGAAGGGCAACTCGCACGGCGAGTTCATCTTCGACTGGGCGTGGGCGCAGGCCTATGCCCGCAATGCGCTGGCCTATTACCCGAAGCTGCTGGTCGGGGTGCCGTACACGCCGGTGACCGGCCCACGGCTGCTGACCGGTCCGGCCGATGCGCCGCGGTCCGCGCAGTTGAAAGCTGCGCTGCGCGACGGGCTGGTCTCGGCGGTGGAAAACGCGGGCCTGAGCAGCGTGCATTTCAACTTCCTCGACGTCGCCGATGCCGAGGCGCTGGAGTCCGCACCGCTGCTGCAGCGTCGCGACCTGCAGTTCCACTGGCAGCACGCCGGTGAGGCCGACATCGGCGAGTTTCTCGCCCGCTTCGAGCGCAAGAAGCGCAAGAACGTGCTGCAGGAGCGCCGCAAAGTGGTCGAGGCCGGTGTCCGCTTCCGCTGGCTGCACGGCGACGAGATCGACGCGGCCGAGTGGACGGCGATCCATGCGCTGTACGAGCGCACCTTCGACGACAAGGGCAACACCGCGGCGCTGACCGCCGACTTTTTCCAGCGCGTGGCTGCTGCGTTGCCGCGGCAGGTGGTGGTGATTCGCGCCGAGATCGGCGGCGCGATGATCGCCGCGGCGATCTGCTTTCGTTCCGGCAGCACCCTCTACGGCCGCTACTGGGGCAGCACCGCCACCGTCCCGGGCCTGCACTTCGAGACTTGCTACTACCAGGGCATCGAATACTGCCTTGCCCACGGGCTGAGCCGCTTCGAGCCCGGCGCCCAGGGCGAGCACAAGCTGTTTCGCGGCTTCCAGCCGGTGTGGACCCGCTCGGCGCATCACATCGTCCATCCCGGGTTTCGGCACGGGATCGGTCGCTCGCTCGACCCGGAGCGGCAGAGTCTGCTGGCCTATCGGGCATCGGCGCTGGATGCGCTGCCGTTCCGACCGGAGTCCGCACCCGAATCTTCCCCGTTGCCGGCGGTCGACCAGCGTTGGGTCGATGCCGCGGAGACGCCGGGGTGAGGTCGTTGATGAGCTGCGACGGTCGGCCGCTGCGCGACTTTCCGCCGACCCGACTGGCGCTGCGCGATCCGCCGGGGCTGCTTTGCGTCGGCGGTGATCTGAGCCCGGACCGGCTGCTGGCAGCGTATCGGCGCGGCATCTTTCCGTGGTTTTCGAAGGGCGAGCCGGTGCTGTGGTGGAGCCCGCCGGAGCGCGGCGTCTTCGATCTGACGCAGTTCGGGCCGAGTCCGCGGATGCGCCGCTGGCTGCGGGGTTGCGACTGGCGCGTGCGTGCCGACCTGGACTTTGGCGAGGTGATGCGCGAGTGCGGCCGCGAACGCGATGACGGCGGCCGCGGCTGGATCTTCGACGAGATGGTGGCGGCCTACACGCGGCTGCATGCGTTGGGGCATGCGCACAGCATCGAGGTCCTCGACGCCGACGGCGCGCGGATCGGTGGCGTCTACGGGGTCAGCGTCGGCAGCGCCTTTTTCGCCGAGAGCATGTACTCGCGGCGCAGCAATGCCAGCAAGGTCGCGCTGTATGCGCTGGCCCGCTGGCTGCGCGGCCACGGCATCCCGATCTTCGATGCCCAGATGCCGAACCCGCACCTGCAGTCGCTGGGCGTGTCGGCGTGGCCGCGGGACGCCTTCGAGGCGGTCTGCGCCGTGCTGGTCGATCGACCGGCCGGCTGGCCGGCTGGGTCGTGGACCGCGGCCTTCGGTGTCATGCCGGCCGCCGCGTTGGCCGAGCCGCTGCCGTCGCGACGCGCGGACCCGGTGGCTCGGGCGTAGACGGCATCACCGCGGCGTTTCTGCTTCACTCCCGCCATGAACGCGCCCCCGGTTTCGATGGACCCTCCCGATTCGCGTCGCGTCACCGTCTGGTTCGACGGTGGCTGCCCGCTGTGCCGCCGCGAGATTGCCTGGATGCAGCGGCTGGACTGGTATCGACGCATCCACTTCGTCGACTTGATCAGCGCCGAGGACGCCAGCTGTCCGCTGGATCGCGGTGAACTGCTCGCCCGCTTCCATGCCCGCGAGGGTGGTCGCCTACTCGACGGCGCCGCGGCGTTTGCGGCGATGTGGCGAGTGATTCCGCTGTTCTGGCCGCTGGGCCAACTGGCCCGCCTCCCGCCGGTGCTGACGCTGCTGGAGGCGGCCTACGTGCGCTTCCTGCGCTGGCGCACCCGCTGGCGCTGAGCTTCAGCGGTCCGGTTCCGGCGGCAGGCGTTGCTGCCGCAACAACGCACGCAGCGCAGCGGGCTTCAGCGGCTTGGCGGCCATCAGCGCGCCGATCGCGCGCGCCCGCGCCGGCAGGTCCGGGTCGCGGTCGGCGGTCACCAGCACGCAGGGCAGGCCGGGGTCGCGCTGGCGCAATGCCGCGATGATCTGCAGACCATTGCCGCGGTGATCGAGGCTGAAGTCGATCAGCGCCAGCGTGTAGGGGCCGCGGACCAGCAGTTTCAGCGCGTCGTCGATGCTGCTGCCGCTTTCGACCCGATGGCCCCAGCGCGTGAGCAGCAGCCGGAAGCCGTCCAGCACCGCCGGGTCGTTGTCGATCAGCAGGATCCGGCCGCTGGGCGCGTGGTTCGCTGTGTCCGGCAGGCTGCCGGGCGCTGCGCTGCGGCCGCGCCAGCGCGGTACGGTGACCCTGAAGCAGCTGCCGCGCCCGGTTCGGGATTGCAGACCCAGGGGATGCCCCAGCGCGTCGGCCATCCGCCGGCAGCCGGACAGGCCGATGCCGAGTCCGCGCTCGCCCCACGGCGAGCTGCCGTCGCTGCCCGGCAGGTCGGAAAAGATCAAGGCCTGCTGCCCGCTCGGGATGCCGGGGCCGGTGTCCCAGACCTGCAGCTCGACCTGCGCACCGCGGCTGCGGGTGGCGACCAGCACACGGCCGCTGGCGGTGTAGCGCAGCGCGTTGGCGATGAAGTTCTGCAGGATGCGACGCAGCAGCCGCGGGTCGCTGTGTACCGTCAGTCGACAGGGTCGGAAGCGCAGGCCCAGCCCACGGCTGTCGGCCAGCTGGGCAAACTGCGAGCGCAGGCCCTCGAAGAGCTGGGCCACCTCGATCGCCTGCAGCTCCGGCTGCAGCCGGCCCTGTTCCAGCCGGGCCAGATCGGTCAGGCCGACCAGCAGGTCCTCGGCGGCGGTCAGGGCGTGGTCGACACGACCGAGCAGCACGCGGGCCTCGACGGCATCCTCGGCCTCGCGGGCGCTCGACAGATACAGCCGCGCCGCCGACAGCGGCTGCAGCAGGTCGTGGCTGGCGGCGGCGACGAAGGCGTTCTTCTCGCGATTCAGCCGCTCCAGTTCCTCGGCGCGCAGCTGGGCGAGATCGCGCTCGCGGGTCAGGGCCAGCGCCTCGGTGATGTCGGCAAAGGTCGTGACATAGCCGCCGTCCGGCAGCGGCTCGCCACGCACCGACACCGTGCGGCCGTCGCCCAGCTGGCGGATGCTGCTGTGGCGCTCGCCGCCCCGCATGTCCTTCAGCCGCCGCTCGATTCGCTGCTGGCTCTCGGCCTCGTCGCGGCCGATCGAGCGGTCGTAGTCGCGCATCAGCTCGGCCACCGGCGTGCCCTCGCGCAGCAGCGCCGGATCCAGGCCCAGCAATTCGGTGTAGCGCTGGTTCCAGGCCGACAGCCGCATATCCCGATCGACCACCGATACCGCCTGCGACATGTGGTCGAAGGTGGCGGCCAGCAGCTGCTGGCTGGAGCGCCGGCGACTGGAGGACTCGTCCAGCAGCTGCAGCAACTCCTCGACCGGCATGTCGCGACCGGACAGTGCGCGGGTCAGCAGCGCACGCGCGCTGGCGGAGCCGATCGCGCCGGCCAGCACGCGCTCGACCTGCTTGAGGAACTCGGCGTCGACTGCGCCGCGCCGATCCAGTCGCCGGGCGGCCATCAGCCGACGAGCCTCGTCGGCGCCGAGCACCTGGATCAGCAGCGTCTGCAGGTCCTCGGCCCGCACGCCGCTGACACTGGCGCCCGGTCCATCCACCTCGGCTTCCAGAAAGCGGCGGGCCGCGAGCCTCGGATTCAGTCCCAGCGGCAGCCGCAGGGTGCCCATCACCAGGGTCAGCGCATTGGCCAGTGTGGCCACCAGCGCCAGATTGCTGAGCAGACTGGTGCTGCGGCCAGCGCCGCTACCGGTCAGCAGCGGCAGGAACAGCAGCACGAACCACAGCAGCGTGCCGACCGCCAGCCCCTCGATCACCGGCCGCGCACCGATCCGGGTCGAGAAGAACCCGGCGACCAGTCCGGGCGCGAACTGGGCCGCGGCAGCAAAGGCCACCAGTCCGATCTGCGCCAGGCTGCCGGCGCCGATGCCGAAGGCAAACCACGCGAAGCTCAGGCCGGCGATCGCCAGCATCGCGCCGCGCCGCACGTTGAGCAGCAGCCGGCTGGAGGGCTTGACGCCGCGTCGGATCAGGACCGGCAGCACGAGGTCGTTCGACAGCATGGTCGATAGTGCCATGAGCGCCGCGATCATCATCGCCGAGGCTGCAGATAGCCCGGCGATCAGCCCGAGGATCGCCAGCCCGCCCTGGCCGGCGCCAATCGGCAGCCAGAGCAGGTAGCGATCCGGGTCCACCGGTGCCCCGAGCGCCCGCGCCGCCGTCAAGAGCGGCAGGATCGCCACCGACACCAGCAGCAGGTAACCGATCAGCACCCAGCGGCCGCGCCGAATGTCGGCCGGATCAAGGCACTCGACGATGCCGACATGGAACATCCGCGGCAGCGCCAGCATCGCCACGGCGGCCAGTCCGGTCTGCACCAGCAGCGCGCCGGGCACGATCGGTGCGGTGCTCAGCTCGCGGTGCCAGTCGCCCGGCCCGCTCGGCGACTGTGTCCAGGCGAAACCCGCGATCAGCAGCAGCACCAGCAGCTTGACCAGGCTCTCCACTGCCAGCACCAACAGCAGCCCGGCCCGCTGTTCGGCGGCGCTGGTGCGGCTGGCGCCGTAGTGAATCGTGAGCGTGGTGGTCACGACCGCCAGCGTGCCGAGTACCGGCAGCACGGCGTCGACACCGAAGACCCGCAGTGCGCCAGCGATGGCCTGGAACTGCAGCGCCAGATACGGCACCACTGCTCCGAAGGCGGTCAGCGTCACCATGGCCGCCAGCGCCGGTGACCGACCGTAGCGCGCGCTCAGAAAGTCGGCGATCGAGGCCAACCCGTGATGCCGCGCCAGTCGGGCCAAGCGCTCGTAGAAGCCGGCGAACAGCAACATCAGCAGCACCGGCCCGAGGTAGATCGGCAGATAGGCGTAGCCCTCGCGCGCTGCGGTGCCGACCGCGCCGTAGACCGTCCAGGTGGTGCAGTACACGGCGAGCGCCAATCCATAGACGGTGGCCCGCACATTCGGATGCCGCGTCCAGCGTTCCTGCCAGCGCTCGCCGAGTCGCGCCACCCCGAACAGCGCCAGCAGGTAGAGCAGCAACGCCGTCAGGATCAGACCGCTGCTCATGGCGGGCTCCGGCACAACAGCGGGGTTTTGGCAGTCATGGCGTTCCGGCAGGCAACGATCAGCGTCGATGATCGGTGAAACCCGAGGCGGCTGGCGAGGCTGCGGGGCAGGATCAGGGCCGCGGGCCTACACTGCCGCGGTCCTCGATCCGGAATCCCCATGGCGCTCAAAGCCACCGTTCACCGCGCGACGCTGCAGGTCTCCGACCTCGATCGCCATTACTACGCCACCCACACGCTGACACTGGCGCAGCACCCGTCCGAGACCGATGCCCGCGTGATGGTGCGGGTGCTGGCCTTCGGGCTGTTTGCCGAGGAGCGCCTGGAGTTCGGCCGCGGGATCAGCAGCGAGGGCGACCCGGATCTCTGGCTGCGCTCGTTGACCGGCGAGATCGAGCACTGGATTGAACTGGGCCAGCCGGACGAGGCCAGCGTGCGCCGGGCTTGCGGCCGGGCGCGGCGGGTGACGGTGATGGGCTACAGCGGTCGCGGTTTCGGGCCGTGGTGGGAGAAGAACGCGGCGGCACTGGCGCGCTGCAGCAATCTGGGCGTCGTCGAGCTGCCGACCGGCACGGCCGAGGTTCTGGGCACGCTGCTGGCGCGCGGCATGGATCTGCAGTGCATCGTGCAGGAGGGCGAGGTGCAGCTGATGGGCGAGGGCGGCAGTGTCAGCGTCGCGCCGGTCTGGCATCAGCGGCCGGCGGGCGGCTGAGGGAGGTCGCGTGAGCCATCGCGACTCCAGCGACCGCGTCGACGTGCTGGTGATCGGCGGCGGTGCGGCCGGGCTGATGACGGCCTTCACCGCCGGCCGTCGCGGTCGGCGGGTGCGGGTGATCGAGCACGCCAACCGCTGCGGCAAGAAAATCCTGATGTCCGGCGGCGGCCGCTGCAATTTCACCAACACCGGCACCACGCCGGCGAACTTCCTGTCGGCCAACCCGCATTTCTGCAAGTCGGCGCTGGCTCGCTACACCCCCTCGCATTTCATCGCGATGGTCGAGTGCAACGACATCGCCTATCACGAGAAGGAACTGGGCCAGCTGTTCTGCGACGACAGCTCGAAGCAGATCGTCGCGATGCTGCTCAGCGAATGCGCGGACGCCGGCGTCGACGTGCGCACCAGCTGCGCGGTCGAGCAGGTCGCGGCGATCGACGGCGGCTTCCGGGTGCAGACCGCGCAGGGCGCGGTCGAGGCGCCGTCGCTGGTGGTCGCCACCGGCGGGCTGTCGATCCCGAGCATGGGCGCCACCGGCTTCGGCTACGCGCTGGCCAAGCAGTTCGGCCACGCCGTGCTGCCGACCCGCGCCGGACTGGTGCCGCTGACCCAGACCGGCGCGCCCGCCGAGCGGATGGCCGATCTGGCCGGCGTGTCGCTGCCGGTCACCGCCCGCGCCGGCAAGACGTCTTTCAGCAACGCCATGCTGATCACCCATCGCGGCCTCAGCGGCCCGGCGATCCTGCAGATCTCGAACTACTGGCAGCCCGGCGACGCGCTGGAGCTGGACCTGCTGCCCGGGACTGATGCGCTGGCCGTGCTGAGCGCGCTGCAGAAAGAGCGCCCCGCCGCCGAGCTGCGCACCGTGCTCGGCGAACTGTTCCCGAAGCGCTGGGCGCAGCGGCTGTGCGAGACCGTGTTCGACAGCAAGCCGATGCGCCAGTACCCGCCGAAGGCGCTGAAGGCGATCGCCGAGCAGCTGGCGCGCTTCCCGCTGGTCTGTTCCGGCACCGAGGGCTACCGCACCGCCGAGGTCACGCTCGGCGGTGTCGACACCACCGAGGTGTCCTCGACGACCATGGAATCGAAGCGACAACCCGGCCTGTACTTCGTCGGCGAGGTGCTGGACGTGACCGGCTGGCTCGGTGGCTACAACTTCCAGTGGGCCTGGGCCTCGGGGCATGCGGCGGGGCAGGCGGTGTAGGGATCCGTCGGAGTGGAAGGGGATCCACTGCCGTCTCTACACATGATCCTGGTCATCGATAGCAACGCCTTCAAGTTTGGCTGCTTGGGCTCGCAATCTGCCGCTGCGGATATTGCGGCCTGTCTGCGAGGTCTCCCCGGTCCGCTTCGCCACACCGAGACGGTCGAGTCCCTGATCCAGCAATCGTCGCGGCGGGCTTGCCTGCGTCGTGGGCGAGGGATAGGCTTGCATCGGCTGATCCTCCAGGTTTGGAGGTCGGCACGTCATGCCTCAGTTCCCGCCAGAACGATGGGCGCAAGCCCAGTTGAGAGCCACAGGAAATTTCCTGCAGGGGTGGGTCCAGACGGGGGCGTTACAGGTCATTCTGACGGGTAACGCCCCGAAGTCGACAGTATTACGCGTCACACAGACATGGCAGCGAGGTTGTAAATGCATGGTTTAGTTGAACTGCTAAAGGAGATCAAGGTGCCGCGGGGCATGTTATATATCGGCGTTACGCGTCAGATGGGTGCCGTTATGCGTCAATGTGGCGTTGAATAGTATTTATGCGCGAAGAACCCAGCCACAGATAAGTAGAAGGAATTAGCGATGGGTGAGAAGTCGAAGAAAATTGGCGAAATCGGTGAAAATATCGTAGGTAATTTCTTTAGTTTGCTCGGCTGGGAAGGCGCTTTGTCTGGCCAAGTTCTTCCTTGCAAGAAACCAAGCAAGCATGCAAGAGAAGGGTCTAAAAGCGGCAAAAGAGAGTCGCACGGGATTGATTACTTGTATTGCTACAGAAGTCCCCTTGAAGGATCGACTGCGGAAAGCGCGGTAGTTTCAGTAAAACACTCCGGGAATCCGTATGAAGAAAATCCAAAACCAACTTTCAAGGCGCACGCCAAAGACCTTGCAGAAACCCTCGAGTGTTACAAGCACTCAGAGCTAAAAAAGCAACAGAATGAATTGTTGGGTAGAACAACAAAAAGCCGGGACTCCGGGGTGTTGTTCTGGCTTTCCAGTAGCGACGACACATACGATGACGTAGTGTCAAAAGTTGCCAATTCACGGCTTGAGCAGGAGTGGAATTTTGAGTCATTTCATGTTGTCGATAATCAGCGAATAAAATTCATATACGATACCATCAGGTTCTTGAGGCAGGAGTATGATGCGGCCCGGTTGCATTATTATTATCCTGAAACTTCTTTGAGCTACGTTGACAAGTCTATCCCGAGATTTGGAAAGGTTTGCCCTCTCGAATTTCTGACGTCGCCCTTAATTCCGCTGATTATCAGAGCGCAGTCTGAACACGATCAGGATATATTTTGTCTGTCCAGTATAGAGTGCTTTGCGCAAGACTCGCTCCGCCGACTTATACAAGCAGCTAGAGAGTACACCCAAGATATGAGTTGCAAGCTGTTGTTTTTGTTTCCCAACTACGTTGAATCAAATCACGGCGATGCGGTCAAGAGGGCTGCTACTGGATTTGAAAGCGATATTCATAGCCGCATAAAGGTGGCGAGTTATCGGCCAGATTATAGGAGTTTGAATAATGGACAATAACGAAGAGGTTCTCATTCCTACTAGAGATTTCTTGCGCCAGCTTATTGGCCAGATAAGGGTCAAAAATGTCGAATTAAAGAATGTCCTGCGCGCAAGAGGTGTTTTTACAGGATCAGACCAGAAAGAGGTCATAGGTCCGATCCTTATTAAAACAGGCTTGTCTCCACTTGAGTACGTAGAGTTGCGTGAAAGTTATAGAACAAAGGAAGAGTCACCTAAATCAAAAACGCGGACTATTGGTTGGGAATCGGAATCAAATCTCCTTGAGTCATTGCCAGAAATTTTTGACTACAAGACCTTGCTTAACGATCAATTCGGCGTATTCAGTGTATCCAAGATGTCTAATTTCACGGCATTGAATGACAACCCAGATCATATCTACATGGACTTTGAGATTGATAGGCGTGATCCAGTAAAGAACTGGGGCGAGAACACGGTCACCCACAGTGGTCGCGTTGAAATCCGAAAAAGCAATGATGGTAAATCGCTAAATATTTCGCTAAGCCATACCGCGCCAGAAACAGTAGAGTTTGGAAGCAAGGTTTCCTCCGCTCTGATAAAGCATTTCAAAAGCGAAGGGCACATCAAACAGAATGATGACGTAACAATTGTCAGGTACGCCGATTTTACAAACGAATCGCGAATTTTGTTTTTAAACGAGCTCACTCAAAGCGTGAGTCATTCAATGCTTCGATTTTTAGATACGAAAGATATCCATTTCTCGCCAGATCATAGTGTTCCTAATCCGCCGACGAATATCGCCTGGATGAAGGACAAGATCGAAGACATGAAAATGAAGGGGAAGGGGCTTCACTCGACGTTTTTTGTGAGCGATAAGTCCATTCATCCTTTTATTCAGTTATTCGGCCTCCAGTGCGATTATGAATTCGAGAGCAATAATTGCACAGGAACCTGCAGAATTCTGTTTGAGTTTTCAGATAAGGATGAGTCTGTTGGGGGCGAGTTAACTTTGAATCTCTCAATGCTCAGGCTGGAAGCCAATGAAGAAGGCTTGTCAAGAAGCGCAGTAAGTAAACTGATTATCGAATCTCTGGAGCGCTCCAAAATGGAATGCTATGAAAAACATAGAGCTAAAGCCCCGGTGTAGTAATAACGATGCCGTAAACTCGGACGCGTTTTCTGTTCGCTTCGCTCACTACAAATACGCCGGTTACGGAAAACGTTAGGCGTTGGAAAGGAGTGCATCACGTGCCAGCTCAAACGTTGCTAGTCGACGCAGCAGACTGCGATCTGAAGAACAAGGTCGATGCCTTGGCTACAGTGCCTGGTTACTGCATATTCATTGACATAGTTGGTTCGACGGAAATGAAGCAAGCGAGCATTTATCGTTGGATTGCGCTTGTTTATAATTGCTTTTCTGACGCAAACTCATTTTTCGCCTTACACAAGCCACTAAAGGGCATCGGCGACGAACTGATGTTTTACATTGAAGATCAAGACTTGGTGGCATCTGGGGAATCCCCACTACAGCTGTACGATGCCCTTTACCAAATTGCTAACAACCGGAGGGTGGATTGTCCGCCAACCAAGATTGTGGCTGCGCATTGCTGCAGTGTTTATCCTATAGCATTTCTGCCTGATGTTCGCGATCTCTATGGGATTGATGTAGATCGTGCTGCCAGACTCAAGGCGATTGATCCGAAGCTTGAAAGCCGCCAAATGCTCATCGACTCACGAATGTATGAAAGAGTCAAGTCTTCGTATGATAAAACTCAAAACAAAGAGCAATTCGAGTCATTCGAGAAGCTGGTGGGACCAGAGACATTCCTCGCCAAGGGAATACCGGATCCAATTGTCGCATATCGTGCAAACGCCTAACTAGGCGCCCACCCAACCTGACGCCGCCCAACCAACCAGACGTCGGGGGGGCACTGCGGCGTCAACCAAATCTTGCGGGCCCGGCGCCGGTTAGCTTCGCTGTTCGGCTGGGATTCCCGTAGCGGGGAGCATGCCTCTGTGGGGATGCGATTTGACGCCTCCGAAAGATCCGAACTACGTCCCTCAACGCCTGATGCAGTAGCGACGAGAAGGAAATCGTATGGAGAAGATGATAGACCTTTTCCTCAGTCACAATAGTGTCGACAAACCTTGGACCGAGCGCCTTGCCTCGGCTGTCGAGGCGGATCGCACCGGTCCGCCCCTAAAGGTTTTTTTTGACAAGTGGGATATTCAGCATGGCGCAGACATCCCGCTCGAACTCGAACAAGGTCTTCAACGCAGCCGCTACGTCGGCCTCGTGCTGTCACCGGAATCACTGGCATCGGATTGGGTCGTGCTTGAGCGGTCGACCGCGATATTTCGCGATCCCGCGGCCCGGCAGCGCAGTCTGATCCCGCTGATGCGCCGTGCCTGCAAGTTACCTGACATGCTTGCGCGGCTCAAATACCTTGACTTCCGAAGGGACCAGGATTTTGATGAGGGCGTCGCAACGCTGGTCGGCATACTTCGCGGAATACCGCTGCCGAGGGGCGCAGAAGTTACCGAGGCAGATGTTCACTTCCGGGAAGATGCAGATCTCCTAAGGCAGCATCGAAGGGTCTTCGAAAGGCCGGCGTTCAGGGTGTCCTGCATCATGGAACTCTTCCTGTCCGAACTTCTGCAGGCGATAGACGATACCACTGCGGCGTTGAACACCGGTAGCCTGTATTCCCGCTCCAGCAAGCTCCTCTCGACGTTCCATGAAAGCACCGGGTATCGGCTGCCCGAATTCAAGCGAGCATTCAAAAACATCGCCGATAATCTGACGGCACTGAAGCGTTTAGTCGTCGAGTTTGAGGAATACTTCCAGAGCGCGACCCCTGGCTATTCTCACCACAGGAACTTTTACGCGATGGTGATGGCGTCCTCACAAAGCAATCCTTACGACCTGCAGGCGATCGTTGATCGTATGGATAGGATTGATCAGATACGCAATGAAGTTCTTGATGAGTTGAATCCGCTTCTCGCGAAGTGCGGAGAGGAAACGTTTAAATCCATTGAATTATCGAGCGCAATCATCAACAAGAGGCAAATCGGCGGAGCTGATCGCGTCTCTCAGTTTCTAATCGCGGGGCCGGACAATCCGGGTCGAGGCTTTTTTTCTAGAGGCCGCAAGAGTGTGCAGATGAGCCGGCCGGAGGTCTCTGTCATTGCATCCCTTTGTTTGTCGGCACGTGAAAAGATGGAGCGCGGTGAAAGAAATCCGAATCACTACTATGAAGAGCTCATAATGCGAGGCATCAAGGCCGATGTCTATACTGGGCTGAAGGACGATCCGCTCGCGAAGATTCACCTGGGTGATTCTCTGCGAAACTTGCCAGCGCAAAGCCTTACGCTGGGGCCTCGCGGTGAGGAAGTTCATTACTTCGGTGTGAGGACGTTCCCGTCCGGCGACACGGTTGGCCTTTTTGGAATATGGCCCGGCAGAGAGAATGACGTATACGCAGTTGTTGTGGATGAAAAGTTCCCGGAATACTTCGGCTTGTTTTTACGCTCGTTCCGCAGTCTGCGAAACGCGGAAAATGGATGGAAAGGTCTGGCTCGTTTCCAGAACATGCGGAATGACCGCTTGGGGCAGGCATTGGTGGAGGATGGCTGGCAACAACTGGTCCCGCAGCGCAAAGATTGATTGGAACGCATCTGGCGGAGTCGGACCGTTATGTCGCATAAAAATCGCGCGTTTCGTCGCACAGCGGGCTCCAAAACAGCCCTAGACACGCGGTTTCGGTACCCAAAGTGAAGCTTCAAGGGAACTATGGCGGTAGCTGCAAGCCAACCGGTTCGTTGGAAAAGCGCTGCCGAACCAAGGCTTGCAGCCGACACCTGCCAGCGTCCGCTCGTGCCTCGCTCCCACTGTCAGGCGCGGCTGAGGCCCAGCGGAAGATGCAGGGTCTTCGTGCAAATTATTCAACTCGTTGGAGAAATGTGTGTCCGAAGCACCGAACATAAAGCTTATTAGTGCGCTGCCCGGCTTTCCGTTGTTTGGATGGGATCTTGAATCAACAAAGAGGTTCATTTGCGAAACCGATCTGAAGATTGGCGATCCAATGATTATATACAATGGCCAGGGAAATCTGCACCATTACGCTCTGGCTGAAGTTGTCAATCCTGCATCAGGTCGACAAAAACGGGTTGTCTTATCAAGAGCAGCCCATTATGGTGGAACGAGTTTCTTTCGGAGCGGCAAGAACTGTCTTTCGCCAACTGGACAGTCAAGAATGATTCCGCCTGTTCCGGACTTAATGCAATGTTTCGTGAATGGGGAAATTTGGGTCAGTCGGTGGCCTAGTAAGGTCTAATGGGTCTAACAAATAGGAATGGGCCGCGCGCAGCCGCGGCCTATTCCAGGTTGAACAAGCCCGTCCCGCACGTTGGCGGGAGGGTCGCTCTGCAGCAATCATCACCCAGAACATCAAGGACTTCCGCCAGCCTGAGCTGACTTTTCCCAGTCTGCGAGTGCTGGCACCCGCCGAACTGCTGAAGGAGCTTGCAGGATGAGTGCCCTGACGATCCGGATGTCCGACGAGAAGTACCAGCGCCTCAAGGCGCTGTCGCGGCATCGCAAGATGAGTGTGAATCGGCTCATCGACGAAATGGCCACCCAGCTATTGGCCGAGTTCGACGCCCAGACCCGCTTCCAGCTTCGCGCGGCACGCGGGAGCGGCCAGACCGAGCGTGGTCTGGCCTTGTTGGCACGCGCCAGCGGTGTGCCCGGAGTCGATGGCCGGTCGAATGACGCCACTGAGCCCACACGATCTTGAGGTCGCCGTGGCGGCTCCGATTGCGCCGCGGCTTGCGTCGGCGCCGGTGTCGCTGTTGACCTTGGTGGGCAGCGCGTCGGGTCGGTGGGGGGCGGACAGCGCCCGGACCCTTGCTGAGTTGCGCGACGAATGGGGGTCCGCCCTCGGTTGATCCCGGGGCGCATGCGACCATCCGTTGCCCCGATCCCGCCACGCCGCCATGACCCGATCCACCCGGCTGTACCTCGTGCTGTGCGGCTTCTTCATCACCAACGCGCTGTTCGCGCAGTTCATCGGCGTGAAGATCTTCGCGCTGGAGCCGAGTCTGGGTCTGGAGCCGATCGGCTGGTCGCTGTTCGGCATCAGCGGGACGCTGCAGTTCACCACCGGGGTGCTGCTCTGGCCGGTCGTGTTCGTGCTGACCGATGTCATGAACGAGTTCTACGGGCCGCGCGGGGTGCGTTTCATCAGCTGGCTGGCGGTGGGGCTGATCCTGTACGCCTCGGCCTTCGCTTTCCTGGCGATCGCGCTGACGCCGGCGGACTGGTGGATCACGGCCTCACCGGATCCGAAGGTGCCGGACCAGCAGGCGGCCTTCGCGGCGATCTTCGGGCAGGGGCTGTGGACGATTGCCGGTTCGGTGACGGCGTTTCTGGTCGCGCAGCTGATCGACGTGGCGGTGTTCCAGCGACTCCGGCGCTGGAGCGGCGGGCGCTGGCTAGGCCTGCGCGCCACCGGCTCGACGCTGATCAGCCAGTTCTTCGACAGCTTCATCGTGCTGTACATCGCCTTCGTGCTCGGGCCGCAGCAGTGGTCGACCGCGCAGTGGCTGGCGATCGGCTCGGTCAATTACGTCTACAAGCTGCTGGTGGCCGTGGCGCTGACGCCGGTGATCTACCTCGCCTACCGGCTGATCCGCCGCTATCTGGCCGCCGACCCGGATTACGTCTCCCCGCATGCGGCTTGAGGCGCTGCGCCGGTGGATCCGGCCGACCGGACTGGTGCCGCGGCTGGCCGGCTTCTTCCTGCTGCTGGCGGTGCCGACGCTGGTGGTGGTCGACACGCTGGTGCTGCGCTTCGAGTTGAACGAGCTGCAGGAAGCCATCGAACGCGGCCTGCTCGATCAGGCGCTGAAGGACACCGCCACCCGCGTCGAGACGGCGCTGGCCCAGCCCGACGCCAGTGCCGGCACGCTGTCGGCGACGCTGGCCCTGTACGAGCTGGTTGACCGGCTGAAGCGGCCGGGCGAGGTGTTTCCGCGCTCGGCGGCCTTCGTGCTGACCGAGCTGGATCCGGAGCCGGTGGCGCTGGTGCTGCGCGACGCCGCGGGTCGCGTGCTGGCCGAGGCGCCCGCCGCGCATGCGCGGCGTCGCGACGGCGCGCGGGTGAGTTTCCGGACCGCGGTGCCGGTCGGTGCCGGCGAGCTGACGCTGACCATCGACCTCGCGCAGCCGTGGGTGCGGGCGCTGGCGCGCTGGACGTTGGAGTGGCCGATCCTGCTGCTGGTCGGGGCCGCGTTCGGCGTCGGCGGCGGCTTGCTGCTGGCGCTGTACGTGACCGGCCGGGTGCGCCGGCTGACGCGGGTCACGCGGGCCTGGGCCGAGGGCGATTTCACGCCGCTGGCCGACCCCAGCCGCGACGAGCTGGGCGACTTGTCGCGCGAACTCGACGACACCGCGCTGCGGCTGAAGGCGCTGCTCGCCGCGCGCTCGGCGCTGGCGGTGCGCGAGGAGCGCGCCCGCGTCGCCCGCGACCTGCACGACGTGGTCAAGCAGCGCGCCTTCGCCTTGTCGCTGCATCTGGGCGCGATGGGCGCGTGGCTGGCGCGCGACCCGGCCAAGGCCGCCGAGCGGCTGGCCAGCGCGGTCGAGGTCTGCGCCGAGCTGCAGCGCGGCCTCGCCGACACGATCTTCGACCTGCGCGGCGCGCTGCCGGAGGGCGAGCTCGGTGCGCTGCTGGCGCAGCGGGCGCGGGCACTGGCCGAGTTGGCCGGCGTGCCGGTCGAGGTCGAGGTGGAGACCTTGCCCGAGCTGCCGGAGGCCACTGCGGCCGACTTGATCCTGATGGTCGAGGAGGCGCTGACCAACGCTGCCCGCCACGCCCGCGCGCGGCGCTGGTGGCTGAAGGCCGGCGTGGTCGAAGCGGTGCTGAGCCTCGAGATCGGCGACGACGGCGTCGGCTACGACCCGGTGCGGACCACGCCGGGGCAGGGCCTGCGCAGCCTGCTGGCGCGGGCGGCGGCGCTCGGCGGCCGCGTCGAGCTGGCGAGCGCGCCGGGCGCCGGAAGCACGGTGCGGATCCTGCTGCCGCTGGCCGGGGCCTCGGCGTACGCTGCGGCTCCCGCCGAATCCGCCCGCGCCCGATGAGCGACTCGACCGACTACCGCATCGACCTCAACGCCGACCTCGGCGAGGGCTCGTTTGATGACGCCGAGGTGATCCGCTGGGTCAGCTCGGCCAACATCGCCTGCGCCGGCCATGCCGGCGATGCGGACAGCATGGCCGCGGCGGTGGCGCGCTGCGCCGCGCAGGGCGTGCGGCTCGGCGCGCATCCGGGCTACCCGGACCGCGCGGGCTTCGGGCGTCGCGAACTGGGACTGACGCCGGCCGAGATCGGTGCCACTGTGCGCGCTCAGGTCGCGGCGCTGAAGGCCATCGCCGAGGCCGCCGGCGTGCCGCTGGTCCACGTCAAGCCGCACGGCGCGCTGTATCACCGCGCCGCGCAGGACGCCGAGGTCGCCGCGGTGCTGATCGAGGTGATCCGCGATCTGGACCCGCAGCTTGCGCTGGTCGGCCTCGCCGGCTCGCCGCTGCTGGAGGCCGGCCGCGCGGCGGGTCTCGCCGTGCTCGCCGAGGCCTTCGCCGACCGCGGCTACCGCGCCGACGGCGGGCTGCAGCCGCGTGGGCTCCCCGGTGCGCTGATCGAGGCCCCGGCCGCGGTCGCCGCCCAAGCACTGGATCTGGTCCGCAACGGGCAGGTTTGCGCGGTCGACGGCCAGCGCGTAGCGGTGCGCGCCGACACGCTGTGCCTGCACGGCGATGGCGCGGGCGCGGCGGCGCGGGCGGCGGCGCTGCATCAGGCGCTGACGGCGGCCGGCGTGCGGATCGCGGCGGTGCGGCCATGAACCTGCTGCCGCTGCTCGGCATTGCGGTGGTGATCGCGGGCTTCGTGCTGCGGGTCAATCCGCTGCTGACCGTGGTCACCGGCGGCATCGTCACCGCCGCGCTGGCCGGCTTCGGACCGGTCCGCATCCTCGAACTGTTCGGCGAGGGCTTCACCCGCAACCGCTTCCTGCTGCTGGTGTTTCTGGCGCTGCCGGTGATCGGCGTGCTCGAAGCCCACGGCCTGCGCGCCCACGCCGCGCGCTGGGTGGCGCGGCTCAAGGGCGCGACGCTGGGACGGCTGTTGATCGCCTACCTCGCGCTGCGACAGCTGACCGCCGCGATCGGGCTGACCAGCCTCGGCGGGCAGGCGCAGAGCGTGCGGCCGCTGTTGGCGCCGATGGCCGAGGGCGCGCTGCGCGAGGCCGGCAACCCGGCCACCCGTCACGACGCCCGCGCGCTGTCGGCGGCCACCGACAACGTCGGCCTGTTTTTCGGCGAGGACATCTTCGTCGCCTTCGGCGCGGTGCTGCTGATCCAGAGCGTCTACGCGCAGGCCGGTATCCCGCTGGAGCCCCTGGCCATTGCGCTGTGGGGCATCCCGACCGGGATCAGTGCCTTCCTGATCCACAGCTGGCGGGTGCATCGACTGGCGGCGCGCTGGACGCGGGGGACCACGCCATGAGGTCGTTGGATTCGTCATGGGTAGGCGGATTCCGGGCAGGTCCGACCTTTGCGACGTACTCCATGATTCGTCATCGCGAACGCAGTGAAGCGATCTCCGGTTGCCGCCAGCTTTACAGCGACCCGAGACTGCTTCGCTGCGCTCGCAGTGACGATTCAGCTGAAGACCGTGGCAGCCCCGAGGGTCCATGCGCGTTTCCACTTCGGAAATCCCGGCGTGCCATGACAAATCGAGGCTTGCCGTGAGCACGCCCTGGCTCAGCCTGAGCGTCGCCTACGTCCTGATGGGCGCCGGTTTCGTCGGCGTCGGCCTCGCCAGCGCGCTCGATACCGCGCATCCGCGGCGTTGGGGCAATGCTGCCTTCTGGGGCCTGCTCGGCGTGCTGGTGGCCGGCGCCGACCTGCTGCCGGCCGCCGTCACTGGCGCGGCGGTGCTGGTGCTGGCCCTGCTCGCCGGCTTCGGCGCGATCGGCCGCGGGCCGGAGCGCGCGACCGGCGTCGACGCCGAGGCCGAGGCCGCGCGGCTCGGCCACGCGCTGTTCCGGCCGGCCTTGCTGCTGCCGCTGGTGACGGTCGGCGCCGCGCTCGCCCTGCCGGCGATCACGCTGGGCGAGCGACCGCTGGTCGACCCGAAGCAGGCGACGCTGCTCGGGCTGACGCTGGCCTGCCTGATCGCGCTGGCCGACGCGCACCGGCTGACCGGCGCGCCGCCGCGGCTGGCGCTGGAGCAGACCCGCGGCCTGCTCGATGCGATCGGCTGGGCGGCGCTGCTGCCGCTGTTGCTGGCGGTGCTGGGCGCGGTGTTCACCGCCGCCGGCGTCGGCGATACGCTGGCCGGACTGGTCCGCGCGGTGGTGCCGGCCGACAGCCGCTTCCTGCTGGTGCTGGTCTACGCGCTCGGCATGGCCGGCTTCACGATGATCATGGGCAACGCCTTCGCGGCGTTTCCGGTGATCACCGCCGGCATCGGCCTGCCGCTGCTGGTCGAGGGTCACGGCGCCCACGCCGCGCCGCTGGCGGCGATCGGCATGCTGGCCGGCTACTGCGGCACGCTGATGACCCCGATGGCCGCCAACTTCAACATCGTCCCGGTCGCGCTGCTCGACCTGAAGGACCCCTACGCGGTGATCCGCATGCAGATCGGCACCGCGCTGCCGCTGCTGGCGGTCAACGTGCTGCTGCTGTGGTGGCTGGCGCTGCCATGACGATCCTGCTGACCGGCTTCACGCCCTTCGGTGGCGACGCGATCAATCCCTCGTGGGAGGTCGCGCGGCGCTTCTCGGGCCGGGTGATCGGCGGGCACCGGGTCGAGACCGTCGAGCTGCCGACCACCTTTGCCGGGGCCCCGCGGGCGCTGCGGGCGGCGTTGCGCTGGCACGACCCGGCGCTGACGCTGTGCCTGGGGCTGGCCCGCGGCCGCCGTGCGCTGTCGCTGGAGCGGGTCGCGGTCAACCTGATCGACGCGCGCATCCCGGACAACGCCGGCCTGCAGCCCATCGACCGCCCGATCCGCCGCCGCGGCGCGCCCGCCCACTTCAGCCCGCTGCCGCTGAAGCGCATGCAGGCCGCGGTGCAGGCCGCCGGCGTGTCCTGCGAGCTGTCGCTCAGCGCTGGCAGCTTCGTCTGCAACGCGGTGCTGTACCACCTGCTGGCCGAGGGCGCCCACGGCGGCTTCCTGCACCTGCCGGATGTCGAGGGCTACGTGCCGGCCGGGCTTGATGTGCCGACCGTGTCTTTCAACGAGGCGGTGATCGGCGTCGAGCGAATGCTGGCGGCGGCGCTGGCGCCGGGCGCGGACCTGCGAGTGGTCGGTGGCGCGGTGTGCTGAGTGCGGCATCCGGCATACAGCCGGGTGAAGGCAGCGTAGATTTTCGCCAGCACGGGTGGCGTGCGAACCGGATGGGAAAATCATGCGTACCAAGGCTTTGGGCTTGCTGTTGTTGTCGGCGTCAGTCGCGCACGGCGCCGATCACCGCGACGCCCCGACCGCCACGGCAGACCCGGCAGCGGACATCAATGATGTCTATGCCTTTGTCAATCCGACGAATCCGGCGGAAGTGATTGTGGCACTGACGGTCGTTCCGTTCGCGAACTACAATTCGCGTTTCTCGGATGCGGTCGATTACCAGATCAATATCGACAACGGGGTGGCCAACACCCGCATTTCCTGTCGTTTCACCAATCAATCCAATGATGTGAGTTGTTCCGGCGGTGGTCTGTCGGCCAGCGGCGGCATCGAGCGAACCCTGCAAGGTACCGGGATGCGCCTGTGGGCCGGTTTGCGCGACGACCCGTTCTATTTCGACCTCAATGCCTTCAATGCGACCCGCGCTGCACTCGCGCCGCGTTTCACCAATCCCGGCAGCAATTTCTTCAGCGGCAATACGCTGTCGATTGTTCTGGCCATCGATCGTGCTCGCTTGAACAACGGTGGCGCCAATAATACCTGGAAGATCTGGGCTGCGACCCAGCGCCTGGGCGACATCGGCATCAGCCCCGGATTCACCGGACTGTGGTACGACCCGGCGCGCCCGGGTTTCGGCATGCATATCGAAGTGCTGGCACCCTTGGTGCCGGGCCAGCCGGATCGGCTGGTGTTCGCGTGGTACGTCTACAACAACAGTGGCAGTCAGCGCTGGATTACCGGAGTCGGTAATATCAACGGCACGACCGTCAATGTTCCGGATGCCTATTACACCACCGGAGGGCTATTCCCGACGCTGAGCCCGGCGACCATTCGCCAGCGGCCCTTCGGTACCGTCAGCTTCCGCTTCACTGGTTGCAATCTCGGTTCGCTGGTCTACAGCACCAACGATGGGGATTTTGGGTCGGTGGCCGGTGAAATCCCGATCACCCGGCTGACCTCGATCAAGGACCAGTCGTGCACCTTCTTCAGCGGCGGCCAGATCGACCGCAACGGTCGTCCGGCAATCGTTCCTGCCTTGATCAACGTCTTGCCGAACACCGGGACGGCGCTCAAGGACGCGTACAACCGGAATGCCGACCCCAGCACCTGGTCGGCCCAGTTCAGAACCGAGATGCGGAACAATCTCGCCGCGCTCGACACGCTGGATGGGACGAGCGGAAATGCCGTGCTGCCGCCGGACCCGTTGTCTGGCGTGCTGGTCGACGATCGCCTGATCATCGATACCTCGCGGCCGGCGTGTGATGCCTATCTGGCCGTGGAACTGGGTGCCGCTGGTTGCGGTGGCCGCACCCTGGCGCGCGATGTGATCGACGATTCCTTCGGCGCACTGATCGGGCCGGGCGTGAAGGACAACGTCGCCAATGACAGCACCTTCCTGACCGAATTCCCCTTCCTCGGGCGGCCGCTGTAATCAGGGTCTTCGGGCTTTCTCAAAGCCTGATTCAATCATATCGGGTGGCGGGTTCCGCCACCTGATTTTCTGGAGCCCTGTCTGCCATGCGCTGGATGACCCTGTTTTTGTTGCCGGTCGGGATGCTGGCCCTGTCCGGCTGCGCCACTGTTGACCGCCCCGACCTGGCGGGTACCCACTCACGGAATGCCGGCTCCATTGTGCTGGTCAACTTTCCCGCCACACCACAATTACGTCCTACAACGTCGGAGACGCTGTTCCTCGGAAATCTCGACGCGATGGTCGAGGAACTGGAGAAGCGGGCGGATACCAGTGAAGCCGCAAAGGCCGGGCTGGCCTCGGCACTGCTGCTGCGCTTTCGGATCGTCGGTCGACTGGACGATGGCGAGCACGCCCTGCGGCTGGCGATCTCCGCCGGAAGCTCAGCCCCGGCGCTGTTGACCCGCGCCGCTGCACAAATGACCTTTCATGATTTCGCAGGTGCCACGGCTGCGATTGCCGGCTTGCGGGCGTTTCCGGAACATGCTGCACAGGTGGCGGTGCTCGAACGCGACTTGAACATGGCGATCGGAAATTATCCGGCGCTGGCTGACGATTTCAAACTGGCGGAGCAACCGGCGAGCGATTTTTTCGAGATGACCCATCGTGCCGATCTGCGGCTGATGCAGGGCAATCTGGATGGTGCGACGGCGTGGTATCGCGCCGCGCAGGATCTGTATGGCGATGTCAGCCCGTTTCCGCTCGCATGGTTGTACACCCAGCAAGGGATCGCGATCCTGCGGCATGGCGATTTCGCCGCTGCCCGGCCCTTTTTCGCGGCAGCGGTCGAGCGCCTGCCAAGCTATTACCTCGCCGCCGAGCATCTGGCCGAATGCGAGATGGAACTGGGCGAACTCGACCGCGCCCGGGCGCGTTATCAGGCGGTGATCGCGCAGACCGGGAATCCGGAATTTTATGCGGCACTCGCCGATCTGGAGACCCGCGCCGGCAACGCCGAGGCGGCTGCGCAGGCGCTGAGGTCCGCGCTGGCCGGCTACGAGGACTTGCTGGCGCGGCACCCGTCGGCCTATGCGCACCACGCCGCCGAGTTTCTGATCGAGCAGGGCCAGACCGCGCGGGCGCTGGCGCTGGCGCGCGAGAACCTCGCGCTGCGCAAGGACATCGGCAGCTGGATTCTGCTCGCGACCGCGGCCGAGGCGGCCGGTGACCGGCCACTGGCCTGCGAAGCGACCACCGCGGCGGTCGCCACCGGCCTGAAGCCGCCGGAGTTGGCCGAACTCGATGCGCTGCGTGAGACCTGCGCCGGCTAGGTCGGCCCGTGCCCGCTACAGTCCGCCGAGTGCAGACAGAGGGCAGGCGCAGATGAGCAAGGTCGGTCGTGGGTGGTGGGCAGGTCTGGTGATGTTCGGCGCGGTCAGCGGTGCGGCGGCGGCCAGCCTCGACGCGGAGATCGACGCCTTGCTGCCGCAGGTCACCACCTGGCGGCGGGACTTCCACCAGCATCCGGAACTCGGCGCGCAGGAGGTCCGCACCGCCGGCATCGTCGCCGAGCACCTGCGCGGGCTCGGCATGGAGGTGCGTACCGGCATCGCGGTGACCGGAGTGGCCGGCGTGCTGAAGGGCGGGCGACCCGGGCCGCGGATCGCGCTGCGCGCCGACATGGACGCGCTGCCGGTGACCGAGGAGACCGGCTTGCCGTTTGCTTCGACGGTGCGCACCAGCTATCGCGGTCAGCCGGTCGGCGTGATGCATGCCTGCGGCCATGACGCGCATACGGCAATCCTGATGGGTGTCGCCCAGCTGCTGGCCGCGCGTCGCGCGGAGCTGGCCGGCGAGGTGGTGTTCGTGTTCCAGCCGGCCGAGGAGGGTCCGCCGGAGCCCGGCATGCCCTTCGGCGCGCGGCTGATGCTGGACGAGGGCCTGTTCACCGACGGCAAGCCCGACGCGGTCTACGGCCTGCATGTCTGGGCGGCGCTGCCGGTCGGCAAGGTGGGTTTCCGCAGCGGGCCGACCATGGCGTGGTCCGACGAGTGGGTGCTGACGCTGAAGGGCGCGCAGACGCACGGCTCGCGACCGTGGGACGGCAACGACCCGCTGACCGTGGCGGCGCAGGTGCAACTGGCCTTCCAGAGCATCGTGGCCCGCCAGATCGACATCGTCCGTTCGCCGGTGGTGCTGACGACCGGCTCGATCCAGGGCGGCGTGCGTTTCAACATCATCCCCGAGGCGGTCATGATGACCGGCACGCTGCGCAGCTTCGACGAGGGCGTGCGCGAGGACGTGATCGCGCGGATGCGCCGGACCGCCGACGGCCTCGCCGCCGCGCAGGGCGCGAAAGCCGAGTTCCGCATCGACACCAACGCGCCGCTGACTCGCAACGATCCGGCGCTGGCCGAGCAGAGCGGCGCGGTGCTGCGGCAGACGTTGGGTGCGGCACAGGTGGTCGAGATGCCGCTCTTGACGATTGCCGAGGACTACTCGCAGTACGCGACGGTGGCGCCGACCTTCTTCTACTTCGTCGGCTCGACCGCCGCTGACACCCCGCCGCGACAGGCCGCCCCGAACCACTCGCCGCGCTTCCTGCTCGACGAGGGCGCGCTCGGCGTGGGCGTGCGCACGCTGACCGCGCTGGCGCTCGACGCCCTGGACGGCGAGCCACCGGCCCGCTGAGGTCGGGCGTCGCCTCGTTCGGCGGCTGCGCTACCGGCTGGCCCCGCTCGTCATCTCTGCGGGATCCAGTCGTCGAGAGCCATGGCGTGCCGCTTTCGCGGGGATGGCGGCATCGCGGGCCTCGGAGTGGTCCAGCAACGCGACCCGTCGACCTCCGGTGCCTGCGGCATGATCGCCGGATCGCCAAAGGCCGGAGTCGCCATGCAGCAATACGTCCTGCCCGCCCAAGCCCTGCAGCCGCTGACGGCTGTGTCCCTGGATCCGCCCGCCGAACTGCCCGAGCGCGGCCTGTGGCTGGCCATCGAGGGTTTTGCCCTGACCGCCAACAACGTCAGCTACGCCGTCATCGGCGAGCGGATGGGCTACTGGCGTTTCTTCCCGGCGCCGGCCGGCCAGGGTTGCGTGCCGGTCTGGGGCCACGCGACGGTGCTGGCCAGCAACCATCCGGACATCGCCGTGGGCGAGCGGCTGTATGGCTTCCTGCCGATGGCCAGCCACGTGCTGCTGGTCGCCGATCGGGTACGGCCCGACAGCCTGGTCGACGCCAGCCCGCACCGCGCCGGTCTGCCGGCGGTGTACCAGCACTATCGACGATTGCCGGCGGGCTCGGCGGACCCGGCGGCCGATGCGCTGGAAGCGGTGCTGCGGCCGCTGTATTCGACCGCGTGGCTGCTGGCGGCGTTGGCGGCCGGCGAGCCGAGCGCGACGCTGATCCTGACCTCCGCCTCCTCGAAGACCGCGCTGGCCACTGCCGCCCTGCTGCGCAGCCGCGCAAACCGGCCGCGGCTGATCGGGCTGACTTCTGCCGGCCGCGTCGCGACGGTGCAGGCGACCGGGCTGTACGACACGGTGCGGGCCTACGATGACCTCGTCGGTCTGGCGGCGCAGGTCGATGGTGCGGCGGTGATCTACGACTTTGCCGGCGAGGCCGGGGTGCGTACGGCACTGCACACCGCGCTGGCCGAGCGCCTGCGTGCGAGCTGGATGATTGGCCTGACCCACCACGAGGCCATGGCTGCGCCGAAGGCGCTGCCCGGTCCGGCGCCGCAGCTGTATTTCGCGCCCAGCCACTGGCAGCAGCTGGCCGCCGAGCTCGGCGCCCGCGAGCTGGAGGCGCAGATGGCGGCGGACTGGCCGGTGCTGCTGACGCAGGCTCGCGGCTGGTTCCGGATCGAGCGGGGCGGCGCCGAGGCGATGGCGCGGGTCTGGGCCGCGCTGGTCGAGGGTCGGGTCCCGGCCGATCAGGCCTGGGTGCTGACGCCCTCGTGAGTACCGGCGCCGCTAAGCTGCAATCCGCCACGCGCGTCGAGGTCCACCCATGTTCCTGAGCCATCTGCTGCCGGTCTTGCTGCTCGCCGGTCCGGCCGAGTTCCCCGAGCATCCGATCGACGTCGAGCTGACGCGCTGCATGAACACCGCCGAGGGTTCGACCACCCATGGTTCGAATCGCTGCATCCGCACGGCCACGGCGGCCTGGGATCGCGAGTTGAACCGGGTCTACCGCGAGCTGATGAACGAGCTGGGCGATCCGCAAAAGCTCCGGTTGCGCGATGCCCAGCGCAAGTGGATTGCCTTCCGCGATGCGGAGGTCGACGCCGTCGGGCTGATTTACGGCAGTCTGGACGGCACGATGTTCATGGTCATGCAGTCCGGCGCCGTGTCGTCCCTGACTCGCGACCGCGTGCGGCAGCTGGAGGCGACGCTGGACGCAGTGCGCGTCGCCAGGCAGTAGCGCCCCGGACTCAGGTCCGCGGGAGGGCCGCCGCCAGCGCCGCATCGAGCGCGGCGCTGGCGCGTTCGATCCGGTATTGCTCCACGTGTACGCGCGCCTGTGCGGCCATCCGCGCGACGCCGGGGCGATCGGCCGCCCAGTCGGTCAGCGTGCGCGCCAGCGCCGGCACGTCGGCAAAGGGCACGACCGCGCCGGTCTCCCCCGGTCGCACCAGATCGTGGGCGCAGCCGACCCGCTCGCTGACGATCGCCGGCAGGCCGCTGACCATGCCCTCGTTGACCACCAGGCCCCAGGTCTCGCCGTAGTCGGAGGGCAGCACCAGCGCGTCGGCGGCGGCGTAGGCCTCCGGAATCTGGCTCTGGTTGAGGAAGCCGGCGAAGGTCACCGGCAGCCGACGCTCGGCGGCCAGCGCCTTCGCGGCATCGGACAGTTCGCCGCTGCCGACGATGAGTCCGTGGATGCGGGCACCGCCCGCGGCGGCGTCACCCAGTGCGTTCAGCAGGTCCAGCGGCCGCTTCTTCGGCTCCAGCTTGCCGGCGAACAGCAGGCAGAGCGCGTCCTCGGGGACGCCCCAGCGCGCCCGCAACGCAGCCCGCTCCGGCTTCAGCCGCGCCGCTTCCGCGGCGAAGCGATCGTTGTCGACGAAGTACGGCGCGGCATGGATGCGTGCGTCCGGATAGCCGTAGTCCAGATAGAAGGCGCGGTTGCGTTCGCCGATCGACAGCACCGCCGCGCTGCCGTCGAGGATCCAGCGATGCAGCCGGCGCACCGCCGGGCGACGCGGCACCAGGTTGTGCGCTTCGCCGCGCAGCAGCAGCGGCACCCCGGCGCGTCGCACCGCCCACTGCGCCTGCAGCAGCGAGAGCTGATGCCAGCCCATCACCAGTGCCGCGTCGGGGCGGAATTCGCGAATCAGTCCGCCGAGTCCATGCACCGGTCGGCGCAGGAACTCCGGCATGCGCGCGGGCAGCCGCCGGGACGGTGCGACCGTCCAGTCATAGCCGCTCTTCAGGTCGATGTCCCAGGCAAAGCGCCCGCCGAAACCCTGCGCCTGTTCGGCGGCGTCCGGCAATGCGGAGAACACGACCTTCAGCGTATGCCGGGCGGCGATGTGCCGGAACCACGGAACCTGATACTGGATCGGGTGACTGGTGAAGATCAGGAGGCGCGCCATCGTCACTCGCGCCAGACCAGCACCGGGATGTCGGACAGTTGCAGCACGCGCTGCGTCTCACTGCCGACCAAAAGCCGCTCCAGCGCATTCTTGCCGTGGGCGGCCATCACGATCAGGTCGCACTGATGGGCGCGGGCGCGCTCGACGATGGCCGCGGCCACGCGCGGGGCGGCCACGCATTCGCTGACCAGCTTGACGCCGTGGCTCTCGGCGCGGCGTTCGGCCGGATGCAGCAGCGCGCGGGCCTCGGAATAGACGCGGTCGATCAATTCCTCGTGGGCGATCGGTCCGACGCGGCCCTCGGTCTGCTCGGGGTCGATGACATGCAGCAGCACGATGGCGGCGCCGGTGGCCGCGGCCAGCGCGATGGCGTGGTTGATGGTGCGTTCGGCATGCAGGCTGCCGTCGGTGCTGACCAGAATCTGCCGGTAACTCATCGGGAGGCCTCGGGGGAAGGGGTGCGGGAGAGCCAGTCCAGGCTCTGGTCGACGGCGTGTTGGGTCGCGGTCTGCCAGGCCCGCATCAGGGCGTTCGGATCGTCGATCTTGCCGTCGACCGGGGCGCTGGCGTCGATCCGGCGGGCGTGGTCGTGGGCGCCGTCGCGCAGCCTGAGCGTCCAGGCCACGCTGATCCGGCGGCCGTCGGGGCGGTCCACCGCCTCGAAGGCGCGCAGCTCGAGCGTCAGCCGCGGGCTGGCGGTGGCGCCGGTCAGCACCGCGCCGGCCAGACCGGCGCGCTCGAGCGCATCGGCGAGCGCCTGCTGGGCCAGCTCGGCGGGCGAGGCGGCGAACTGGAAGCCGTTCAGACGGCGCCAGCGGCCCTGGGCGTCGAGCAGCGACGCCGCGCGGCCGTCGTACAGCGCCGAGGGCGTGGCCAGCTCCAGTGCCAGCACCGGGAAGCGCTCTGTTCGCGGCGTGACCGTGATCGGCGGTCGAAAGGCCTCAGGAGCCGGCGGTGGCGTCGACAGCAGTGCGCAGCCGCTCACGCTCAGCAGCAGGCCGGCCAGGGCGAAACGGATCATCGGCGCGGCTCCTCGCTGCGTTGCGGGGCGGGCTGCAGCAGCCAGCCCTGCGGGTTCTGCTCCAGCTGCCGCGACAGCCGGGTCAGCGCTTGCGCCAGCGCGCGCAGCTCGGTGAGCGTGCGGGTCAGCTCCGGCAGGCCCTCCTCGGTGAACCGGTTGAGACCGGGCGAGGACTGTTCCAGCGTTCCGCCCAGTCGCTCGGCGCTGCTGCGGATGCTGGCCAGCGTCGCCCGGGTATCGGCGGACAGGCCGGCCAGCGCGTCGGCTCCGAGGCTCTGTTCCAGACTGCCGACCATCGTGCTGGCGCGCTCGGCCAGCTCGCGGATCGCCACACCGGCGGCGCGGGCCTCGTCCAGCGCGCCGTGGACGTCGGCATCCAGCGTCGTGCTCAGGGACTCCAGGTTGGCGAGTGTGCCGCCGATCCGGCTCAGGTTCTCGGTGCTGAGCAGTTCGTTGATCCGTGCCGTGGCCTCGGTGACGTTGGCGATCACGTCCTGCGAGCCCTCCATCAGCCGGTCCAGGTCGCTCGGCACCGACAGGATCAGCGGCACGTCGCGGCCGGGGGCGGCCTCGGTCAAGAGCGCCTGCCCCGGCTCGGCACCGGACAGACGGATCACGGCGAGCCCGGTCAGGCCGGTCATCACCACCTGTGCGCGGGTACCGACGGTGACCGGAATGCCACCCTGCACGCGGATCCGCGCCAGCACGCGGCGCGGGTCGTCGCGGTCCAGCCAGAGTCGACGGATCTCGCCGACCTGGATGCCGTTGAACTGCACCGCGGCGCCGGTGGACAGGCCGCTGACCGACTGCTCGAACAGCACCTCGTACTCGTCGAATTCCTCGTCGAAGCTGATCTTGCCCACCCACAGTGCGAACAGCAGCGCGAGGAGCGCGGTGCCGAGCGCGAAGGCGCCGATCAGGACATGGTGGGCGCGGGTTTCCATCTCAGGCGGTGGTTTCCGGAAGAGCGCCGACGATACGCGCCGCGCGGGGGCCGCCGAAACACTCGCGAATCCACGGGTGCGGATGTCGGGCGACGACCTCAGGCCGGTCCGCCACCACGATCTTGCGCTCGGCGATCACCGCGACGCGGTCGCAGACGGCGTAGACGCTGTCGAGGTCGTGGGTGATCAGCACCACAGTCAAGTTCAGCGCACGGGCCAGCGTGCGGATCAGCTGGTCGAAGGCGGTGGCACCGATCGGGTCGAGGCCGCTGGTCGGTTCATCCAGAAACATCACCTCCGGATCCAGCGCCAGCGCCCGGGCAATGCCGGCGCGCTTGCGCATCCCGCCCGACAGATGCTCCGGATGCTTGGCCGCGGCGTCATCGGCGAGGCCGACCAGCGCCAGCTTCAGCCGCGCCAGTTCGGTGCGGAAGGGCGCGTCCAGCCGGGTGTACTCGGCCAGCGGCACCAGCACGTTCTCCAGCACGGTCAGCGAGGAGAACAGCGCGCCGTCCTGGAACATCACGCCGATGCGCCGCTCCAGCAGTTGCCGTTCGGCTGGACTCAGCGTCGCGGTGTCGCGGCCGAACCAGCTGATCTGGCCGCCCTGCGGCTGGTGCAGGCCGAGGATCGAGCGGACCAGCACGCTCTTGCCCGCCCCCGAGCCGCCCACCAGCCCGAGCACCTCGCCGCGGCGGATATCGAGGTCCAGCCCGTCGTGCACCGTCTGCGCACCGAAGCGATTGACCAGCCCGCGCACGCCGATGACCACCTCGTCGCTCACCAGCCCACCTCGCGGAAGAAAATGGCGAACAGCGCGTCGAACAGGATCACCAGAAAGATCGCCTGCACCACGCTGGCGGTGGTGTGGCGGCCGACCGACTCGGCGCTGCCCTCCACGGCCAATCCCTGCCGGCAGCCGGTCAGGGCGATCAGCACCGCGAAGACCGGCGCCTTCACCATCCCGACGAGGAAATGCCGCAGCTCGGCGGCTTCCTGCAGGCGGGCGAGGAACAGCCCCGGCGAAATCCCGAGCGACAACGAGCCGACCAGCGCGCCGCCGAGGATCCCCGCCAGCACCGCCAGAAACGCGACCAGCGGCAGCATCAGGATCAGCGCCAGCGTCCGCGGAATCACCAGCAGCTCGATCGGGTCCATGCCCAGCGCGCGGATCGCGTCGATCTCCTCGCGCGCCTTCATCATCCCGAGCTCGGCGGTGAAGGCGCTCCCCGAGCGCCCGGCCAGCAGGATCGCGGTCAGCAGCACGCCGAACTCGCGCAGGAAGGAAAAGCTCACCAG